>Ga0335071_10000278_pt1 | contig 59009 bp, 40 predicted proteins | sample Lox_Sample_15_FD_206724 | JGI IMG/M metagenome (GOLD analysis project Ga0335071, IMG submission 206724) | Soil microbial communities from Loxahatchee National Wildlife Refuge, Florida, United States - Lox_Sample_1.5 | ecosystem: Environmental > Terrestrial > Soil > Wetlands | place: USA... | reverse complement strand
GAGATACTCAGGGACAACCCCGGGATCATGGTTGAATTGGCCGGCCACACGGACCCGCGCGAGATCGCAACTGCTCAGTACCCGTCAAACTGGGAGCTATCGCAGGCCCGGGCCGATGCAGTGAGGCAGTACCTGATTACGAAGTGGGGCATTGCGCCGGAACGGCTCACCGCCCACGGCTACGGCGACACCCAGCCCATTGCCCCGAACACTACTGAAGAGGGCATGGCCAAGAACCGGCGCACCGAGTTCCGTATCACCGGGCAGCAGTAACCCCTGCTTCTTACGGTACGCCCGCCCGTGAGTACCAAGATGTCCGCGGTGAGGACGCGCCTCCCGGTCATGGGTTGCGTTCTGCTGTCCGCTATCTTCCTTGCTTCCATTGCCGTTGCTCAAGTGAGTTGGCGGAGAGACTATGGTGGGACAAACCACGATGAGGGACGTTCGGTCCAGCAGACTGCTGACGGTGGTTACGTCATCGTAGGCTACACCACTTCCTTCGGTGCAGGCGGTGCTGATGTCTACCTCATCAAGACCGATGCTGAAGGCGATACGCTCTGGACCAGAACCTATGGGGGGACAAGAGACGACTGGGGTAACTGCGTGCAGCAAACGTCGGATGGCGGCTACATCGTCGCGGGCTGGACCGCGTCGTTTGGCGCAGGCAACAGAGATGTCTATCTTGTCAAGACCAACGCATCTGGCGACACGCTATGGACCAGAACCTATGGGGGGGTAAACGAGGACGAGGGCAACTCCGTACGACAGACTGCAGATGGAGGGTATGTCGTCGCAGGCCATACCTATTCCTTCGGCGCGGAACACGGTGATGTTTACATCATCAAGACCGATGCTCAAGGCGACACACTCTGGAGCAGGATATATGGAGGATCCAGCTACGATGAGGGCAACTCAGTCCAACAGACTACCGATGGCGGTTACATCGCCGCGGGCTATACATATTCCTTTGGCGGCGGGACGCCGACCACCTGCAACGTCTACCTTGTCAGGACCAATGCCTCGGGCGACACGCTCTGGACCAACACCTATGGAGACTCGCTTGACGATCGCGGCAGCTCAGTCCAGCAGACTGCCGACAGCGGTTACATCATCACAGGCTTTACGTGCTCCTTCGGGGCAGGCGGTGGCGATGTCTATCTCATCAAGACCAACGCTCAAGGCGACACGCTCTGGACCAGAACCTATGGCGGGAGAAACGAAGATGAGGGCTACTCGGTGCGACAGACTGCCGATAGCGGCTACATCATTACGGGCTTTACGAGCTCCTTCGGGGCAGGCAGCGGCGACGTCTATCTCATCAAGACCAACGCTCAAGGCGACACGCTCTGGACCAGAACCTATGGCGGGGCAAATGACGACGAAGGCTACTCGGTCCAACAGACTGCCGACAGCGGCTACATCATCACGGGCTGTACCTATTCCTTCGGTGCAGGAGGCGGTGACGTCTATCTCATCAAGACCGACGCCAATGGCAACGTTGGTATTGAAGAACCCTCGACTCCGCGTCCTGCAGGGCCGACTCGCTTCCTGGTTCAGCCCAATCCCTTCTCGTCGTTTGCCCGCGTACCCGGACATGAAACCGAACTCTTTGCTCTTTCGGATGTCGCCGGCCGGCAAGTCGCTGTCTGCAAGGGCGACAGAGTCGGCGAAGGACTTCGGCCTGGAGTTTACTTCTTGTCGCCGGTCGGCTCCAGGACCGGTAGAGCCTTCGTTCAGACTATCATCAAAGCAGCTTTCTGAACGATGGTCTGCCGGAACCAAGGCGCAGACATCAAGTCGCGAAATGTGACCCGGAAAGTCCACGCTCACGGCTTGGTCATTCTGCTGTCAGCTATCTGTCTTGCCTCAGGTGCCGACAAGGGTGTTTCCGTCCGACAGGCCCAGCACGGCAGCGAGTCGGGATGGTCCGCCAAGGCGTCGGGCACGCCCTCTCCAGAATACCCGGACACGATCGTCGCGACGATACCATGCGGTGGAGTACCCGAGAATGCAAGAGCGACCCTCGACGGCAAGCTCGTGTACATCCTAGACGGCACGTCCGACTCGGTAACCGTGGTGAGGACATGGGACAACTCAATTGCGGCGACGTTCCATCTTGCCGGTCGTCCGAGCTTTGCGATTCCATCCCCGGACGGGCAGTACATGTTCATCAGCAGCTCTCAAAGCCGCCATACGGTCTCCAAGGTCCGCATTTCGGACGACACGATCGTGGGTCAGATAAGACTGCTTCCTGACCCACACGACATGACGTTCGTCCAGAACGGTGAGTACTTATACGTGAGCATCTTCCGGTCGCATCATAACCAAGTTGCCGTGTTGCGGACATCCGACTGCTCTCTGGTCGGCTATATTACTGTGGGCGCTGACCCATCGGGGATTGTCGCGACTGCTGACGGGCAACACTGTTACGTGGCATGCGCGTTCTCGGACTCCGTATACGTCCTGCGGACCTCCGACAACACGATTGAGGCGATGATCCCTACGCACGACCGGCCGGTCGACGTCGCCTTGTCCCCGGCCGGAGATCTGCTGTACGTCGCTTGTGAGGTCGGCGATTGCGTGGACGTCATTCGCACTTCAGACAGGCAGATGGTGACCTCGATCCCGGTTTCGAGCGGTCCAGACGGACTGGCGCTTTCCCCGAATGGCGAGTACCTGTACGCATCGGCATTCTGGATGAATTGCCTGTCCATAATCAAAACTTCGGACTACAGCATTGTGAAGGAACTGTGGGACTGGAATGGCCCCAGGCGCGGGGCCTTCCTGCCTGACGGGTCGATGCTGTACGTCCCTACTGCGAACGAAGGCTGCGTCAAGGTCGTCGGCAACAGCGACGTCGGCCCGACAGCGATTCTGTCGCCTGCCGGGACTCGTGAATCCGCCAGCGTGTGCGTGCCGCGTGCGGTCGTTCGTGGCTTGGGTCTGACCTCTACGGTCTTCCCGGTGACGATGAACATCGGTTCGGACTATTCGCAGACAATACAGGAGACATTGGCGGCGCGTGAGGACACGGTCGTTTTCCCTCCTTGGACTGCCAGACTAACTGGAACGCTCCCGGTCATGTGCTTCACGTCGCTTGGCGGGGACGAGAACACGACCAATGATACCATCGGTGGCTTGGTTCAAGTGGTCCCCCCGCCGAGGCACGATGTCGGTGCTGTTGCGATTCTCGCGCCGCCTGGCTTGTTGCGCGCCGGGGACACCGTGATGCCGAAGGTAAGAATCAAGAACTTCGGAAACACTGCGGAGCGACTCTTCGGCGTCCAGTTCCGCATCAGTACCGGCTACAACCAGACGGTGACTGTAACGCAGGCACTATCACCTGACTCCACCATGGACCTGACATACTCAGAATGGATAGCGCCGCCGGGCCAATGGGCGGTAAGTTGCTCGACGATGCTTGGGAATGACATGAATCGTGCCAACGACAAGGTCAGTTCCTCGGTACAGACGTACGCACAGTCGTTACAGATTGGGCCGGACCAGTCGGACCAGCTCCAGGCGGGCCAAGACAAGACCTATCGATTCTATGCTCTGGTTCAGGGAGACACTGGCGGGGTCGTAGAACTGAAAATGGGGACAGTCCCACTGAGCGCGGGGACGCGCGGTACAGTCCCCATTTTCACGTCTGAGCCGCCGGGCTGGAGCCTCAGGCTCTGCAACGCGACCGGCGCGAAGGACCTGACGGATACGGATGGTGACGGAATACCCGACCTTGGTTACGTAGCGCCGGGCGAGACAAGCTGGTTCTCGCTCGACGTCACGGCGTCTGCTGGTTTGATTGGCGATACGGCGTCGCTTGCTCAACGGACGTTCCTGATAGCCGGGCACTTGGGCAATGACACGCTGGTAGCTGACACTGCCGTCTTGAACCTGACCCTCATGCCGGGCTTCTCCATCCACAACTTCCCGAACCCATTCAGCACGAGCACCTCATTTGTCATCGGCCTGCCCGAGGCCGGCAAAGTAAGCCTCACCATCTACACCCGTGCCGGGGAAAGAGTGCGTAGAATGGTGACCAGTGACCAATCACCAATGACCGCCGGAGTCCACATCTTGCCTTGGGATGGAACCAATGACAATGGCCGACGTGCCGCGCCGGGCACCTACGAGTACGTGCTCGACTACGTGCACGGTGACAAAACCGACCGTATCCACAAGAGACTGGTGGTGTCAGGACAATGAACGGACGTGAGACTAACCGCAGATTACGCAGATTTCGCAGATGTTCTCGAAATCGGAACCGAATCTGCGGGAATCTGTGGAATCTGTGGATGTCCGCTCCGACTCCATGTTGACAAATCCCGGGACAGTTCTATCATTGATCAAGGAGGCGCGATGAAGAGAATCGCACTGTTAGTCTTCGTCGTAGCGGTTACATCCATTTGCTCCGGCCAATGGCTGGAGCGCCAGGTAGTGATTGGCGACACCTTCGGCGGCATCAGTCTTGTCGACGGGGGTGGGGTCGTCGTGAATCCCATCTCCGGCAGCGTCTACATCGAATCGAACCCCGTACAGATCTTCAACCCTGTCACCATGCAGAAGCTGCGCAATCCCGGCACGTCGGGAAGGGTCATCTTCTGTCCGCCAGGCGGCAAGGGATACGTGGTCAGCGATTCGCTCGTCATCCTCGGCGCTGTAAAAGACGAAGTCATCGGCACGGCCCTGCTGCCGTTCGCGCCGGACCTATACGTCTACAGCCGGACATCGAATCGGCTCTATTTCGGGTCCTATGGCGACCCGGACCTGGTCGTGTTTGACCCGGACGGTGACTCCATACAAACGACGGTTACCGTCGGGTTCGATTGTCAGGCGCTGCTCTGGGACACGACCCGGAACCGTGTGTACATCGGTGGCTCCACCGACACGACCGCGGAACTGGGAATCCTGGACTGCTCCGGCGACACGATGCTGCCGGGCATCGAGACCGGCCTGATGGAAGTCAAGCCTCTCGCCCTCAGCACCGTCTCACACAAAATCTACTGCTGGGGAGTCGACAGCAATGACGTAAGCCGGTACTTCGTTGTCAGCACGGATTCGCTGAAGGTTGTCGACACCCTGCCCGCGTTGTCGGGCACAGACGTCATCGCCTACAGCCCGACAACCGACCGGCTCTACGCGGCCAACTACGGCGATACGGAAATCTGCATAGTTGACTGCCGCAGCGATGCGATACTGGCGACACGCGACGTCGGCATGAGGGTGTCCGTCATGACTGCGAGCAGCCTCACCGGAAAGCTGTACGTTGCGAGCTATGATTCATCACTGATTCTGGTGATGGACACGACCGACGCGGTCATCGGCTCCGTACTGCCCCCATCGGCGCGCACCGACGCCGTCACCGCCCTTACGTTCCGGCCCGACCGGAACCGGCTCTACGGCGTGACCGGAGGCAGCGTTGTTTTCACCATCGATGCCGGAGCCGACACTGTCCTGGATTCTACAAACTACGCGACCGTCACGGCCACCAAGATGATTCACAACCCCGCCGGCAACAAGCTCTACGCGTTCTGTCCCGGCATCGCCGACGTTCTGGTTTTCGACACCACGTTCGGGACGCCGAAGCACATTCGCGGCGGAGTCACCAGCAGCAATGCATTGCCGGTGCTGAACCCGGCACTGAACCGCATCTACGTTGCCGACGCCAACTACCTGCGGGTCATAGACTGCAACTCCGATAGCCTGCTCGGGAGCAAACCCACGCACGGAATCAGCCACCCGCTGCCGGTCATGGTTCCGTACCTCAACAAACTCTACGTCTTCCCGGGTACGAGCAGCAGCCTCGACCCAGTGTTCGCTTATGATGTTCTCAAGGACACGGTTACCTCTGTCTTCGCCTTGTCGAATGATGTGCCATGCGCGGTTTACGACCAGCGCTCCAACCGTATCTTCCTGGCATGCCAGGCTGCGCCGACCATCCGTGTGTTAGACCCGGCAACCGACTCGGTGGTCAAGACACTCGACCTCGGCGGCGGCTCCAATCACGGGAGGATGGCGCTCAACCCCGACCTCGGCCGTCTCTATTACACCGACCAGGGGTTGGACCGCGTGTACACGATTGACGTGCTGGGCGACTCGGTCATCGCTTCCCAGGGCCTCCCATGGAACATCGATACCATGTTCCTTGACCGGCGGCTCGGCAAGCTGTTCCTGTGCAGCAGAACCTCGGGCTCGGTGCTCGTCTTCGACTGCGGACAGGGCGCGATAGTCGACACTCTTGCCGCCGCATTCCGATACGCCGGACTGATGAACGACCGGAACGACAAACTCTACCTGAGATACGGCGCGGTCGTGGACTGCCGCTACGACTCGGTCGTCACCCTGCTCCCGCCCGGATCGCAGACCCCTCGCAGCATGGCCTGGGACGCGATTGACAACCGCGTATTCCAGGCGCCCATCAGCCGTATATACGTATACCGGGACAATCTGAACGGAATTGAAGATGCCAAACCTGCGAGCCTCAGGCCGGCGCTTGCCGTGCTCGGCAACCCGGTCCGGAACGCGGTCGGATTGAGACTTCAGATTCCACGCGGTCAGACCGGCAGCCTGACGCTTTGCGACGTCGCGGGCAGGCTGGTCCGTTCGTTCTCTGTTGCTCGCACCGGGATGCTGAACCTGGACTTGCGCTCAATGTCGGCCGGCGTCTACTTCGTCCGACTGGAGATGGGTGCTTCCGAGACCACCACCAAGATCATAGTCCAGCACTAGCAGCAAGGAAGCACGCCTCCACAGCGATGCGAGGAACGCACAGCACCTGTTGCTGTCATAACGGCTGCTCTGCCATGAGAGTCGGGCTGTTCTCCTAGCCGACACCACTGACGTAGCGTGACCAGCGCAGTCGTTAGACAATCACGGCCGGGAAACCAGACAACGGGGCTTCGCCGCAGCCTGAAGGGCGAGCAGGGGATAGACCACGAGGTTGAGGTCGCACAGACGTAGACGTTAACGACCTCCTGGATCTTAGTCTCTGTTGCGTAGACCTGACCGATGGCTGCCTCTTGCAGTGTGAGCGTGTCGTCACGCTGACCCGTTGGCGTCGCTTGCAGGCGCTTGAGATTGTGTCTTCCTATCCAGCGTTGGGTTCTCATCCTTGGTGGCAGTGATGTTCCTCCCACATCAACTCCGGTGGATCTGCTACCATAGTGTGCCATGGCGGAAGTTAGTTACTACTGGCTGAGAAGAAGCGGTATAAGTCACTAGAGTTTAAGCTATTATAAGGTCCTTGCCACAGCCAGCCAGGGCACTGGGGGAGTCACTCCCCCAGTGACTCCCCGAGTTACTCGCCGAGTGACTTACCCAGTCACTTACCGAGTGAGTCACCCGGTGACATACCGAGTGACTTGCCGAGTGAGTCTCTAGGTTACTCGGCGAGTGACTTGCGGGGTGAGTCGGTGAGTGACATGCCCAGTCACTTGCCGAATGAGTTGCCGAGTGACTGGGTGAGTGATTCGGCCACTGACTTACCGACTGATTCTCTGAGTGACTGGGCAGGTGACTCTCCGAGTGAATTACCGAGTTACTTGCCGAGTGCTTCTATGATGGACAATCAGTCTGCCGGCAAAAGAAGCGTTCGGGGCAGCATCGGTCATCTCAAGGTAGGATATTCGCGACGAGGCGCTGACTTCGGCGATGCGAGAAGCGCGGTGACGGGCTTTCGCTTGGGCCATCAGAGGAGCGGCACTGTCGCCGCATTCCTAGCCTCGCGGGGCGTGTACAGAGTCGAATGTGATGGCTGCTGGTTTAGGTCGAGACTAGTCAGCTGCGCGGGGTGGTTCGGGGGACGCGGCCGTCCTTCGTTTGAACAGAACGTAGTCGCAGCGATGTGTGGCTGGGTAGTAGAACGCGGCTATGGGATGGTAGAGGTCCGGGAACCTTGAGTCGTACGCCAAGCCATGATAGTGGAATGAGTACCCCAAGTCGTACGGGTCCCCGCTTTCGGTGTGATACAGCACGTAGTCAGCGCGAACACTGTCTATGACAAGATCGCGCACATGCTTGTCGATTTCCTGAACCCTCTCCTCTGGTAGTTTGTCGATGAGGTAGTCGCTGTAGTTCATCTTGTAGAAGTAGTGAGCCAGAGGGCCGTTCACGAGCCCAATGATGTCGAATGTCTTGAGTCCCGAGTAAAATGGTATTGCGCCCACATCCTGCATGACAACCACACTCCCCGGATCACAGTTCTCTTTGAGATAGCGGGCAATTTCCGGGTAGATGCTTATCGACCCGGAGAGGGGAAAGAGGGAAAGATACCTGTACGGCCTCGATTCCGGTGTTGCGTTCATCGACCTCCACACCACCAGCGAATGGCGCAGTTGCAGCACGACGCATGCCAGTGACAATACCAGGCCGCATATGCGTCCGAACCCGAGGGCGCGACCGGGTTTTGCCTTCTTGTCGCGCGGCAGCAGCGGGAAGAGAGCTGCAATTGCCATGATCGGCAACACGTGGAGAAGGAAACGGAAGTGGGGGAAATTGACGTCGCCGCCGATGTAGAGGACGTATACCAGATAGACATAGGGAACGAATACCATGAAGCGGGCGAACTTGCTCAGTCTACGCCACGCGGCGAGGCCCGCCAGTGGCAGCAACAGGTAGAACCAGTTTGGTGCGACTCGGAACATGTCGCGGAAGTAGCGGATGCCCCACAGCGAAACACGGGTCTTGATCGTGCCGGCGGATTTCACGTAGAACGTATTTGGCACCGGGTATCCGAAGTAAACCAGGCGGAACGCAGTAAGCCCTGCTGCCATTGCCAGGAAGACTGAAGTCCATATCAAGAAGCTTCGGTCCTTTCGCCCGAACAGCAACCTGGCAAGCCATGTTATTGCAAAGAACATGAAGCCGTCCGGACGCGTGTAGAAGAGCAACCCGAAGAAGATCGCGGACAGCCAGCCTCCGCCGTCGAATTCGCGTGCCGCCATGTACAACGCAAGCAGCACTAGAAAGCAGAAGAGCTGAGTTTCTATCCCGTTGACAGCGTAGAGCGTGAACGAAGTGTGCAGCGCGAGCACGCCAGGAGGAACGAGGGATATCCACCATGGTGCGTTTGGGGCCACACGACGGAAGAGTCGCACCATCAAGAACAAGTTCGCGGCGGAGAGAATCATGAGCGTGACCTTGGAGAACCACAGGACACTGATTCCCAAGAACGATGGAATCGCGCAGTACAGCATCCAGAGGAAGTTTGTGAAGCCTTCAACGTGTTCACCTGGGTTGAAGGCAAGCCCCAGCCCATCGACCAGGTTGTGGGAGTAACGGAATGTTATGAATGCGTCGTCAACGGTGTAGTTTAGGAAGAACGTCTGGACAGCCAACGACGCAATGGCTATCAGAGCGAGTAGTAGCCAGTCACGTTGAGTAAGGTCCCACCAGTCCCTTTGCGCGGCGGAACGGGCAGATGCCTTGCCGCCGGCCGGAAGGGCGCCAACCCGCTTGCTGGCCTTCACTTAGTCCACCGGGACAACTCGTCGCGTGCCCGACTCAGAGTCTGTTCTTGTTCGTGCAGCGTCTTCTCAAAGAATTCGCGGCGGCGCAGCAGTTCCTGCTGGGCGCGCACGCGGGTGGTGACGTCGAAGGCGACGTCGAGGATACCAATCACCGTTCCGCCCGGACCCAGCCATGGCTGTTTGCTGATGTGGTACCAGGCAGCGTTGGGGCCGGCACCGTCGGGCAGGGCAATCTCCAGCTCCGCCGATTGCGCGCGTTCAAGCACCTGTCGGTCTTGCGAGACGATGAGGGACGAGACCTTGGAGCTGTAGATCTCGAGGTCGGTCTTGCCTATTACCGAGTCGCCTGCGTTGGCCCCCATCATTTTCATCGCGCCGGGACTGGCCATCGTGTAGCGGAGGTTGTGGTCTTTGAGCGTGACAATGAGGTCGGGCACTGCCATCATGGCGTTGAGTTTCGCCTCCGCGTCGCGCCAGGCCAGCTCCGCTCGTTTCCGCTGCGAGACATTGCGTATCATCGCCAGGACGCCGGCTCCGTAGGGATAGACCGATACCGCAAACCAGCCCGCGTACTTCTCGCGGCCATCCTGGTAGAAGCCTTCGTGGTGTTCAGACACATGCTCAAGCAGCACTTTCCGGAAGATCGGGCCGAAGCCGCTTTTCTCAATGTCCGGATAGACTTCCCAGAGCCGCTTGCCGATTGCTTCACTGGTGGCGATGCGGGTTTCTTTCTCCGCGCCCGGGCTCCAGTCGCGGACAATCCACTCGTTGTCCATCGTGAAGACGCCGTCGCTGTAGCTGGTCACGATGGCGGAGATGTTCCGTTCTCGCTCGCGCAGCGTGTCTTCGACCCGGCGCGATTCGGTGATGTCGATGAGCAGTTCGTCGAAGACTCGCTTGCCGGCGTACGTGCTCACCGAGCCGCGGACCGCGAGCCAGTATACCGCGCCGGTGGTCATGTGGACGACCCGGAACTTGTAGTCATCCGGATACGCGCCCGTCTTGCGGGCCGACGCCTCAGTCGATTTGACCTGCTCGATGTCATCCGGGTGGATGCGGCTGAAGAAGGCGGGATTGTCGACGAAAATCGTGTCGCGCTTGATGCCCCAGAAGTTCTCCACCGCCGGGCTGATGGCCAGTATCCGCCCTTCCTCGGCGAAACGCACGACGACATAGCCGTGTGCCGACTCGACGAGCGACCGGTAGCGTTCTTCGCTTTCGCGCAGGGCCGTCTCCAGCTTGCGGCGCTGGAATTCGATGTCGCGGGCATCCGCGCCCGGCGGCGGCGCCGCTTCGTACGCGGCGGGCGCGGCCGCGAGTCGCATCCCGTTCTCTTTGACTTCCTGTTCGAGCTTCTTCAATTCGGTCAGTTCTTCGTACATCACGGCAATACGGGTGACCTGTCCTTCGCTGTCGAGCATCGGGAAGACGGTGGCGCGGAAGCAGATCTTGCGGCCCGGAATGCCCGGTAAGCCGATCTCGGTCGGGTCGTACCAGGTGGGCGGAGTCTCGACCCGGGCGCCGGCCAGGACGCGCCGCAGTTGCGGTTCCAGCAGCCCCGCGCGCTTCAGTCCGCGCTCGTCGAAGAGCGCGATGCCGGGTGGCGGGACCTTGCCGAGCAGCCGCTCGGCTGCCTTGTTGCTGCGGAGCGGCTTGCCCGCGGGCGAGAAGAGCTCGATGCCCACCGGGCTGGAATCGACGAAGCCGTCGAAGGCCGCGCCGGCGCGCAGTTCGGCCCGGGAACGCTCGGCGTCCTCGAATGCCGCCTGTTCTTCGGCTTCGCGTCGCGGGTCACGGCTGCGGGGGGGCATTGCCTCAGACCTCAGTCGGCCGCCGGCTCTCGGCCGCAGGCAGGTGCAGAGATAGTCATGTTTGAGACCGCGTCAGGATATTGGATAACCGACAGGAGTCAATGTCGGTTTCCCCATGGGCGGAAAACGCAGAGATCAGAAATCAGAAACCAGAATGCAGAGTGGCCGATGTCCGTGCTTCTGGTAGCTGCTATCTGAATTCTGAATTCCGATTTGTCAGGTTCCTCGTTGGAAAGAGCCGGCGGTCAGAATCGAACTGACGACCTGCGGTTTACGAAACCGCTGCTCTACCGACTGAGCCACGCCGGCGCCGTGCGATTGTAGCCGGCACGTGGCAAGAGTCAAGCGAAGTGTGGTTCCACGGAACCGATATCGAAGCCACGAAGGACACGAAATGAACGAGGAGACCAGCCGCAGATTACTCAGAGGTTCCGGAATCCGGACCTGAATCTGCGGAATCTGTGAAATCTGTGGATGTCTGCCTCGGCTTCGTTTCGCTGCGTTCTTGCGGCCATCTATTCGTACTCAGGGCGGTTGGTGGCTGCGGCCCGGGGAATGCATCCGGCTTGCACGCCGTCGTCTTGTCGCTAGAATGCACTAGTGCAGTACGTCGACCGACGGCAGGTTTGCGGTTCCGCTTCCTTGGTTGTGAATTCCGGTGAGGAGGTAGTCTTGAGGCACACAATTCCGGCATTGGTCGCAGGCATCCTGTTCCTGGCCACACTCTGCATGGGCTACGGTGGGTTTGAGGTAACCAGCACGTTCAACAGCATGGGAGGCCTGAACGACAGGCTTGATTCGCTCAATCGGCAACAGTTGGGGACCGGTCATTTCACCTACGGGGCTCCTTTGTGGTGGTACGGCGGGCATGGCGGCGGTCAGGTCGGTCCGGTGACGCTGGGTGGTTCCGGGGCGCTGACGTGGCGAGCCAACCAGGCGGATTCCGTGAAAGGCCAGCTGATCGCCGTCCGGGCGAATCTCGAGGTCGGGTTTCCCTACGTTCCCAACCAGTGGCTCTTGTTCAGGCCTTGCGTTGAGCTTGGCGGCGCCGGCACGCTGGTCTACGCACAGACCTTCAGCGCGAGTTCCAAGTGGTGGTTCGCTTCCTGGACCATCGGCGCCACGCCCGGTGTCGAGGCGATGGGCATGCTGCCGACGTCATCGGAGTCCTTCATCGGGCTATTTCTGAAGGCCGGCTACTTCATTCCATTCTCGGGGCCGACATGGTTCGGAGACAAGAATCCTCCGGCATTGAGTTTGCGCGGTTTCTCACTTCAGTTGGGGGTTCGCTTCGGAAAGAACTACACTCCAACAGAAGAGGCGTTGCCCGGCGACTGACGCCTCCGGGTGCCACGCGGCCCATTAGCGTAAGCCTCGTCCTGCAGCAGTGTTAAGACAGTTGTTCGAGTCTGCTGTCGTCGGCGTACGATGCTGAATCCGGACGAAAACAGAGGCAACCCAGATACCGGCCGCTCGTCTAAACAAGATAACAACGTGAATGATACTCTGGAAGTGACCGAGATAAAGCCTCAGACCGGCGAACCACTTGCCTTCGAGCGCCTCTACGAGTTGTACCGAGGTCGGGTCTTCAATACCGCCTACCGCATGCTTTCCAACCGTGCCGACGCTGAGGACGTCACGCAGGACGTCTTCGTGAAGGTCTTCAAGAAACTGAGTTCGTTCCGTGGCGAGTCCGCGGTCTCGACGTGGATATATCGAATAGCGGTTAACGCGTGTCTCGACTTCAGGCGGCGGCGACGGCTGCGTCAGACCGTGTCCATCGACGATGGCATGGAGGTCGGCTCCACGCCGCTGAGTGTTGGCCGGTTGATAGAGAGCGCCCTGCCCAAGATGGCTGAGGGTTACCGGCAGGTTTTCGTGCTGCACGACATCCAGGGATTGAAGCATGAGGAGATCGGCAAGATTCTGGGCATAACCGACGGCGCGAGTAAGTCGCAGCTTCACCGCGCGCGCGCCTTCCTGCGGCGCGAGCTGGCCCCGTATCTTGAGGATCGTCACTGGATGAAGGGAGAGTAGGTTGCCAGGGCCGAAGTCAGAAGTCAGAATGCAGAAGTCAGTTGGCAAAGTGGAAACGGGAAATGGCAAAGTCCGGACTTGGGATTTTCCACTTTCCCCCTTCTCTTTCCCCAGCGACACAAATAGAAAGGCACGCTTTGGAGCAACACTGTTCTGAAGAGATTCTGAGCGCGTACCTTGACGGCGACCTTGACGGTGAGGCGGCGGGCAGGGCGGCGGAACACATTGCCGAATGCACGGTTTGCCGCCGTTCGCTGGCGCAGGTCCGGGCCATCCGCGACGCCGCCCCGGAAATGGAACAATTTGTGCCTTCGGGCCGGACATGGTCGGGAGTCCAGGAGCGGATCCGTGGTTCGAAGGCCCACAGCCGCCGTCTGACCAGGTTGTTCTGGGTCGGGTTACCGGCGCTGGCCGTCGTACTGCTGGTTGTGTTCCTGGCCGGCGTGATCAGGACTCCGTCCCAGCCGACCGTCAGCCGTTGGCTGTCGTCCGTCGGCCGGAAGCCGTCCGTTTCCGAACTGAGCAGGGACAAGGCGGCACAGGAAGCCGCACAAGAATACGGCGAGTACGTGCAAGGCATCGAGCAGGCGATTCAGGAGTGCCGTACTGCCATGGACCAGAACCCCGGCAACGCGCGCGTCCGCGCCGCCTACGTCGGGGCCACGGGTGACCGCCAGCGAGCGATGGACAGGTTCGTGTCCGGCGGGTACTGAGGAGCCAGGCATGAAGAGTGAAGAGAGAAGAGAGATGTTCGGGTTCAGGCCCTTCACCTTTCTGACTTCGCTGTTCTCGCTTGGCGTCGGCGTCGTTCTGGCCGGGCCGGTGGTGGTGACTCGCAGGATTGAGAAGCAGTTCCCGCTTGCTCGGCTCAAACGGACGGTCGTCGTTCATCGGTACGGTAACGTCACAATCACGGGAACTAACGGTGAACGCGCGCTGGTCGACGCGCTGGTCCGCGTCAGCGCCGGAGACCGGAAGCTGGCCGAGGACTTCGCGCGGAATACCGACATTCAGGCGGCCGGACAAGGCGACTCTTTCGTGATTACCACGGCGTATCCTCCATCTGCTGCCGGCGATTCGCAACTGGGGTACGAAGTGGACGTGAGTATCATGTTACCCTCCGCTGAGTCCGCGCTGGTGCGCAACTCGTTCGGTGACGTGAGAATCGCCGGAATGGACGGCAACTGCGGCGTGTCGAACCGGTTCGGCGACGTCGAGGTGGACCAGTGCGACCGCTGCGAGGTCGAGAACTCCCACGGCAGGATCCGTCTGGCCGGTACGCGGGGCCTGGCCGTGGTGAGGAGTTCATACGGCGACGTGGACTTGCGGCTTGCCGCCGGACCGGTACAGGTGACGAACCGCTATGGGACGGTTTACACGCAGCAGTCCGACGGTGATGTGACAATCGACAACCAGTTCGGGAACGTCTTCGCTCGTCCGGACCGCGGCGCCCTGTCTATCACCAACCGCTACGGCGATGTCAATGCGTGGGTGAGCGACGCCGAACTCGGGGCCCTGCGCATCATGTCGCGGCTCGGGCGGGTCGACCTGAGCCTCGGTGACCAGGTGCCGTTCCACATCGACGCGACCGCCCGTCAGGGGCGGATTACGTCCGGCCTGCCGTTCGAAGTCCGTGGGGTCGGCACGGGTCAGGAAGTGACAGCACAACAGGGAACGGGAGGGCCGCAAATCGACCTGCAAGGTGAGTGGAGCGACTTCGTCATCCACGATGTGTCCGAGACCATTCCGAACTCGCCGGTAAGAGAAAGGTAGGTGTGTTCATGAAGAGTCTGCGTTTGTTCCTGCTGCTGGCGCCGGTGCTGGCGTTGGCTTCAGCGGTCCCTGCCGGACAGAGCACGACCGGCGACTCGTCCGCGGTCAAGCGAGGATGGCTTGGCGTCTACACCGACGAACTGAGCAAGCCTATGCTGGCGGCCCTGGACGTCGACCACGGCGTGCTCGTCACGGAGGTCGCCGATGGGTCTCCGGCGGCAAAGGCCGGGGTCGAGGTCGGCGACGTCATAACTTCGCTCGACGGAGCGGCCGCCAGTGATGGTTCAGCGCTGCGCTGGGCAGTGCGCGACCGGCCGGGACAGCGGGTCACGCTCAAGGTGCGACGCCGCGGCAGGGAGAAGGCCCTCGATGTCACGCTCGCGACCCGGGAGGAAGCCGTGGGGACATTCGACTTCGAGTGGCCGGCGCTGCCCGGCGAAGCGTTGCGGGAGGTCGGACGGGCACTGCAGGAAGCCGGGCCGACGCTGAAACGTGAGCTGGACGGCGGCGAGGCCATACCCGGACTGAGGCGCGAACTTGAGCAGTCCGGTCTGACCGTCGATTCTCTGCGCGGGCAGATGCAGGAGTTGAGGAACGAGCTGAACGAGCTGCGGGACAGGCTGGGCCAGAAGCAGAAGAGTCAATAAGCGTTCGCCTCCTTGTGTCAAGAGCGGGGCCTCGTGGCCCCGCTCGTTTCATCCCGTACCGGCCCAAATCAGCCGTCACCCGCCAGCACCCCCCACAGGCATTCATGAATCGGAACCGGCCGGCCCGCCTTTGACGAGACATGAGCATTCTGCTTGACTCCAGAAAACGGGAGGCTAATATTCGGCCAACAAGGGTGTCGAGAGCGGCGAAAGGGGCTTCGTCGCATCGGTCTTCTCGACACCAGGTTGTGCTGGACCGGACGACCGAAACCACAAAGGAGGAGAAGATGATGGGTCGTTCTCGTCTGCTGCATAGCGGCAGTACGCAAGGCGCTGCCGGAATCGTCGTGTCGCTGGCCCTGCTAGCTGCGGCCAGCGTGGGCGGAGCGTCCGTTTTCACCAAATCATATTCGTGCGTGTCCGGCCCGAGCGGGAGAGACTCGAGTTAGCAGGTGAGGAGAATCGTGTCTGGAAGAAACTCGTCGCTCTCGCAGGCGCTCGTGTGGAGTAGAATGGGTGACGCAGGTAATCGGGTCACCGCAAGCATCTACGTGGTGGTGGAACCCTCCAGTTCAAAGAGAATGACTCGGGTCGTGAAACTCGGATGATTCGCTGGAAGGAGGATTGAACGTGTCGCTTGCCTGTCTGAAGCTGTTCCAGATTGAGGAAGAGCCTGGCGACGATGGGGGTGTGCAGAGCTTTGGTTCTGGCCACACGTATGTCACCCGTCTCCGCGACTGCTCGCCGAATCCGTTCGCCAGAGGGACTTCGGTTAACTATGAGCTCGCACAATACGGGCCAGTTGAGATCACGGTGCATGACGTATTGGGTCGGCTCGTGCGGCGGCTGGAGAGCGGCCCTCGTCAGAGAGGCATTCATGTCGCGCGGTGGGACGGCACCGACAACCGTGGCCGCGTCGTGCCTGCTGGTGTGTACTTCGTGCGCCTGTCTGCCGGCGGCAAAGCCTCGACTGGACGTATGACGCTAGTCAGGTAGTATCTAACAGGCGGGGAGGTGGAATCCGCCTCCCCGCCGCATACTATCACGCGTTACTTACTTTTGCTGTTAGCAGGATGCGCCACGATGCTCACTGGCATGAGCATGAGGCGAATCGCCCGAATCCCGGCTGGGCCATATGGTGTGGCGGATGGCCGCGTCTTGTGCGGCGACTTCAACCACGATTCCCTTCCTGACATGTACTTCTTCTATACACCCAGCGCATGCCACGAGACTTGGGAGTTTCAAGGCTGGAACCGATTCAAGCTCGTTTTCGAGGATACGAATGCGACCCGGCCTCACGGCGTAAACATGCGGTGCGCCATTCCCTTCGCGGCCGGCGACATTGACGGGGACGGACTTACAGATGTGGTGTGCATTACCGTCGAATATGACTCCTCTAACCCTAACATAGAGTACGATGACGTCATAACCGTCGAGAGCCCTGACAGCGTAAGCTATCCGAGCCGGCTTTCCTGGTACTACCGGTGCGGGAACAACTTCGCGATTCCATTTCTCACTGACTACCTCCCGGACATGGATGGAGATGGGCATAAGGGGATTTTCAGCGCCACGCCCGGTATTGGGACATGCATTTGGGAGAACACAGGCAACGATCAGAATCAACTCGTGTGGCGCGACACCACGCATGCATTCAGTTGCATGACCGTCGGCGACTTCGACATGGACGGCAAGATGAAGTTCGCCTCTGCCTCGGCTGCTAGCAACGGAGTCGTGTCTGTCCGGGAATGCACGCCCGATGACCAGTATCAGGTTGTGTATCAGGACACCGTTGGACAGCCGAATGGGGACGATGCGTTCATGACCAAAGACATTGATGGCGACGGCCTGCCCGAGTTCTACATTGCGTTCGAGAACGTCCCGCGCGGCAAGATATACCTCTGCATGTGGCAGGCAAATCAGGTTGGCAGCGACGTGTATCACCGCACGCTGGTGGATTCACTGTATTTCGGAGGGACCGACTGGGGCAGAATCAGCGAGTGCGGCGACATCGACGGCGACGGGATAGACGAGTGCATCTGGACCACGCCCGCCCAAATCAACGTGTACAAAGCCGTCTACGGCAACAAACGAGGGCGACCAGTGCAGCCGTTGCAGGAAGTTTGGCACTGGAACAGCGACCACGGTTCCATGCAATCGCTGGTGAGCACAGTGTATGACGTGAACAACGACGGCTACAAGGAGTTGATTACCGCGGGCAACGGGAAGATATCCATATTCGAGGTCGATGCGGTTGACCTCAAGTCGCCAACCCACGGCTCGTACAAAGTCGGCGACACGGTCCCAATCCGCTGGACCACCCATTCGCCGCCGCGCTGCGACTCGCTGTCGCTGTTCCTGAGGCGCGGTATTACACCCTCACCCCTCCCTCCCCCTCAAGGGGGAGGGAATAGAAGGGAGGGGGAGTTGGGCGATTCGGTGTGGCTTCTCGACACGATAGCAACTGGTTTACCTGGGACCGACACTCTGTATCGCTGGGTCGTGCCTTCGGGCGTACCTGACTCCGGCCGTATCGTCGTGATGGCCTATGGTCCGGGCCATCAGTGGGACATGTCGGACAGCGTCATTACCTTCATCGGCGGCGGCGTGGCGGAAGGAAGCCAGAAAGTGCCGCTCCGCTGGTCGCTCTCCGTCAGCCCGAACCCGGCTCGCGGCGCATTCTCTGTGCGCTACGAAGTACCTTCGTCCCTCACCCTCGCCCTCTCCCAGAGGGAGAGGGAAGGGGTGAGGGTCATGTCCCTCGGTATCTACGATGTTGACGGCAGACTCGTCCGTTCCCTGTCCGACGGACAAGCCTCGCCAGGTAGGCACGAGGTCCGCATCCCCTCGAACGTCCTTCCTGCCGGGGTCTACTTCTGCACAATGACCGTTGAGAACAAGCGCTTCAGCAAGAAGGTTGTTCTGACCGAATAGGTTTGCTCCAAGCCCGCCGAGAGAACGCTGCTCGCGGAAACGCGGGCAGCCTTTCTTGATTCTCTATCGGGTGGGACAAAAGCCAGGTGGGGGCTTGCGTCAGCGGAACTTGGATCTTGGCAAAGGTAGTCCCAGAGGCCGGGCCAAAGGCATCTCCAGAGTCATTACCAGAGGCCCTGTCAGAGACATTGGCAAAGGCATTGCCAGAGGCCCTGCGAAAGCCATTGGGAGAGGCTTCGCCAAGGGCTCTGCCAAAGGCATTACCAGAGGTAATACCAGAGACCGTGGGAAAGCCATTGCCAGAGACATTGCCAAAGCCATTGGGGGAGGCTTGACCAAGGACTCGACCAGAGGCAATACCAGAGGCCGTGCCAAAGGCATTGCCCAAGACTTTGCCAAAGGCCTTGGGAAAGGCACTGGTAGAGACTCTACCAAAGGCCGTACCAAAGGCTCTGCCAGAGCCTTCGGGGAAGCATCTACCCAGGGACCCCCTCCATGGTCACCACCACCATATGTAGTGGGCGCCGGGCCTGCGACCACAATTCTGCCGGGGAGTGGTCGGCCCAGGGACCGTTCCCCCGGCTGGGTCCGGCGACACAGCGCGAGATACGACGAAACCTACAATTGGTCGTACTTCAAGCCGAACAACTTGCCGAACGACAACGCGAATAACTTGCGGAACAACTGCTGGAACGACTTGAGGAACATGAAAAGGTTCAGGTTGAGGTCGAGGTCGAGATTGAGGTCGAGATACAGGTTGAGACACAGCGCGGGATTCAGCCGAAGGTACAGGTCACGACGCGGCTGAGGACACTTCGGCCCGTACTTCCTGACGTACTTCGGCGGGTACTTCGCGCGACCCAACTGCGGTCGGGACTAAGGCTTCAGGGTTGAGGGCAGGCGATTAGGGATTCGGGAATCAGATTCCTGATATTGGAGGGGGTGCTGGCGGGCGAGATTGGGGACTGGGGAAAGAGAGCCAGATATCGGGGATTGGGGAGTCAGGTCAAGGGGCGGTAGTGTGCCGCCCGTCCGTCATTGTCTGACAAGATGAGCCGGGCCTCCGGGCCCCGCTCGCTTGCCGTGGTAGCTTCGGTTTGACTCTGTCGCAACCGGGCGTAGGATTGGGGGATGCCAAGCACCGCGCCACTCAGGGTTTGCATTGTCACCGACGCGTACCTGCCCTCCGTCGGTGGAATCGAGAACCATGTGTTGCATCTCTCGTCCGAGTTGAAGCGGCTGGGGCATGACGTGGTGGTGGTCACGCACCAACTGCCGCCGGCCTCGTGTCACGTTGAGAGTCAGGTTGAATCGCCCGTGCCGGTTCACCGGCTGGCCGGCGGGCTCATCGTTTTCCACCAGCACGACATCGCGATCGATCCGCGCACGATCGCCTCATTCAAGGCTCTGCTTGACCATGACCATTTTGACATCGTGCACGGCCAGAGCGAGGGTTCGTACCTTGTCTACGAGGCCCTGGCCGCGGCACGACGGCGGAGCGTGCCGACGGTACTGACCAGACATTCGGTGCTTCGTACCAAGCCGGTGGTGCTCAGTTCGCTGCTCGTCGCCGTGACGAAGCTGCTGGTCAGGCGGGCGGACGGTCTGATCGCCGTCAGCCACGCCTGCGCTGAAGAGTCAGTCGGATTCCCGGGGTCGATCCGCGTCATTCCCAATGGCGTGGACACCGATGAGTTCAAGCCGCTGCCGGCTGAGCGCACACGTCTGCGCGCGGAGCTGGGCTTTACCGATGATGATATCGTGCTCGGCTACGTCGGCAGGCTGCATCCGGCAAAGGGCATAAGTTTCCTTCTCGACGCGTTTGCGAGGCTGCATGAAGCGAGGCCGGCACTGAAGCTGCTGATTGCCGGGCCCGGCCCCTTGCGCGGCGCCGTCGAGGAGCGAGCGCGGGTTTCGTCCGGCGCAATACGGCTGCTCGACCCTCAGCCATACGACAAAGTAGCTTCGTGGCTGAATACGCTCGACGCCTTCGCGCTTCCGTCCCGGGGTGAGGCGTTCGGCATATCGCTGCTCGAAGCAATGGCCTGCGGGCTACCGTCGGTCGCATTCGGGCGTTGGGGCGTCAGGGACTTCGTCATTGACGGCGCGACCGGGCTACTGGCCGACTCGCCGGCTGACTTCAGTGAGAAACTGGCGCGGCTGGTGTCGGACCAGGGTTTCCGAGAACGGCTGGGTCGGGCGGCGCGCAGGAGCGTGGAGGAGAGGTTCTCGTGGCCGCGTGTCGCGGCCGAGACGGCTGAGTTCTATCGCGAGCTGATTGCCGGCTAGGGTATTCCCTGGCGGACCACCGAACCTACCGCAGTATGGTTGACCAGCTTCCCTTTCCAGCGGACAGCGGCCGCGAAGAACACCATGTCATCTGAATCGAACCACGTTGCCGGCAGATAGACGGTCCAGGTTCCGCCCGCGCGCGTGCAGATCGGATTGGCAATGAGCGGTGCGGAGTCCGTACGCGCCGGTTCGGCCAGGGCCTGCGCCTCATTCGATGAGTCTTTCCTGATATCGATGGTCCGCGCCACCTGCTCCGGCCCACGCGACCATACATACAGTCGGTAGTTGAATCCCGGCACGGGCGCGCGCGCCAGATAGAGCCTGAACACCTTGGGTTGGCCGCGAGGCAGGGACGCGGTGAGGCTGTCAATCCGCGGCACGGGCATGAACCCCAACGCCGGCGCATCGCCCTTTGCGGTGCCACTGTCGTTCTCGACCCGTTCAAACAGCTCGTTCCGTGCGACGTAGCCGCTGAGGTCGGCCAGGCCGAATTCGGTGAACTGGCTCCAGTGACTGTTGAGTGCAGCCCGCTTTCTGATGATTTCCTGCGTGCTAATCGGCAGCGTGTACCAGACTTGTCCGGGTCCGCGGAGCCCCTCGGGAGGGTTGAGTTCGTCCTGCTGGTTGAGGCTCGGAGAGTGCGGACGGTGGACGATATAGTAGTATGCTGCGGGGAATTTCCCGGTTTCGCGCAGATGCCATAGCCCGATGATGGGCGCGAGGGTCGCACCCGCTGCCCAGTGGTCGGGGTGGACGTCCAGAGGATGGGGAAAGATCACGAGGTCGGCACGGTGCCCGGCGATCAGGTCATACAGGTCTTCCGTCACGGCTTCTCCCACGTAGTCGTGCCCGGCGCAACCATACGGGTTGTGAGTCACCCTGGTGTGCGGAGACGTCACCGGCACTTTGTCGTAGTAATGTTCGAAGATAAGCTGGTCCATAGCGCCATCAGGATAGCCGAGGAAGACAAGCTGTGTGGTGTCGAGACCGAGCAGGCAAGCGTCGGCTCTGGCTTCCTTGATGCGGGTGCGGCCGAGTTCTAGGTAGTCCTTCGGGCCCGGGGACATGTTACCGGTGACGCGCCAGGCCGATGTCCAGGAACCATCACCGGCTGTTACGTAGACAACCCAGACCGAGTCGCCGAGCGCGAGCGCCTGCTGTATCAGTCCGCCGCAGGCCAGCACCTCGTCATCGGGGTGCGGCGCTACAATGAGGATGCGTTCATTGGGCTGGAGGTGAAGTGTGTCGAGGCCAACGGCAAGCCCCTGGCCGGCAAAGAGAGAAGTAAGAAGAGAGAAGAGTGAAACCCGGATCAGGTATTCACACTTCGCCATTCTCTCTTCACTATTTGTTCTAACGGCTGAGGCGGGGTGACCAGGCCGGGGAATAGGCGCCCCCGACGTTTGTGACCTGGCGCTGGTTGGCGCCGGTCCAGTCCATCGTGTAGATTTCGAACGGCCCGGTGCGGTTTGACGCGAAGGCGATGTGGAGGCCGTCAGGCGACCAGCAGGGGTCCTCGTTGTTCATGCCCGAAGTCAGGCGCATGTACGTGTCGCCGTTGATGTCGGTGACGCAGATCTGGTTGGTGCCGCCGGGCTGGCGCTGGACAAAGGCTATGAGGTCGCCGCGCGGTGACCAGGCCGGCGAAGTGTTGTAGCTTCCCTCGAAGGTCAGCCGTCTGACGTCTGTTCCGTCGGCGTTCATTACGTAGACCTGGGGTGAGCCGGTTCGGTCCGACACGAATGCGATCTGGCGGCCGTTCGGCGACCAGCTCGGAGATATGTTGATGGCTTTGTCGTTGGTGAGTCGGGTAATGTCCTTGCCGCCCGGGCTCGTCGTGTAGATTTCCTGGTTGCCCTCGAAGCCGAGCGAGACGGCGATGGTGCGGCCGTCCGGTGAGAAGGCGGGTGTGGTATTAAGCCCGGCTCGGGCGCTGACAAGCGTCGACTTGCCCGTTTCCATGGCATAGGTGTATATATTCAGCGTGCTCGCACCGTAGGTACAGTAGGCAAGGGTCGAACCGGATGGAGCCCAGGCGGGAAACAGCTTGAGCCCGCCCGAGTTGGTGAGTCGGTTCGTTCCCGCGCCGTCGTAGTCGACCGCGCAGAGTTCCTTGGTGTCACGGTCGATGGCGCGAGAGAAGGCGATTCGCGTGCGGCTGACACCATCGTCCGGTGTCAGGAGCTTGATGACCTCGTCCGCCATCTGGTGCGCCAGCCAACGCCACTGCTCTACCATGGGATAGGACTTCGTGGCAATCAGTCGGCTTACGTCGAGGTCGTACAGACGGAGCTGCACCTGCTGGCCTGACCGTCTGGTGACCAGGTCGCCACATATCAGAATCTGCGCGCCGGTCGTGCCCCAGCCCTTCAGGTCGATCTTCTTTTCGTCAGTGGCAAAGGCATACGCGCGCCCGGATTCGGGTTCCTCGAAGGAAAAGTGGAGGGAGAATTTCAGGTCCGCCACAAGAACCGAGCGGATGTCGTGCAACCGGGAGAAGGCGGCTGGCCCGGCGCCGGGCTCTGCCTGGAAGTCGGCGATGACCATGTCCATCCTCTTCCTGCCGCCGCTCGAGGTCAGCTTGAGCCACAGCTCTTCAGCCGGCACCTCGACCGTCGGCGCCGGGGTAAGCGGAGGCTGCTGCTGAGCGATGGCGGGGAGCGCAAGCGCAAGCACAAGAACAAGCTTCGGCCACAGCCCCGATTTCCGGGCTTGAGCTGGGGCTTCCTTGCTTGGGCTTCGCTGCACTTAGCGGATAATCGGCAGCCAGTCGTGGAACAGGAAGTAGAACCGGCCGATCAAGAGCGAGATACGGGACATCACGGTGTAACCGAAGGACGCACCGAATCCGACCATGATGAAGATGATGCCGATACGCGAAACCCCGCCCAGGGCGCCCTTGTGTTCTTTCGAGAAGTAGAAGTAGAAGAGCGTGGCAAAACAGCCGACAAAGACGACGATGTTATTGACGTTGACGAGGGGACGGAGCGTGTCGGAAATCTGGGGCAACAGGAATCCCTGGATCGACGCGGCTATCCCCAGGCCGGAGCCGATGCCGACCGTGAACGCGATGGGCCAGCGTGATATCCACTCGATACGCGGATTCACCAAGGTGGGGATGAACATGGCGATGCACATCACCGCGAGAACTATGAGAATCACACTGAATTGGCGGAAAATGAGCATCAGCAGGCTGAGCGCGGCGAGGGCGGGCAGGGTCAGGTTGGAGCGGGAGAGCAGCATGACTCCAAGCGCCGCGGGGACGAGCAGAATCCACGCCTCGACATGATTGTGGGCGGCGACGTTGCTGTTGAACTTCTCTACGAGCATGGGGTAGACGTCGAATGCCCACGAGTAGATGATGGCAAACCCGGCCGACGTGCCGACGTACAGGTGCTCGGCCGCCTTGTACAGCGGATTATCCTTGTAAAGAAACGAGAGGATGCCAATGGTCAGCGTCGCCGCGACCCAGGTGCCGATGATGTTCATTATCATCTATTTCCTCGGTTTCCGGCGTGAGACGATGTAGCCGAGGTTGCCGATGACCAGCAGCAGGATGATGAGGCCGTGGGCCGCGGACTGGGCCGGCATGCCGAGTGTCGCTGACCCGGGCTTCTCGACGAGAGCCTCATATTCGGATGCGCCCTGCAGGCCGCCGATGATGCCCCTTATCTGGTGGGCACGCAGATACACGTACATGCCCGGCGCGTTGACGCCGGTACAACCGATGATGATTGGTACGTTGTACCGGCCGCCGGCGAACTGGACCCAGGCGTCGGCGGTCGCGCCGTGGGCGAGCACGACCAGAAGTCCGATGTCGCGGTAGGTGTGAACCGAACGCATGAACTCGAACGAGTCGATGGGCACGCCCTTGTAGTCGGTGTTGAAGTAGTCCCGGATTTCCTTGCCGATGCCGACCATCAGCGCCGTGTAGCCGGGTCGATACCCGAGGTTCACGTAGTCCTTGCCGTAGACCTTGCCGTGTTGGGGCGCGACCTGGGTGAGGGCGATTCCGGCGAGGGGCAGGCCCAGTGGGAGCTGGCCGCAGACGACTACCTTCACGTTGTTGCGGAACGCGTGGTGGAGCAGGCCGATGAGCATCGGCTGGACCTCGGGCGCGGACGATGGGTCATAGTCGATGGTAATCATCATCACCGAGCCGGCCGGCAGCTTGTCCACGGTCTCATAGGCCTGGCGCACCGGCTCCGAGACTCGCACCTTGGTCTTGGGCTTGAGTATGAGCGGCAAGGCCACCGACAGCGAGAGGAGCAGGTACAGGATACGACGGTCGACCGAGCCGAGGCGTTCCCAGAACTTCATGGGGTCGGATTCTTACCACCAAGACACAAAGGCACAAAGGTCCGAATCCGGATTCCGGACCCTATCCTCTTGGTGTTCTTGGTGTCTTTGTGGTTAATCTTCCTCTCCTCAGGACATGTATGTTCGTTCGATGCCGAGGATGATGCGCAGCGACATGGCGATGGAGCCGAGCGCAAGGCCGATGTTGATACCGCGCGAGGCCGCCGCCTGCGGGATCGACATAAGCCAGTCCTTGATGGATGCGAAGCCCTCAAGCTTGGTGAACTTCGCGACGTCCACGCCCGGGATGATGGCGTGGATGATACTTCCAATGCCGTGCCAGAAAGAGCTGCCCAGCGGCACGTTGCCGATCATCACCAGACAGGCCGCGATCAAGAGCAGGGTCGCGGCGAAGTTGCGGATGCGGAACGCACGGTAGGCGGCGGAGAATATGAAGAACGCGAGGCTCGCGAACATCGTCGACTGCAGCGGAATAATCATGAAGGTGTAGAGCCACATGAACGGCGCGCGCAAGTCGAACGGGCTCCGGTACTTGAACCAGGAATAGAGACCGAGTGTGACGGTAACGGCAAGCGACAGCACCAGCATCAGGCTGTAGGGCCAGCCCGGCTGCCGGCGCCAGACCTTGACGAGATGGTGTTTGGTGAGCGAGTCCAGACCGAGGAGCAGCGTGAATCCGGAGACGATTGCCGTCCAGTTAAGGAACCGCGTCTCCAAGTCGCCGAAAGGCTTGTGCGGGATGAAGAACGCGATAATCAGTACGACCGCGGTGATAAAGACGATGACCAGCGGGACGGTGCGCTTCAGCATCGGCTACTCGTAGGCCGGCGTGGCCCAGGCCACCAGCCGCTCGAACAGGCTGGTCAGGAAATGGACCCGGTGGTTCGCAATCGCGTCGACCGTGCCGATGACGACCACAATTGAGGTCAGCACAATCAGCCAGAAACGGATGAAATCCTCGCCCTTCAGGGTGCCGAGCATTATCGGCTCGGGCCGGAGATAGCAGGACGCGGCGAAGATCTCCTCGCCGATCATCGTATAGTCGCAGGCGGCGACGAAGAACGGCAATTGGGTGAGCTCGGTCGTGCCCGCGAGCTGAATGGCGCCGACCGAATGGCCGGTCTCGGCCATGATGAGCGACTCGGCATAGAAGTAGCCGAGCCAGAATATCGCGCCTGGCTTCTCGCGCAGGATGACGCCATCCACGCCGGCCGCATAGCCGAACTGGTCGCTCGTGAGAAAGTTGATGTTGTCGGCGCTGTAGAAATCGGGCCGGCCGGACTCGGTGTAGGCTTCCTTCACCGTTTCCTGCGCGGCGGACATGACAATCGGGTCGGAGCTGGGCACGAGCAGCCGGGTCGAGTACTCGGCCGACTTCTTGGCAATCTTGCGCAAGAGCGGCAGGGCGGCGATAACAACAAGGTCTGTGATTTGGCCGAGGCCGAAGCTGAAGAGAATCGGCTTCCCCATCTCGGTGGCGCGGCCGAGTGCGTCGTCGATCGCGTCAAGGCCGGCGATCTTGCGGATGAACATCTTCGCGCCCGCGCGCGCCCGCTGGGTATAGTACATGAATATGGCGCAGATGACGATGGTCATCACCAGGATGTTCAAACGGGAAGTGTTAAACCACTGGGCGCTGGACACCGCCGGGCCCGCGATGACACTGCGCGCCGTGTCGGCCTCGCTGTAGGCCGCGACACGGTAATAGTACCTGGCGCCGTCCTGTACGTCGTTGTCCATGTACTCGGTGCGGGCTGCGGGTTCGTTGCCGATGACCGCGAAACCGGAGTCGGGACCGGTCGAGCGCAGTATCAGATAACCGGTGAACGAGAGCGACTCGCCCGCGGGCGCGGCCCAGGTCAGGCTGATGGACTGGCCCTGGTCATTGGGCGTGTCACACGCCCTCACCGAATCCGGAGGCGCGAGCCCGAGGATTGCGACCAGAAAGAGACAGGGGAGTGTCAGCACTGAACGGGAACAAGCTTACAAAGCGGAAGTGCAGAGTCAATTGGAGGAGATGGGAGACGTGGAATTGCGGAGTTGAAGGCGGCCCTATGGAGTCGGGGTTAACCGACCACGGCGGTTCTTCGAGCGCGAAGCTCAGGGGCAGCAGTTTAGGCCTGAAACCGATATCTACACCCGAGCCACGGTTCCCATGGTACCTCACCCCGGCGCAGGGCCCCAACCCGAAGCCCGCGATGCCGCCATCAGCACACAGATGGAGGTTCGCGGCCGGGATACTTGCGCCCGGCGAGCACGTTGCCAACCGCGTGGTCGCGCTGCAGATACACGTCGAGGGCTCTACTCCATGTTGTCTCGGTCATTTCCCGCAACAGTGATACAATCGTCAGTCCGAGGTGAACCTGCGCTGGCGAACGGGTCGGCACCTCATTTGCCCCGGGGTATGGCAATACGTCGGCCAGTGAAACCCCGCATCTCAGTCTGCAGCCGATTCGGTCAGTCTGCAAAAGCCCTAATCGGAGACCGAAAGACCCAATGTCGAACAGAGCGATTCCGATTCTCGCGTGCCGGTCCGGGACGTTGGCCGCATGGACAATCGGATTGCTCCAATCCCAAGCCAGTATCGGGCTGGCCGTCGCCAAGAGCGCCACAGCCAGGAGAAGTCCGGAACGTCTACGGAGGCTCATACCCATCGCGTCACTCCAGCGACCAATGCGGAGTTCCCCGGCACGCGAATACTGGTCCTGTCACCCAGTCAGTCAAGTCAACGCATGAGGACGACAAGGGCAGGAAGGACAAGCGAGTGAAGCGTCCGCACACAACGGCAACTGGCTCATCGAGGGCGGGCGCTGAGTCAATCCAAGAGGCAGGAATCGGCGGTCACGGAGCAGGCCCGCCTGAGTAATAGCTCGCGCTTCGCCGCTACCGGGACCTGGCGTTTGTGAGCCCGCAGTGTCCCTGCCTTGATCGTGTCAAAATTGTATTGGTACTTGGCAAGATACAGCTCGGCTGTCAATCATGAGTCTCAAAGTGGACAAAGACAGGGACGTGCTGTGCCTGCGGCTGGACGAGGTTGTTGCGGTGGAGTCCAAGGCAGCCCAGTCCGGCGCAGCCCAAGAGCCGGACCATGTCTCTCTACCTGTCCGGCGCCCCTGCGTGCGGCCGTTCTCTGTTGCGTGCCGTGTACCCGAATGCCGTGCCGGGTGATTCACAGCGTTCGTCAGTCGCGACCCAGGCAGCATGCCGCCTTGACTTCGCGGCACAGCAGCCGTACCATTGATTGTAGGATGGTTCCGAGCCCAGGCCGGCTTTCACGGGTTCGGAGTTAAGTACGATGTTCTTGGAATGCCGGGTGTAAAGTGCGCCCGGAAGGAGTGGCCAATGACTTCGGCAAGGATGCGATCGATAGGGATGCTGACGGTTTGCGCGGCCGTGGCCGTGTGCATCGGAACCGCCTCAGCGGACTGGGTTACGAAAACGGTGAACGCAGGAAGTCCCTGGGCCGCGGCCGTGAACCCGGTCACCAACAAGATCTACGTTGTCAATACCGACTCCAACAATGTGACAGTGATCGATGGTGCGACCAATGGCACGGCGACGGTGACCGTCGGCTGGTACCCTGTGGCCGCGGCGGTGAACCCGGTTACCAACAAGATCTATGTCGCGAATAACGGCACCGATAACGTGACGGTGATAGACGGCGCGACGAACAGCACGATTACCGTGGCCGCGCACGCGGGGCCCATAGCCGTGGCCGTGAACCCGGCCACCAACAAGATCTACGTTGCGAACGGCGACGCCGGCAATGTGACGGTGATCAACGGCGCGAACAATACCACCGCGACGGTCGCCACCGGCGCGAGCCCCGTGGCCGTGGCGGTGAACCCGGTGACCAACAAGATCTACGTGGCGAATGACGGGAGTGACAACATCACGATTATCGACGGCGCGACCAATCAGACGTCCTCGGTGACCGTGGGCACGACCCCCATCGCTCTTGCGGTGAACCCGTTCACCAACAAGATTTACGTCGCGGACTACGACGTCGGCGAAGTGACGATCGTCGACGGCGCGACCGGCGACACTGCTTCGTTGTATTCCGGCTTCACCCCCACGGCCGTGGCGGTGAACCCGGTCACGAACATGATATACGTGGCGAATACCGAGAACGTGACGGTGATCGACGGCGCGACCAATGAGCCTGCCACGGTTAGCACTGGTACGACGCCGTTGGCCGTGGCGGTGAACCCGGTCACCAACAAGATCTACGTCGCGGACTACGATGATGATGAGCTGACGATTATCGATGGGGCGACGAACGGGACCGGCACCGTGCCCGTGGGGGCGGGGCCGAATGCCGTTGTGGTGAATCCGGTGACCAACAAGGTGTACAGCGAGAACTATGAGGACGGGGATGTGACGGTAATTGACGGCGCGACCAATCCCAAGGCCACGGTGCCGGTGGGCACGACGCCTTGGGCGCTGGCGGTAAATCCGGTCACCAACAAGATCTATGTGGCGAATCGTGGCGGCGACAGCGTGACGGTGATTGACGGCGCCACCAACACGACGAGTGCCGTGGCCGTGGATACGTTGCCCGTAGCCGTGGCGGTGAACCCGTTGACCAACAGGATCTACGTGACGAATTCGAGCAACAATAGTCTGACGGTGATTGACGGCGCGACCAACGACACGACCAAACTGACCGTCGGCACGTGGCCGATGGCCGTGGCGGTGAACCCGGTCACGAACAAGATATACGTCGCGAATCACAATAGCAGCAATGTGACGGTGGTCGACGGCGCGACCGACAGCATGACCACCGTGTCTGTCGGTCTGCAGCCCGATGCCGTGGCGGTGAATCCGTCAAGCAACAAGATTTACGTCGGGAGCGACGGCGGCAACAGCGTGGCGGTGATCGACGGCGTGACCAATGGCACGACCAGCGTGGGCGTCGGCTCGGTGCCCATTGCTCTTGCGGTGAATGCGACCACCAACAAGATCTATGTGGCGAACCGCGGCAGCCGGAGCGTGTCGGTGATCGACGGCGTGACCAACGCGGTGACTCCCGTGCCTGCCGACTCGTGGCCGATGGCCGTGGCGGTAAACACGGCGACCAACAAGGTCTACGTCGCCAACTACTACGGCAATGACGTGACGATCATCGACGGCGCGACCAATGACACGACCAGGGTGACTGCAGGCACGAATCCCAACGCAGTGGCGGTGAACCAGATTACCAACAAGATCTATGTCGCGAACCTCACCAGTAACAACGTGACGGTTATCGACGGCGCGACCGACTCGAAGTTGACACTGGCCGCAGGTACGAACCCCAACGCCGTAGCGGTCAATCCTGTCACCGGCAAGATCTACGTCACAAACAGAAACAGCAGCGATGCGACCGTGATTACCGAGACGCCGCTGGTTGATACGAAAGTGACGGTGGCGTTCGACACGCTGCCGGGCGACTCGGCGCAGATGGGGCACCAGCCCTTCACCGGCAATGCCGTGAACCGTTCGTCGCCCTACCCGACCGCAATGCTGGGCGTCTGTAACCGGGTGGGCACGGCCGCGGCGAAGTGGAACCTGGCGTATATCACCGGCGGTGCCGGGACCGATTCCATCACATGGTCCTATGGCTGGGGCACCGATTCGCTGGTGATGGGCGAGAATTTCATCTACGCGGTGCCACTTGAAGACCAGGCCGCGACCACCAACAACCTCGGTCTCGGTACACCATTTGCTGGCAACCTTGCGGTGTACCCGGTGTACCGGACCGGATATCTGACCGGGCTGGAGCAGGCAGCGGAACCCGAGGTCCGGTACAAGCGGCTGCCGACCATTGTCCGCGACGTGCTGTCCCTACCGGAAGCCGCAAGCCGCAGGCCGCAAGCTTCAAGCTTGCTGGATATCAGTGGGCGGAAGGTGCTCGATTTGATGCCGGGGGCGAATGACGTGCGCGGTCTTGCGCCGGGCGTGTACTTTGTGCGGGAAGCACAGGCGCAGGTTGTCCGCAAGGTCCTCATCGCCCGGTAAGGGGGAACGACGATGATTGCGAGAGTGCATCTTTTCGGAAAGCTCGCCGCGTGCGTGGCCGCCTGTATCGGAATCGCCGCGGCGGATTGGGTCACGACTACCGTACCCGCAGGTTCATATCCCTGGGCCGCGGCGACGAATCCGGTGACTAACAAGATCTACGTCGCGAACTACGACGACAACAGCGTGACGGTCATCGACGGCGCCACCAACAATACTAACACTCTGTACGTCGGCACGTGGCCTTTCGCGTTCGCGGTGAACCCGGTGACAGACAAGATTTACGTCGCCAACAAGGGCAGCGGTGACGTGACGATCATCGATGGCGCGACGAGCGACACAACCACGGTGAACGTCGGCACCGGGCCGAGGGCGCTGGCGGTGAACCCTGTAACCAACAAGATCTACGTGGCGGACTACGACGTCGACAGCGTGGCGGTCATTGACGGCGCGACCGACAGTACGACCTCCGTGGCCGTGGGTTCGGGGCCGTTTGCGCTGGCGGTTAACCCGGTAACCAACAAGGTCTACGTCGCGAACTACAACGTCAGCAGCGTGACGGTCATTGACGGCGCCACCATGGATACGACTACGGTGCCCACCGGCTCGGAACCCTACGCCGTGGCCGTGAACCCGGTTACCAACAAGATCTACGTGGCGAACCAGAGCAGTAACAACGTGACGGTGATCGACGGTGTTACCAAAGATACCGCTTCGGTGCGCGTCGGCTCCGGCCCCACTGCCGTGGCCGTCAACCCGGCTACCAACAAGATCTATGCTACGAACTACGCCAGCGGTAATGTCACGGTGATCGACGGCGCGAGCAACGGCACCGTCACGGTGCCGATTGGCGCGAGCCCCATGGCCGTGGCGGTGAACCCGGTATCCAACAAGATCTACGTCGCGGACCGCATCAGCAACGACGTGGCGGTCATCGACGGCGCGACCAACACCAGGGCTTTGCTGACCGTCGGCTCGGGCCCCGATGCCGTGGCCGTGAACCCGGTTACCAACAAGATCTACGTCGCGGACCGCATGAGCGCCGATGTGGCAGTGCTCGACGGCGCGACCAACTCCACTACCACAGTCGCCGTCGGCACAAGTCCCTGTGCCGTGGCGCTGAACCCGGTCACTAACAATATCTACGTCGCGGACCGCATCAGCAACGACGTGACGGTAATCGACGGCACGAGCAACACCACAATCACCGTGCCCACCGGCACCCATCCTATGGCCGTGGCGGTGAACCCGGTCACCAACCGGATCTACGTCGTTGATTACTCCAGCAACAACATGACGGCAATCGACGGTGTGACCAGCGGTACGGCCACGGTGTCCACCGGCAAGAATCCCTGCGCCGCGGCGATGAACCCGGTCACCAATAAACTCTACGTCGCGAACAACGGCGGCAGCAACGTCACGGTTATCGATTGCGCGACCTACGACACCGCCACGGTGACCGCAGGCACGAATCCCTGCGCCGTAGCGGTGAACCCGGCCACCAACAAAGTCTATGTCGCGAACAACGGCAGCGGCAGCGTGACGGTCATCGACAGTTCGACGTACGACACAACACTGACCGCAGGCACGAATCCCTGCGCCGTGGCCGTGAACCCGGTCACCAACAAGATTTACGTCGCGAACGAGGGAAGCGACGACGTGACGGTCATCAACGGCGCGACCAACGACACAACCACGGTCGCCGCCGGCACGAGCCCCTGTGCCGTGGCGGTGGACCCGTTCACCAACAAGGTCTACGTCGCGAACCAGGGCAGCAGCAGCGTGACGGTCATCGACGGCGCGACCAACGATACGACCAGCGTTATCGCCGGTGCGAATCCCTATGCGGTGGCGGTAGACCCGCTGACCAACAAGATCTACGTGGCGAACAATGGCACCAACAACGTGACGGTCATCGACGGTGCGACGAACACCACGACCATGCTGGCCGCAGGTACGAACCCCTGCGCGGTGGCGGTGAACCCGGTCACCGGCGAGGTCTACGTCCCCAACGGAGGCAGCAGCAATGCAACCGTGATTACCGAGGTGCCGTTCAATTATACTATGGTGGCCGCGGCATTCGACTCGCTGCCGGACAACAGAACCCAGCTGATGCGCCCGCCGTTGACCGGCAAAGGTGTGAATCGCTCTCTGCCCTACCCGACCGCGATGCTCGGCGTCGGCAACCGCGCAGGCACAGCTCTCGGGAAATGGGGCTGGGCGACTGTCAACAGCGGCGTCGGGACCGATTCCATCACCTGGTCTTACGCCTGGGGCACCGACTCGCTCGCCATGGGCGAGAACTTCATTTGTGCCCTCCCGCTCGAAGCTCAAACCGCGACCACCAACAACCTCGGGCTCGGCACGCCGTTCGTTGGCAGCCTCATGGTCTTTCCGGTGTACCGGACGAGAAACTATACGGGCATCGAGGAAGCGACGGGGTCGAAGGTCCGAAGCACGGGGCTGCCGACCATTGTCCGAGGTGTGCTGTTCCTGCCCCAGGCTCCGGGCCGCGAGCCTCAAGCTGCAAGCCTGCTCGACATCAGCGGTCGGAAGGTGCTGGGTCTTCGTCCCGGTGCGAACGACGTTCAGGGGCTGGCACCGGGCGTGTACTTTGTGAGAGAACTCCAGGTGCAAGCTCAAAACCAGGCTGGCCGCAAACAACAAACGGTTCGCAAGGTTGTCCTGACCGAGTAACCGGCGACTGCGGCTTGCCGTGCAGAAGTGCACGCTATCAGCCGTGTTGCTCTGCGAGCAGCAGAGCGGGTAGCTCGCCCGACAGCCATACAGACTGCTATCCGGATTAGGTGCTGAGCGACGGTCCGGTCAATCTGCGGGGCAACCCGAAGAGCAGCGATCGGCGCAACTCATCGAGTAGACCGCCGAGTACCTCAGCAGTCAGCTCGCCCGGCAGTCTGCCGAGCGGCCGTCCAAGTAACTCGCTGGGTTTCCCGCTGAGTAGCCCGCGGAGCGAATACCCCGATTGCTCTCCGGGGTGCGAGTAGAGCAGCTCACAGAATAGCCGGGGGAATGGGATAGGGGAGATGCGCCAATATCCAATAAACAATTGCTGATGAATAACTTGGGACACGAACCGGCTCGATTTTCCTGGGGACACATACGAAACTGGGATTAGGTGTGCCGTCTCCGAGCACTTCCGAAGGATGCATATTGGTGCGGAGAGGGTTTGGCGCAAGCAACGGTTTCTGCTGCACGCCAGCACTCTTCTTGACTCGCTCCATATAAACGGCTATCCTCGGTTTCCCGATGGCGGCACATTCCGGCGACAGTCTGCCCGTGAGAAGACCGCGGTCCGCACCAATCGCCGAGCGGAAGCGGGTCGGATTTGTCGGCGCGGGGCGAGTGGGCTGCGCGATGGCGTGGCACTGTCATCGGCTGGGCTATCCGATTTCGGGGATAGCTGATTTGCAACCGCGGCAGGCTCAGATGGTCTACCGCCTCCTGAAGCTACCCTACAAACGACTCAGCACCCACGACGTAGCCGCGGCAAGTGACGTGCTCTTCTTTACCGTGCCTGATGCGCACGTCGGGTCGGAGTACCAGTCCCTGCACAAGCGGCTGGTCCGCGGCAGGATCTTGGCTCACTGTTCCGGCGCGTTCGGACCGGAAGTGTTCTCGCGCGCAAGAGAGTCGGGCCTGGGCACGCTGGCGCTGCATCCGGTGCAGTCGTTCTCCAGTCACTCTCAGGCGATTCGAAGCCTGCCGGGCTCGTTCTTTGCCGCGGATGGCTCGGCTTCCGGTCTCAGATTCGGCCGTCATTTCGTCCGGCAGTTGCACGGGAGCTGGGTGCGGGTGCGCGGGCCTGACCGGCCATTGTATCACGCGATGTGCGTGTTTGCCTCGAACTTCATCAGCGCGTTGTTCGACGCGGCCGATGAGCTCGCCGGCGAACTTGGCATCTCGCGCCGGCGCGCCGGCAGGATGCTCGAGCCGCTGGCGCGGACCGTGCTCGAAAACATTCTGTCAGCGGGCGCGGGGCTGAGCCTGACCGGGCCGGTCGAGCGCGGCGACGTTTCGACCGTCGCCTCGCACCTGAAAACCTTGAAGCGACGGCGGCCGGCACTGGTGCCGGTCTACCGGGTTTTGTCCGTCCGACTGGTTGAGATGGCCGGGCGGAAAGGGCTCGACGCGGAGGCGGTCAGGAAACTGATGGCGGTGCTCGCCGACGAGTAAATGACCGACTACCGGTTGCTGATTCCCGACGAAAGAGTAAGTGACAAAGGCCGGGTATTGCACAGTTGGTCATTAGTCAGGAATTGGGAATTGGACATTAGTAATTGGCAGGCCATGGCCAGCAGGAGAGGCGGATGAGAAACACCTTCGCAGCTTTGTTGGGCGGTTTGCTCCTGGTGCTGGTCCTCAGTTGCGCCAAGAAGATGCTGCCGCCCAGTCCGGACCGTTTCCCTCCGCAACTGGAGGACGTCGAAACCCGGACAAGAAGTCAGGTCGCGCTGGTGTTCGATGAGGCGATTGACGGCGCCAAGCTGTGGCCCGACAGTTTCTTCCTGATCGGCTCGGCGGGCGAGACGCTCGCGCTGCGTGGAGCTTCGATTGGGAAGAAGAGCGACGAGGTGCAGCTCTGGACGCCGATACAGGAGCGAAAGCTGTACCAGTTGCGGGGAGTGGTTAGGGATGAGGCCGGCAATCCCGAACGGTTCCGGGCGCGGTTCATGGGTTCGACCAAACGGGATACGATTGCACCCCGGGTCATACGGGTCGATCCCGGTCCCGGAACGACGCGCCAGAAACGCGCGGTGACGGTCAGGGTCAGCTTCAGCAAGGCTATTGACACAGCGTCCTTGGGTTCCGAATCGCTGGGCCACCGTCCGTGGTTGTTCGTGCCGGTTCAGTACGACACCCTGTTCAAACGGTCGTGGTCTTCGGATTGGCAGGCACTGAGCTTCACCCGACGCGAATCGCTGCCGGCCGGGGCCGTCGTCTACTTTCTGCTTCAGCCGAAAGCAGCCGACCTTGAGGGAAACCGCATCAAGGCTTCGGCGTTCACCTACTTTGCCAGTGACACGCTGCTCGACGTGGTCCCGGTCAAAGGCAAGGCGGCCTGGCCCGACAGTATTACCGGCCCCGGCGTGGTGTTCTTCACCGAGTCGGCCTCAGTCCGGGTGTTCACCGACTCGCTGAAAGTCACACATACGGAGTCACTGCCGGTGCGGACTACCGGGCTGGCACCGCTGCTCGCCGACGGCTCTTTCTCCACCAAGTTACATAAGGGTGAGTACGAGGTCGTGGCCGTCGCCGACACCAATGCCGATGGTCTGGCCGACTTCGCAAGCGTGGTCGTGAAATTCAACACCGACGCCGAGAGCCTCAGCCTAACGCTACAGCCCGAGTCGCTGCCCAAGCCCATCAATGCTTATCGCCGCTAGCGCGATACTGCTGGTACTGGGACTACTGGCGTATCGCAGGCCCCTTGCGGGGCAAGCGCGAAACACGAAGGACAAAGGACAAGGCAGGCCAAAAGGGGCAGAACTTGCGGATCTCGGGTTGCTCGTTCTGCGTCTGGCGATACTGCTGCTGTTTGCGGCCGTGTTCATCGGAGCTGTTTTCACGCGCGTCTGGGTTGAGCGGCCGCGACGGGTCGCGGTGATGCTCGACGTCTCGCAGAGCATGGGTGCGATAGGGGCAGAGAGCGCCGCAGCTGCGGCGGCGGAGGCGCTGCCGCTACCGAACAACACTGCGAGACAGGAGTGGCTATTTGGAGACACGGCAAAGGGGATTTCAGATTTCAGATTGAAGATTGCAGATTCGCAGACTACCCGAAGGACGAGGATTGGAGCGGCGCTCAAGACGGTAGGGAAGACGCGGCCCGGCGCGGTAGTGTTGCTGAGCGACGGGCAGGACAATGGCGAAACCGATGCGGCAGCGGCTGCGCACGATATCGGCGTGCCGGTCTACACGGTCGGGTTCGGCGGCCTCGCGAAGCGGAACGCAAGTGTCGAGCAGGTGTTGCTGCTGCCGGCGGTCGTGTATTCGGGTGAGACTGCGGACGTGCAGGTGCGGGTGTCGGCTGCCGGGTTTGCGAATGAGAAGGCACGGGTGAGGTTCCGGGGAGAGACGAAAGAAGTCGTGCTCGGGCAAGCGCCGGCCGAGCAGGATGTGCCGTTCCGCCTTGTCATAGACAAGCCCGGCCGGCAGGTCGTCGAGGCACAGATAGACAGCCTGATGGGGGAGAGCAATTACTCCGACAACACGCGCAGCGCCGTCGTCGACGTAAGACCCTCGCGCGTGCGGGTCGCGTATGTCACGAACCGGCCGACGACCGAGACGCGGATGATGTTGAGGGCGTTGACCGGCGACGAGCGGATAGCGGTGGAATCGCTGGTTGCGATAAGCGGCGACGCTATAGGAAAACGGGGACAGCCCCCACGGGGAACGATGAACGCCGCGGCAGCGGACGTCTTCATCCTCGACGACGTGGTCGAGTCGGGCAGTCCGGATGTCTGGCAGTCCATCGCCGACCGCGTACAGTCCGGCGCCGGCATCCTTGTTCTAGCCGGGCCTGATTTCCAGCCGGGACCGATTATTAGCCGGGTCATCAATGGGACCATCGGTCCGGCGCAGGCGGGTTCGTTCACTCCGGAATTGACTGCTGAGGGCAGGGTGCTGCCATGGTTCATTGCCGGGTCGATTGACTTCACCAGGGTGCCGCCATTCGTGGGAGTAAAGCCGGTGGGGATCGCCAATCGCCGGTCGCCGGCCGCCAACCGAACCGCCTTGGGATACAATTCCAATTCCTCGGCGGAATCGAATCATATCCCGCGCCCGACGGTCTGGCTTGCCTCGCAGGAGAACAATCTACCGCTCATGGTCGCCGAGAAGGCGGGCACGGGCAAGGTCGTCTATGTCGCCGGATACCCGATGTGGCGCTGGGGCTTCGGTCCGGAGCAGACACCGGGACAGGGCACAGCGCTCTCAGATCTCGTCAGCGGGGTAGTGCGATATCTGGCCGAGCACGACACGAGTCCGTTCCGGCTTCAGACCGACAAGACGGATCTGCACCATGGAGAGCCGGTGCGGCTGGTCATGAGAGCGGTCGCGCCCGACGGCCGGCCCTGGACCCGGCTCAGCGTGGTGGTGCGTGTGAGTGCGGACTCGGCGGATTCGAGCACTCGGACGAAGTCAGAAGTCAGCGGTCAGAATGCGGAAGGCAGAAGCCGAGAACTGCCGGTCCCGATGACCGAAACCGGCGCGGGCATGTACGAAGCCACGTTCGAAGCCCTGGAACCGGGTCGGTACAACGCGGTTGCAGCGATAAGCTTGTCCGACACGGCGCTGGGCAAGGCGAGAACCGAGTTCGTGGTTGCCGAACAAGCCGTAGAACTGGCCAATACCGGGATGAACGAAGGACTCCTGAGATCGGTTTCAGATGCCAGCGGCGGACGGTTCTTTTCTTCGGACAGCCTGCCCCGCGGCGGGAATGAAATCACGCTCGGCTCGTACCGTCGTCGGCTCTCGTTCGACCCGCGGCGGGCGGCCTGGGCCTATGTTCTGATTGCGTTACTCGCGGGCGCGGAATGGCTGCTGCGCCGGAGAAGAGGGATGTTGTGATGAGAAGATCGAAGCTAGAAGCTGGAAGTCAGAAGCTGGAAGTGGGAAGTCAGGTAGCGGTGCGGAGCGGAGATCGCAGCGAGGGCACGAAAGCACGAAGTGGGTCGGATTCCCAATTCGGGAATTCGGGTTTGAGTCGTCATTCTGACTTCGGACTTCGAGTTTTGGGACCATCGCCGCGGGCTTGTCGTCACCTGACCGTGACGCGGTTCGCTTTGGCCGTGCTGGTGCTTCTGGCCGTGGCGGGAACTGCTCAAGCCGGAATCGGCGAGAGGATTGCTGAGAGACTGCGAACCAGCGGACTGTCGCCCGAGGTCATCGTCACTGGTGTGTCGATGCTGCCCGTGGTCGAGCTCCGCGGAGCCATACCCATCGGCAACAACCTGTTCCACCTGCCGTTGTGGAAGACGCTGGCGCTATCAGTTGTCGGGAACATGATTCCCATGTTCCTTCTGGTGTTGCTGCTGGAGCGGATTGTCGCCTGGCTCAGCCACGTTGCTTTCTTCAAACGTTTCTTCGACTGGCTGTTCCGCCACACGCGGGGCAGAAGCGGGGCCGTTGCCCGGTCGGAGTTCTGGGGTCTAGCTGTCTTTGTCGGGATCCCGCTGCCCGGGTTCGGAGTGTGGACCGGGGCAGTGCTGGCCGTGGTCATGGACATGCCGTTTTGGCGGTCGATGCTGGCCGGATTCATCGGCGTGCTATTGGCTGCAGGCGTAGTGACCATCCTCTGCCTGCTCGGCAAATGGGGCGCCATCATCGCCTCGGTCGCCCTGCTGGCCGTACTGGCGCGGGCAATCGTGTCGGTCGTCCGGAAACGGCCGGACTGAGCCGGACAGCGAAGAGCCGGGGCGTTCCCCGGAGAGGCTGACCGACTCGAACGCGGAATTCCATCTCGGCGCTTTTGACTTTCGGTCAGGTTGACTTAGTATCTAGCCGCACGTGAGATTCGGCTTCCACGTTTCAATGTCCGGCGGATTCGGCAAGGTCCTCGAACTGGCTCGCGCCGTCGAGTGCGAGACCATGCAGATGTTCTCGTCAAATCCCCGCGGGTGGCGTGTCGCGGAACTCGATACCGAAGACGTTGCCAGGTTCCGCGCCGGCATGAAGGACTCCGGTATCTCGCCGATATTCGTCCATGCTCCCTATCTGCCTAACCCTGCGGCTGCCGCGACCGATGCGAAGCAGACGATCAAGGCTCTCATCACCCAGGCGCAGCGCTGCGCCGCGTTGGGCGTGCGTTTCCTCATCCTCCACATGGGCAAGGGCCTGGGCGCAAAGGAGGAGGAAGCTCTTGCCCGGATCGCGAACAACGTGAACGCAGTAGTCGCGGGCGCGCCGGAGAGCGTGACGCTCCTGCTCGAGAACACCGCCGGCATGGGTTCCGAGGTCGGGTATCGATTCGAACAGATTGCTGCGGTCATCGCCGGAGTGAAGCAGCGTGACCGGGTAGGCGTAGTGCTGGACACGGCCCACGCCTTCGCAGCCGGGTACGAGTTCCGGACCAAGACCGGCATCGATGCGACGCTCCGTGAGTTCGACCGGCTGGTCGGTATCAGCCGGCTGCATCTCGTGCATCTGAACGACTCAAAGTCCGACTTCGGGTCCCGCGTAGACCGTCACTGGCACATCGGTGAGGGAAAGATGGGCAGAGAGGGAATCAGTCTGATAGTCAACCACCCGCTGTTCAAGAACCTGCCCGCAGTGATGGAAACTCCGCGCGACTCCGCGGCGGATGATCTGAGGAACTTACGAACCGTCAGGAGCCTGATCGCACCAGACGAAGCTGGAAGTCGGAATGCAGAGTGCGGAAGGCAGAAGGTCGGAGGGCGGAAGGCGGAAGAGGCGTGAAGGTACGGTTCTGCGGCGGCACGCGGACCGTCACCGGCTCGAAGCATCTTCTCACGTCGGGCAAGCAGCGGCTGCTGCTTGAGTGCGGGCTCTTTCAAGGCCACCGCGCCGAGGCGGAGCACACCAACCGCAGCTTTCCGTTCAAGGCCCGCGAAATCAACTGGTCTGTCATCAGCCACGCTCATATCGACCACGTCGGCAACATTCCCAACCTCGTGAAGTTCGGGTTCCGCGGCCCGCTGCTGATGACGCAGGGCACGGTTGCCTTGTCGCGGCTGCTGGTCGAGGACTCGGCCCACATCCAGGAATCCGATATCCGCTACCTTAACAAGAAGCTGCGCGAGAAGGGCGAGCCGCCAAAGGAACCGATCTACACGGCGGCGGATGCCGAGGAATCGCTCAAGTACCTTGAGGGAATGCCGTATGCCAAGCCGCGCAAGCTTGGGCCATTCAAGGTCGTGCTCCACGACGCGGGACACATCCTCGGGTCCGCGCTTGTCGACATCGAAGTCGAAGGCAAGCGCGTCCTTTTCACCGGCGACCTCGGCCGGAAGAAGATGCCGATTATCAACGACCCGGTGCAGGTAGCAGAGGCCGACTACCTCATAATGGAAGGGACCTACGGCAACCGAAAGCACGGCGACTACAGCGACGTGGACGAGCGACTGGCCGGAATCGTGAATCGGGTGTACGCGCGTGGCGGAAGGATTGTCGTTCCCGCCTTCGCGGTCGAACGGTCCCAGGAGATTGTCTACACGCTCAACCGGCTGCGACAGAGCAAGCGGATTCCGGAAGTGCCGGTCTACGTCGATTCACCGCTCGCGAGCAGGGTGACTGAGGTCTATCGCAATTACCCGCAGTACTACGACGCGGAGGCATTGCAGATGCTCAACGGCCACCGTTACCTGTTCGACTTTCCCGGGCTTCGCTATATAGAGTCGGTCGAGGATTCGAAGGCGCTCAATGTCAGCAAGGAGCCGTGCATCATCATATCAGCCTCGGGGATGTGCGAGGCGGGACGGGTGCTCCATCACCTGAAGTACGCGGTGGAGGACCCGAAGAACCTGGTGCTGATTGTATCATTCCAGGCCGAGAATACGCTCGGCCGCCGGATTGCGGAGCGGCAGCCGGTGGTGAGGATTTACGGCGAGGAACATCCGCTGCGGGCCGAGGTCGAGGTAATGGACGAGTTCAGCGCCCACGCCGACCACGACGGCCTCATCCAGTATGTCAGTGCCATGAACATATCGCGGCTGAAGAAGGTCTTCATCGTCCATTCCGAGCTGGAGGCGGCGACCGCGCTGGTCGAGCCGCTGAAACGGCTCGGCGTGCGCGAGGTATTGATTCCGGAGATCGGGGAGGAACATGAGTTCTAGGAAAGTCCGAAGTCCGAGGTCCGAGGTCCGAAGCGCCGGGCTTCAGGTCCTTGGCCCGATGTCAGTCGTCGTCTTCCTGGCGTTGGCGGCGCTGGTTTTTTCCGCCGGGTGTGACACTACTCCGCCGACGTGCCGGATAACCAACCCGGTTGATTCGTCAACGGTCAACGGCACGGTGCAGATCGAGGCCACGGCAGCGGACAGCAGCGGCGTGGCGCAGGTCGAGTTCTACGCCGACGGGTCGCTGATCGGCACCGACAGTACGTCGCCGTATTCCGCCGGCTGGGATGCCTCGGGACTGACGGAACGGAGCTGGCATTACCTGAGCTGTATTGCCTACGACCTTGCCGGCAACAAAGGCTACAGCGATACGGTCGCGGTCGAGATTGCCGCGGCCGGGCAGACGAGCGTGTATCACGGCGAGATCGACGTAAACGCGGGCAGCAACGAGGCGGTCTGGTTTGACGCTCAGGTCGGCGACACGCTTGCCGGCGACGTAATCGTCGTCACCGGGGGAACGCTGTCGAGCCTGATGTGGCTGGATAGCGACAACTACCAGAAGTACATCGGGAGCCAGGCATACACCAAGCTGTTCGCGCAGGACAGCTTCTCCCACATGAGCATGACTGAGCCGGTTACGTCTACCGGCAGGTTCTACCTTGTCTTCGTCAACGCCGGCACTGTGTCTGACACGTGCTGGGCGAGATTCGTGCTGGAGTAAACTGACATGAACCTGATACTTGTACTACTTGCTTTCTTTCCGCGTCCGGAACTGGCACCGATCGGTCCGGCTGAGGTCTCGGCCGCCCGGAAGCTGGAGGTCGAAGCGGCGACGACCTCGGTCAAGGCGCAGTCGCGGCAAGACTACGCTGGCCGCAGCGCATGGAGCAGTCCGACTGCGAGCCGGGTTCCGGGTCGATTCGTGGTCGGGTTCGAGACCGGCGGGGCGGCGGCTGCACTTGAGTGGATCTCGCAGCACGACGGCAGCCTGGTCCGCGTCGACAGCGGCCTTGGTTTCGCCGTAGCGGATTTCCCCAATTGCGACGCATCCCCGAGTGGCCCGCTGGCCGCGTCGGCATCGCAGACCAGCGGAATTCGGTACTTCGAGCCGGACATCCGGGTCTTTGCGGCTGCGCTGCCGAATGACCCCTACTTCGTGCCGTACCAGTGGGACAAGTGGGTGATGTATGCCGACGAGGCCTGGGACATCACCGGCGGTTCGATGGACGTGAAGGTCGCGGTTGTGGACGAAGGCGTCGACTACACGCACCCTGACCTTGCGGGGGACTTCAAATCCGGAGATCTCGGCTACGATTTCATCGGGAACGATGCCGATCCCAAACCGGACGACCCGAGCATCGGCGAGGCCTTCCATGGCACGCACGTCGCCGGCATCATTGCCGCCACCCGGAACAACAACGTGGGAATCGCGGGCTGGTCACTCTGCCAACTACTGGCCGTGCGCGTGCTGAGCGATTCCGGCTCGGGCTCGACCAGTGTGGTTGCTCAGGGCATCAAGTGGGCCGCCGACCAGGGCGCGAGGGTCATCAACATGAGTCTGACATCATCGGCTCCGTCGACGCCGCTCGAGGACGCGTGCTCGTACGCGGCGCAAGCCGGCGTGCTGCTGATTGCGGCGTCGGGCAACGATGGGGCTGAGGCTATCGGTTATCCGGCGGCCTACGGCCAGTGCATCGCGATAGGCGCCACCTCGGCCGACTCGCACCTCGCCTTGTTCTCGAACTACGGGGCGGAACAGGAGCTTGTTGCGCCGGGCACAAGCATCCTCTCGTGCTTCCCGGGCGGCCAATACGGGTGGGCGGACGGGACGTCGATGGCCGCGCCGCAGGTCGCGGGCGTGGCCGCGCTGGTGCTGGCCAGGAACTACGGATTGAGCGCAACCCAGGTCAGGGCGATACTCGACGCTTCCGCAATTGACATGGGCACGGCCGGACGGGATGTCCAGTATGGTTACGGTCTGGTCAATGCCAAGCGGGCGCTGGACCTGGCAGCGACGTACTCCACGAGCAGGAGAGTCCAGAGTTCAGAATCCAGAATCCAGAGTACGGAGTTCTCGACCACGATTGTCCGGGCCGGGACCTCTTTGCCGATGTGGATTCAACAGGCCGAAGTCTTCGACGGCTCGGGCCGGCTGGTCAGTGCCGGCAGATCAGGTCTCCGACCCGGGACGTACTTCGTGATGGTAAGCCCAAAGGACGAGAGACAAAGGACGAAGGACGAGGGACAAGGGACTAAGTCCAGCGTCGTCCGCCGTCTGCTCGTGCTCGACTAGGGTCTTCTTTCCTTCCATCGCCCTTCTGCAGGGCGAACAAGACCTACCTTGTCTCCCTCGCCTCGCCTGTGGGGAGAGGGTCAGGGTGAGGGGTGACGCTAGTCGCCCGAGTATACAGCGCAGGTATCGTCGGTTTCCCACACGGTCACGCGCGTGACCGGGTAGAACTGCTGCATCTCGTCGTAGAACAGCCGGGCCAGGTTCTCTGACGTCGGGTTGGATTCGTAAACCTGATTGAGCATCTTGTGGTCTGGAAGGATACTCTCCAGCCTCTTGCCGACGTCCAGGAAATCGGCAATCATCCCCGGTTTCTTCAATCGCTTTGCGCTGATTTCTACCTCTACGCGGTAGTTATGCCCGTGGACGCCTTCACACTTGCCGCCCATTCCGTGAATCTGGTGCGCGGCGCTGAACCGGCGGGTCACCTTTATGGTCCACATCATTGCCTCCACGGGCGAATGACTCTGCTTGCTTTCATGAGCGATGATAGCTCTGTCGCGCTCGCCAGTCAAGCCGACGACGAACGGCGTCAGTCGCGACGTTCAAAGGCGTTGACAGGGCATCCGGCGGCGTTACAATCGAAGGCGTCCGCAGCAGATGTGCGGACACGGGAAGATTCCGCAACCACATAAGCTCAAGGAGTCGCAATGTGCAGGCGCGTGATTGTACCGGTGCTGTTCGGCCTGCTCGCCAAACTGGCACTTGCTACGCCGGCCACGAGCAGCCGGCCGGGAAGCGCAAACCCGCCCTATCCCGGCGCAAGGATGGTTGGTCCGGCCAGCCCGGTCGAGACCCTTTCCGAGGTGCGGGCCCTGCGCGTCGAGCAGCGGGCGGCACAGGCCCGAGGCGACGAGGTGGCGGCACGGGCGCTTGAGAACCAGGTCCAGCGATATTACCTGGACCGGACACCAGCACAGAGCCCGGTGGGTCACCCGGTGCCCTTATCTCCGTCGCGTCTCGAATCCTATCCGCTGGTGCCCGACGTCGTCATCTATCCCGGCGAGGTCATGGGTTCCGGCGCCGACTATGATGATGACGGCACGATGTGGACGGTTTGCTCTCCGCTCGACTCCACGGTTCGTATCTACAAGTCGACCGATGCCGGCCAGACTTGGACTCTGTTCAATGCCTTCGGCTGGACTCCGGCCTGCCAGTTCGGCCGGGTGCAGGTTGTCGTGGGCGTGGGCGACTCCAACTTCGTGCACGTCTTCGCGCTGCTGCCCTTCCAGGACGGAGACTTGGTCGACGTCATCTACCTGCATGACGGCACCTATTCGGGTTGGTCTCCCGTGAAGGCGGACTCCGCCACTGTCAGCGACTTCGCGGTATGCCGCGACAACGCGGGCGCTTACTACCTGCACGCCTGCGCGACTAACACGGCATACGGTGGTGCGCGCACAGTGAAAGTCCTGCGGTCGACGGACCACGGCCGTACGTGGGCGCAAACCCAGACCTGGGACGATGGCTCGAACCCCTGCCTGTCCGCGGGCACCGGCGGCTCGGTTTACTACGCCTCGACGTACAACACGTGGTACAAGGGTCAGGTGGCCCTGCTCTACAACCGTTCCTACGGCTCGGGAGGCTGGACGGAGAAGGATCTGAAACCGGATACCTTTGCTGTCGCCGGGGCGGTCGTTGCTCAGGCATTCACCAACCCTGACTCGGAAGCGGTTCTCTGGATGGCATGGCAGCACCAGACCGAATCGCTGCCGGAAGTCACGGCCTGCTATTCCACCGATGGGGGCAAGACCTTCAGCACGCCGGCACCGACCGGACCGATGGCCATCACTAGCGAGTTGTGGCCCGACCTGAAGAACTACCGCTCGTGGGGTAGTACGACAGTGAAAGTCAGCTACTTCTGTCTCGATACGTTCGGCTACCGCTGGGTCAGTCAACAGTCCGCAGACGCCGGCGACCCGGGCAACTGGTCAGGCCCGGTCCGCATCGACTACGGGGAGGCTCAGGTGGACCAGTCGCTGAGGCCGTGGCTGGTCTATTCACCGCACGGGCCCGGCGGTAACGAGGCCGGCTGCGTGTTCGAGCACTTCCTTATCAAGGCTTTCTGCTGGAACTCACCGTGGACAATCCCGGCGGTTGAGGAACCGGTTGCAGGTGAGTCTGCGAGGTTCGGTTTCGCGCCGACGGTCGTGCGTGGGGTGCTTAGGCCAGGAGACCGGGGACAGGAGACTGGAGACCGTATGGCACCGTCAGACGGCGGCCGCTGCGGCCAACTACTGGACGCGACGGGGAGGATGGTCATGGAGCTTCATCCGGGCGTGAATGACGTGAGCCGGTTGAGTCCGGGTGTGTACTTTGTGCGAGAAGCCCAAGCGCAAGCTCAAGCCCAAGCCGTTCGCAAGGTCATTATCACGAGGTAGGACGTAGCGATGAGGGTAACGCTGTCCGTCGTCGGTCTGGTTCTGCTACTGGCCGGCGTCGCGGCGGCGGTTGTGGTTGAGGACGACTATGAGGTTGGGTCGGGCCCGTACACTTTCCAGATTGCCCTGATAGCTGACCCGAGCAACAAGTACGATAATCTGCGGGCGGCGCGGGATACAATCAATGAGCTGGTGGACGCATACGGGCGGATACATATGGTCATGGTCCTTGGCGACGTGACCAGCACCGCCGACACAGTGGCCGAGTTGCCCGTTGCGAAGCAGATTCTGGACAGCCTTCACGTGCCGTACGTGCCGCTGATCGGCAATCATGACATGGTACCCTATTGGTTGGACCCGCCGGTGCCGCCAAGAGACGCGGACAGCGTCTTTGTCACCAGGTACTTCGACCGGACGTTCGGTCCGGTGTACGACTCGCTGGCGGCCGGGAAGTACTCGCAGATTCGGGATTTCCGGCGCTACGGGGAGCATCCCTGGAACTTTGAGATAGAATGGCCTCAAAGCAGCCATGACACCTTTGCCTATGACATCTGGCAGAACTTCGCTTTCCGGGCCGGGCCGGACTCGAGTCCCTTTCGTTTCGTCTGCCTCGACTTCAACAGCAGGCATAAGTGGCCGGGCCTGGACTACGGTGTGTTGCCCTCGGCTGACCTCCACGAACTGCCGTTCGACAACCTGACTTCTTCAATCAGGGTCAGCGGCGGCGCTCTGCCCGTCAAGTGCGTCGTGTTCGCGGACGACTCTTTGCGGGGCGACTCGCTGCCCATCACTGCCGACACAACCGGCCTCGGGACTTTCGACAATCGAATCAGGTCCGTGCGCGTCAACCCTGGGGTCACGGTGAAGCTGTGCGATGCCGCCGACTTCGCCGGTGACACCTGGTTGCAGTTGACGGCAACTGATTTGGACCTGGGCATCAACGGCTCGTACCAGTGGTGGCGTGACTATGTGAAGGCGTATTGCGACTCGGTTGTCAGCGATACCATCAGAGAGAACGTCATCTTCTTTGCGCATCACCCTCTGGTGGCGGTTGATCCTCTGGGACTCGCCAACTTCCGGCAGGACAAGGTCGACTCAATCGCGTCATTCCTGAAGTCCTTCGCCGGCAACGTCGGAGGTTGGTATGCCGGTCATCTCAATGACTCGGCCCCGTCGACACACGTGCCCGGCCACGGCCGGGTACGCAACCCCGTTGATGGCAGCAGGATATGCCACTGGTACATGCCGCCCGCGTCCGAGTTCTACGGCGGTTGGGTGAAGATACTCACGCTCCACTACGGCAGAGCGCCGCTGGTCGACGTGGACTATAGCGGCACGATTGGCGACACCGTCGACGTCATGCATCAGGATACGATTCCGGTCATAGTCACCACTCTCCGGTCGGGCCTGCTGACCGCGCGCATCCGGAAGGGAAGCCGTCCGATATGCAATCTGGTCGAGTCGCTGCCGAGGGGCCCGGGTCGTGAAACCGATACCCTCGCATGGAACGGCAAGGACAGCACCGGTGCGCGAGTCGTGCCCGGCGACGATTACACGGTCCGCTACTATGACGAGAATGGGTTCTTTACAGGACTTTCGCCCTTCACGGTAAAGGACACGACTCCGCCGGGTTGCGCAGAGGCGAAGCCTACGCGGGATGTGTTCCACAAGGCTTCGGGCGTGCCGACGGTTGTGCGAGGGGTGCTGGTGCTTGGGGCAGTAGACAGTAGACAGAATGCAGTAGACAGGGCGGAGTTGCTGGACGCGGCGGGGCGTAGGGTGCTTGACCTGCACAACGGCGCGAATGACGTGCGTGTCCTCGCCCCGGGAGTGTATTTTGTCAGGGACGTGGGGGCCGCGGGCGCGGAGAAGGTTGTCGTGCAGCGCTGAGCAGCAGAGGCTCAAGCGCAAGCACAAGCTCCGGCCCGAATCCGTACGGTCAGCGCTGCCAGCGGCTGGTCCTCTCCGAGTCTCACCGGCTCCACTCCGGTTTCCGGGCACTGCGGCCATTTTGACTTGGGACGGTCGAGCCGTATAATTCTCTTCCTCATGGACAAACAACCAGCCCCCATCGGCATCCGGCGCGAGGACAAGAATGTCTGGGAGCGCCGTTCTCCGCTCATCCCCGAACAAGTTGGGCAGCTCATCGGCGAGCACGGGCTGAAGTTCGTTGTCCAGAATTCCGGTATCAGGACGTTCAGCGACGCCGAGTATCGTGAGGTCGGTGCCGAGGTCGGCGACGACCTGTCCGGCTGCCTGGTCGTACTGGGCATCAAGGAAATCCCGGAGACGACATTCGTACCCGGCCATACCTACATTTTCTTCTCGCACGTCATCAAGGGTCAGCACCACAACATGCCCATGCTCAGACGGATGATGGATCTCGGCTGTACACTGATTGACTATGAGAAGATGACCGACGAGGCCGGACGGCGGCTGGTCTTCTTCGGCCGGTTCGCCGGCATCGCCGGCCTGGTCGACACGCTGGCCGGGCTGGGCAAGCGGCTCGCGACGCAGGGGATGCAGACGCCGTTCAGCCAGGTGCGCCTCGCGCACGAGTACGGCCGCGTGGACCTGGCCCGGGCCGCGCTTGCCGAGGTCGGCCGCGACATCGTGGAGCAGGGCCTGCCGGCCGAGCTGTCGCCGTTCGTGGTCGGAGTGACCGGATACGGGCACGTCGCCAAGGGAGCATGGGAGATGCTGGACGCGCTGGGCGCGACCGAGGTCGAGCCGGTCGACCTGCCGGCGCTTGCCGCCAGGGGCGACCGGCACGTCGTCTACCGCGTCATGTTCCGCGAGGAGCACATCGTCGAGCCGACCGAGGTCGGGCATCGGTTCGACCTGAAGGAGTACTTCACGAAACCGGAGCTGTACCGCTCGCGGTTCGAGGACCACCTGCCTCACCTTTCGGTTCTGACCAACTGCATCTACTGGGATGCGCGCTATCCGCGGCTGGTGACCAAGGACTGGCTGAAGCGCACGTTCGCGGCCGGCAGTCCGAAGCTCGCGGCAATCGGCGATATCTCCTGTGACATCGATGGTTCGATTGAGGCGACGAGCAAGGCCACCGAGCCGGGCCAGCCGTTCTACGTCTATGAGCCTGAGACCGGATCGGTCCGCGACGGCGTCGATGGCAATGGCATGCTGCTGATGACCGTGGATAACCTGCCCTGCGAGCTGCCGTTCGACTCGTCGCGGGAGTTCGGCGTCGCGCTCATGCCGTTCGTGCCGGCAATCGCGCACACGGACTTCGGTCTGCCCCTGGAAAAGCTCGACCTGCCCGGTCCGATACGCCGGGCGTTGATTCTCCACCGTGGGAAGTTGACGCCCGAGTATCGCTACCTCGAGAAGTACCTGCGCTGATTCCCAATTGTCAATTACTAATACCCAATCAAGCCTGAGTGCACGAATGTCGAATTCCCTCATCCGTTACCCTCTCCCTGAGGGAAAGGGAAGGGGTGAGGACGAAGGACCGTCGAGACGGGATGGTCCCAAAGGAGTAGCAGCATGAAGAAGATTCTGATTCTGGGTGCGGGGCTTGTGTCCCGGCCGATGGTCCGCTACCTGCTGGACGTGCCCGACTTCGAGGTCGTTGTGGCGAGCCGTACCGTATCCAAGGCGCAGGAGCTGGTCGGGAGCCACCCGCGCGGCAAGGCCGTGGCGCTGAACGTGGAAAACGACGCCGACCTCGACAAGCAGGTCGCCGGCGCGGACCTTGCTGTAAGCCTGTTGCCCTACACCTTCCACGTGAAGGTGGCCGGATTGTGCCTCAAGTACAAGAAGCCGCTGGTCACGACGTCCTACGTGAGCGACGCGATGCGCGCGCTCGACGCGCAGGCCAGGGCGGCAGGCGTCATCTTCCTGAACGAAATGGGGCTTGACCCTGGCATCGACCACATGTCGGCCATGAAGATAATCCACGGCGTCCAGAAGGCAGGGGGCAAGGTCGCGAGTTTCATGTCCTACTGCGGCGGGCTGCCCGCGCCTGAAGCCAACGACAACCCGCTCGGGTACAAGTTCTCCTGGAGCCCCAAGGGCGTGGTGATGGCCGGCAGGAACGACGCGCGCTACCTGAAGGACGGCAAGGAAGTGTTCATCCCCGGACCGGAGCTGTTCGGCAACCGCTGGCCGCTCAAGGTAGCCGAAGGCTACGAGTTCGAGGCGTATGCGAACCGCAACTCACTGCCCTACATCGAGACCTACGGGCTCGCGGGCGTGCGGACGATGCTGCGCGGGACTCTGCGCAACCCGGGCTGGTGCGAAACGCTCAAGGCGATTGCCGACCTCGGCGTACTCAAGGACGACAGCGTGAAGACCGGCATCGCCGGCCTGACCCCGGCGGCCTGGCTGCGCGGGTACGTTCCGGCGAGGGCAGGCGCGAGCGGCTTACGCGCGGACGTCGCCGCAAAGCTGGGTCTGAAGCCGGACCACCCGATACTCGAACGGTTCGCCTGGCTCGGCCTGTTCGACGAGAAGCCCATCGGCCTCGATGCGGGCTCGAACCTCGACATCCTCGCCAAGCAGATGCTCGACCGGATGGCCTACAAGCCGGCAGAGCGCGACATGATCGTCCTGCACCACGAGTTCATCGCGGAAATGCCTCAAGCCGAGAGAATTTACTCGACGCTCATCGCCTTCGGCGAGCCGAACGGCGATTCTTCCATGGCGCGGACCGTGAGCCTGCCTGCCGCAATCGGTGTCCGCATGATCCTGCACGGCGAGCTGAAGCTCACCGGCGTCCAGATACCGGTGCTGCCCGAAATCTACGGACCGGTTCTCTCCGAGCTGGCGCGGCTCGGCATCGAGTGCAAGGAGCGGAAAGCCCCGGTCTCCTGACCTGGATTCCTGCTGATTCAAGGGCGGCCTCCCGGCCGCCCTTGTCGTTGACCGGGGCCACGAATCCGGCATTGAACCACAGAGCTCACGGAGACTCTGAGATTGCGGCCCGAGAACCGGGTCTTCACTAGCTCATCGTTTCTCTGTTCCACAATGGTGCAACAAGGTCGATTCCGCAACTCCGACGGCCCAGTTCGTCTCTGTACTGCTGCTACCCGGTCTTTCTTGGTCGCTGTGTTTGGGGCGTCTTGACTCTTGGCTCTTGCCCTTTGGCTTTTGACTCGCGCGTCCGACGCGCGCCATGTCCTCGGTGGTTCTCTCAAAGTCGGCTCCGGTGCGCGGCCTGGCCCTTGACAATCGGCTATTGCAGTTCTAGAATCGAGTGGACAAAGGTCAGGTGTCAATATGGTGAGGCTAAGACTTGTCCTCTGCGTGCTCGTGCTGGGGTTCGGCACGTCCGTTGTCCGAGCCCAATGGCTGGAGAAGACCATCTATCTACCCGACTCGTTCGGCGGGCTGTTACACCCGCAGTGCCTTGTCTATGACTCTGCCAACAACACCGTCTACGTCGGCGTCGTGTGCGGTAAATGCGTGCTCGCGATTGATGGGACCACGAACCAGAGGATTGCACGAATCCCAGCCGATTCCGATGGGATGGCTCTCTGCTACAACTCGACCAACAACAAGGTTTACTGCGCGAACGCGGGATCATACCGGACCTGGGACTCGACCGTGACCGTGATCGACGGCGCAGCCGACACTGCCATCACGACCGTGATCGCAGGTGTCGCGCCTTGGGCCGACTGCTACAACTCGCAGAACAACAAGATCTACTGCGCGAACGCTGGCAGCAGCAACGTGACCGTGATTGACGGCGCGACGAACGGCGTCATCGCGACTGTGATCGCAGCTAGCTCTCCTCGGGCTCTCTGCTACAACGCAACCAACAACAAGGTCTACTGTGTGAACTATGGGAGCTGGAACGTGACCGTGATTGACGGCGCGACGAACGGCGTCCTCGCCACCGTGACCGTTGGCAGCAAACCGGGTGCCCTCTGCTACAGCCCGACCAACAACAAGGTTTACTGCGCGAACGGGGGGGACAGCACAGTGACTGTTGTAGACGGCGCGACCAACGGGATCATCGCTACCGTGACTGCAGGCTTGTATCCTTGTGCCCTCTGCCACAATCTCCAGAACAACAAGGTATACTGCACGAACTATGGCAGCGGCAACGTAGCCGTGATTGACGGCGCGACCGACAGCGTAATCGCCACCGACACGGCTGGTAGCAGTCCCCACGCTCTCTGCTACAACCCGCAGAACAACAGGATTTACTGCGCGAACTATGGCAGCGGCAACGTGACCGTGATTGACGGCGTGACCGACAGCGTTATCGCCACCGTGGTTGCAGGTAGCGAACCTTGTGCCCTCTGCTACAACCCGCACGACAATAAGGTCTACTGCGCGAACTATGGGAGCGGTGAAGTGACTGTGATCGACGGCGCGACCAACGGCGTCATCGCGACCGTGGCGCCGGGCTGCAACCCTCAGGCCTTCTGTTACAACGCTACCAACAATAAGGTCTACTGCGCCAGCGATGGCACCGGGACCGTGACCATCTTAGACGGCGCGACGAACGTGCTGAGGGCCTCCTTGCTGGTGGGGCGAGACGCAAGAGCTCTCTGCTATTCCCCGGTCGCGAACCGGACGTACTGCGCGGACTACACGGGTGACAGTGTCTTTGCTATTTCTGGGGCTGGAGACAACCTGACTGCCTCGCTCGGGACAGGACACCACCCGGTCGCGCTCGCGTGCGATTCTGCTACCGGCAAGATCTACGCGGCGAACTACGCCGGCCAGAGCGTGACGGTCGCCGACTCCGCGTTAGGAAGTTCGCTGTCCACCATCCCGGTCGGGCGCTACCCAGTCGCTCTGTGTCCCGATGCAACCCGACACAGGATGTACTGCGCCAACATCGGGGATGCCTGCATCAGCGTCATCGACACTCGGACTGACACCGTGATGGCGACCGTTCCTGCGGGCAACCTGCCAAGCGTCTTGTGTCTGGGTATGTCGGCCGCCAAGCTCTACAGCGCGAAGATGGACGGCACTGTCTCAGTCATGCCCTGCGATTCACTCAGAGTCATCGCGACGCTGGCTGTCGGTACGAGCCCGCGTGCACTCTGCTACAACCCGGCAAACGACGAGATATACGTCGCCAACGGCGGGGGTGGAGTAACTGTGATGGACGCTCGGGCCGACACACTCGTACGGACGCTACGACCGGCGACTGGCTTCTCCGCAGTGTGGTGCGCTGACCGCAAGGACCGTGTCTATTGCGCTGGCGGTGATTCCGTCATGGTGGTCGACGGCGCATCTGACAGCATAGTCAAGGTACTTGCCGTGGGGCACTTCCCGGTGTCGCTGGCGTGGAACCCGCTGCAAGGCCGCATGTACGTGGCCAACTGCAGTTCAGCCACCATCTCCGTCATTCGTGACTCGTCGTTGAGCCTGGAAGAACAGGCCGCAAACACGCCTTCCCGCAGACTCGGTCCGACACTGGTCAGAGGGACTTTGCGGATGGCGGGCACTGACGCAGCCTTGCTCATCAACGCGTCCGGTCAGAAAGTCCTGTGTCTTCGTCCCGGCACGAATGACGTCGGGTTCCTGCCTGCCGGCGTCTATTTCGTGTGTCCGATGCGGAAGCATGCCGGCTCCGGCCAACCTAATCCCACAAAGGTCGTGGTGCAGCGGTAAGGAGGAATCACGAAGACGTTGTGCGCTGCAATGATGGTGCTAGCACTAGTATTTCCGGCGTCGGCGAATCAGTGGCAGATTGAGGTAGTGGACACGTGCGGGTCATGGGCGAAACTGCAACTCAAGACAGCGCCGGACGGGGTTGTCCACTTGCTCTACTGCGACGGCAACCTCGTCCTTCATCACGCATACAAGGATAGCCTGTGGCATCATGAAGTTGTGGATACGTTTCCATCGCTTGCCGGTTGGGACATGGACTTAGGCAGCCACAATGAGCTTGGTCTCGCTTTGGACTTCAGGAATGGGAGCGTAGGTCTCCTCGTCAGGCAAGACGCTGGGTGGGTGATGGACTCCGTACCAATAACCGCTGCTAGCTGGGATGCCCTCCTGTCGTGGGATTCTGCCGGTAACCCTGCCGTGGCTTACGTCAAGAGCAAGGGCGTGGTGGGGTTTGCAGGTCGCTCGGACTCAGGGTGGGTTTGCGACACCATAACGATAGATCCCACCGGATCTGTGTACGTTCGAGGTCTTGTCCATGATGCCCAGGACGATCCCTGCGTCATGGTATGGTATAATTACAGCCAAGGCAACGTAGTACTGCAGTATACCAGGCAAGACACGTCTTGGCTTGAGCAGACCGTGGACGCGCCGACGTGGCGCGGATCGGTGCAGCCGAGGGCGACGGCCCGTGACCCTGGCGGCATGGCCGCTGTCTGCGACAACTGGACTGATTATTACGGTAGCGGCGGAGTCGGGTTCAGGTACGCGACTGTCAATGTCAAGAGTTCTATCGAAGACAGCACGCAGGTGCAGGTTGCTGCACTGGCAATTAGCGCCACAGGCGAGCGGCACGTGACCTACTTGGACCAGAATACCAGCGGTCCCCTGAAGCATGCGTGCTACACCGGTAGTGGCTGGACCAAGGACACGGTCCTGAACGGCAACATCAGTCTCCTTGGGGGTATTGACTTTCTGGATGAGTTGCCAGTTATCGCCTTCTACGAGCCAGGAGCAGGAATCTGCGTCGCGAGTATGTTGCCGTCCGGCGTTGCCGACCAACCGCAGACCACTCGCAACGGATTGCGAGTCTCCACCATCGTTCGGGGCGTGCTTTTCCTGCCGGAAGCTACAAGCCACAAGCCACAGGCCACGAGCTGCCTGATCGACATCGGCGGCAGGAAGGTGATGGACTTTGGAGCCAGGTGCGAATGATGTGCGGGCGCTGGCACCCGGGGTCTACTTCGTGCGTCAGGCGTCGAGCGTGAGGCATCAAGCGTCCAGCGTCAGCAAGGTCGTCCTGACCCAATAGGTCTCGTCTCGGGCAACGATCCGAGATCCCCGGCGGATTCCCGTCATGTCGCGTGCCGCTCTGCCCGGCAGCGGCCAACGCGCGAGATTGACTCCTGCTTGTCGCAGGGCTATGCTCACAACAACGACGCCGAGTGCGGCGGGGCAAAGGGAACCCGCCCACATGTCCTGCAGGCGCCAGTCTGCTTGGGTCACTTCCTTTTGGAGGTGTAAGATGTCACCTGACTCTGTTCGACGTTCTTTGGCTCGAACCATTTCCTCACACATCCGGGCCGTGCGACCCGTGGCCGTGCTGTTGGCTTTGTGCTGCTGCCTGTCGGCAGCTCACTCACAGTCGTTGGAGAAGACCATCTATCTGCCCGACTCGTTCGGCGGACTGACCAGCCCGCAGTGCCTTGTCTATGACTCTGCCAACAACACAATCTACGTCGGTGGCGTGTGCGGTAAGTGCGTGGTCGCAATTGATGGGACCACGAACCAGAGAATTGCACGAATCCCGGCCGATTCCGATGGGATGGCTCTCTGCTACGACCAGGTCAACAACAAAGTCTACTGCGCGAATTCCTCAAGCAACAACGTGACCGTGATTGACGGCGCGACTGACAGCGTCCTTACGACCGTGGCCGCAGGCCGCGGCCCTCAGGCCCTCTGCTGCAACCCGACCAATGATGAGGTTTGCTGCGCGAACTACGCGACCAACAACGTGACCGTGATTGACGGCGCGACCGACAGCGTGCTCGCCACCGTGGCCGCAGGTGGCCAGCCGCTGGCTCTCTGCTACAACATGACCAAAGACAAGGTCTACTGCGTGAACTATGGGAGCTGGACGGTGACTGTGATCGACGGCGCAGCCGATACCGTCATCGCCACCGTGACAGTAGGTAGTTTCCCTTGTGCTCTGTGCTACAACCCGCAGAACAACAAGGTATACTGCGCGAACGGGGGCCGGAGCGGATCCTGGGACTCTACAGTGACAGTGATTGACGGTGCAACCAACCACATCATCGCGACCGTGGTCACAGGCAGCTATCCTTGTGCCCTCTGTTACGACTCGCAGAGCAACAGGGTCTGCTGCGCGAACTATGCTAGCTGGAACGTGACTGTGATCGATGGCGCAGCCGACACAGTCGTCGCCACCGTGACCGCCGGCAGCAAACCTGGTGCCCTCTGCTACAACCCGCAGAACAACAGGGTATACTGCGCGAACTATGGTAGCAGCACCGTGACGGTGATTGACGGCGCAACCAACGTGGTTATCGCTACCGACACGGTCGGTGGCTGTCCTTATGCCCTCTGTTACAACCCACACGACAACAAGGCATACTGCGCGAACTATGGCAGCAGCACCGTGACCGTGACAGCCGGCGCGACCAACGGGGTCGTCGCTACCGTGGCGCCGGGCTGCAACCCCCAGGCCCTCTGTTACAACGCTACCAACAACAAGGTCTACTGCGCCAGCGATGGCAGCGGGACCGTGACCATCGTAGACGGCGCGACGAACGTGCTGAGGGCCTCCTTGCCGGTGGGGCGAGACGCGAGAGCTCTCTGCTATTCACCGGTCGCGAACCGGACGTACTGCGTGGACTACACGGGTGACAGTGTCTTCGCTATTTCCGGCGCTGGAGACAACCTGACGGCCTTGCTCGGAACAGGACTCCATCCGGTTGCGGTCGCGTGCGATTCGGCTACCGGCAAGGTTTACGTGGCGAACTACTCCGGCCAGAGCGTGACGGTCGCCGACTCCGCACTAAGGAGTTCGCTGGCCACCATTCCGGTCGGGCGCTACCCGGTCGCTCTGTGCCCTGATGCCGCCCGACACAGGATGTACTGCGCCAACATCGGCGATGCCTGCATCAGCGTTATCGACACTCGGACCGACAGCGTGGCGGCGACCGTTCCCGCGGGCAACCTGCCGGGAGCCTTGTGCCTGGGTATGTCGTCGGCCAAACTCTACTGCGTGAAAATGGACGGCACTGCCGCCGTGATATCTTGCGATTCCCTCAAGGTTGTCAAGACTCTCACTGTCGGCACGAGACCGCATGCACTCTGCTACAACGCGACGGACGACAAGATCTACGTCGCCAACGCCGGGGGCGGAGTGGCTGTGATAGACGCGCGGGTAGACACAATCTTGCGGACGCTCAGACCGGCGATTGACTTCTCTGCGGTGTGGCGCGCTGACCTCAGCGACCGCGTCTATTGCGCGGGCGGTGATTCCGTAATGGTGGTCGACGGCGCGTCTGACAGCATCGTTAAGGTGCTTGCCGTGGGGCACATCCCTGTAGCGCTGGCGTGGAACCCGCTGCAAGGCCGCATGTACGTGGCCAACTGCAGTTCAGCCACGATCTCCGTCATTCGTGACTCCACGTTGAGCCTGGAAGACCAGGCTGCAAACAGGCCTTCTCGCAGACTTGGTCCCTCACTGTTCAGAGGAGCTTTGCGACTGGCGGGCACAGACGCAGCCTCGCTCATCAACACGTCCGGTCAGAAAGTCATCGGTCTTCGTCCCGGTACGAATGACGTCGGTTTCCTGCCTCCCGGCGTCTATTTCATATGTCCGATGCGGAAGTACCCCGGCCCCAGGCAACCCAATGTTACCAAGGTCGTCGTGCAGCGGTAAGGAGGAATCGTGAAGATGTTGTGCTCGGCAGTAGCGGTGCTGGCGCTGGTATCTATTGCCTCGGCGAATCAGTGGCAGATTGAAGTAGTCGATACCTCAGGGACTTGGTCGAGACTGCAACTCGGCATAGCGCCGAGCGGAGTCATTCATCTGTGCTATTCCGATTCTGACCAAGTAGTATGCCATGCATACAAGGACAGCCAGTGGCACCAGGAGACAGTGGGCACATTCCCGTCATTAGAAGGGGACCGCTGGATCATGGACGTTGGCCGTCACAATGAGCTAGGCCTGGTTCTGAACTTCGTGGATGGGAGCGTGGGCTTGCTTGAAAAGCACGACTCGGAGTGGACCAGGGACTCCGTGCCGATTACGACATGTGCCTACAGCGCCTACCTATCATGGGATTCTGCTGGTCGTCCAACCGTGGCGTACATCAAGGAGTACGGTACCGCGGGCGTGATGGGCTATGCAGTTCGCTCGGATTCAGGATGGATCTGCGAAACAATCCCGATACCCAGAGCTTATATTGATCTACGCGGTCTAGTTCGTACCGACAGGGACGAACCCTGTGCGCTTTTGGACTTCCTGGGAGGAGGCTACCCTGCGGTCCTGTACATCAAGCAGGATGGGAGCGTGGCATCAATGCTGTTGAAAATCGGGGCTATTGCAGGTGAAAGGTGCATGCAGACGGACGTAAGCTGTCATCCGGCGTTGGATCGCGTCGA
>Ga0335071_10000277_pt1 | contig 59013 bp, 47 predicted proteins | sample Lox_Sample_15_FD_206724 | JGI IMG/M metagenome (GOLD analysis project Ga0335071, IMG submission 206724) | Soil microbial communities from Loxahatchee National Wildlife Refuge, Florida, United States - Lox_Sample_1.5 | ecosystem: Environmental > Terrestrial > Soil > Wetlands | place: USA... | reverse complement strand
TGCGCCTCGGTTTCGACGTCGTCCATCTTAGCTCGCAGTTCCTTCTTCTTGTCTTCCAGTTGCTTAATCTGATCGGGAATCGGAACCATATTGTAGCCCTGGTTGATGTTGATTCCGCCAGAAGGGCTGGTGTTCTCGCCCTTGAAATTCTTTAACTGGTCGATGCGCTTGTCGATGGCGTCAATCTGAGACTGGAGTCTGGAAAGCTGGCCCTTGTAATTGTCGATCTGACGGTGGCGCGCATCCTGTTTGGCGTCGCTCGTTTCGGGCGCTTTCCCGGTGTCGCCGTTCGGCGCGTTCGAATCACCCACGACCGATAAACCGCCGCCAGTCTTGGGGAGTTCATCGTTGGTCCAGACCTTCTTGGGTTTCTTCTTTTCCGGGGCCGGATTAGCGGGCGCGTTGGCATCTGCCGGGGCCGGTTTCGCATTGCTGCTGGAGTCCTGCAATTGGGCCAGCGAGGGAAGTGTCGCGAACAGCAGGATGCCGAGGATTGGCGTCGTTTTGAGTTTCATGTTCATCTCCGAGTCGATTTAGCGCAACTGGCCGGGATCGATGCCCTTTTTTCGAGCTTCGTCCAGCAAATCGTCGATTTGTGCCTCGATCTTGTTCCGGGAAGCTTCGAGCTGCGTGATCTGTTGGTCGGGGGGCGTATGATTCAGGCCCTTGTTGATCTGCCGCCCGGGATCCTTCACTTCCTCGCCGGCTTCGAATTTCTTTAAATCGGCCAACCTGCGATTGGTGTTGTCGAGGTCAGTGTTCAGTTTCGCGAGATTCTTGCGAATACGGGAGATTGTGGCGGAATCGGCTGTCTGTGCGGGACTCACGTGCTCATTCTGATTCCGTTTGTTACCCACGACGGAAACCTCGCTGCGCCCACCGTGAAGATCGTCGTTGGTCCAGACTTTCTTGGACGAGCCGGGAATCGCATTTGCCGGCTGTGAGTTTGGCGCGGAGCTCGAGGGAGACGGCGGGTTCTGATCCGATTGCGCGAGGCAGGGCAGAGAAGCGAGCAGGAGAAGCAATGAGCCGCTGAGGAATCGATGGGACATGGGTCCTCCAAATCGGCAGGGCGGGCAGGACCGCAGAGTTCAGTCTAGTGGATGGAGAATGGCTACGGTTTACTCCCGGCGGGTAATTTGCTCAATTCGGCACGGACCAGTTGGACAGAGTCGCGCGGCGGGCCCACGCGCTTGTAATCCGTGTAGAAGGTGCGCTCGTGAATGGAGAAGGTCATGAAGTACTTGCGACCGTCAAAATCGTACTGTTCGAAAGTGGGCTCCCAGACGCCGGGAGCGATCTCGTAACGTTCCTGCATAAAGTGGCTGCCTTTGTTCACCCGTGCGAGAAACAGCGCGAGAGAGATGTCCTCAGTAACTTCGCCTTCCACTTTTGCGAGTTGCGAGGACTGCTCGTCAACCCAGATAGTGCCCCGGACTTTTGTGAAGAGCGTCGTCGTGCGCGATGTTGGCTTGTAGTCTTTGCGCGGCTCCATGCGGTAACGCAAGAGGGTCCGGCCCGCGCGGGTCTCCTTGCCTTGCAAGGTGAAGACGAACGCCTGATGCGTGGCCTCAATCAAATCGAATCGTTCCTTGCGCTTTCGTTCCGCTTTGGCAAGGGCCTCGCGCTGCGGCTGGCCGTCTTCGACGACCCAGGAAAGGTATTTTTCCAGCTTCTCCAGTTCGGAGCGGTAAACGGCGGAATCCGGAGGCTTGCCCTCCAGCGAGAGGGGAAGTTTGCTGACGCCTGTGCCATTCGGGAAGAGCCAAAACACTCTCGTCTCGATGGCGCTCGTGCCGCTTCCTGGCTTGCGGGATTCGACGCGCTGCACCCGCGAAAACTGGTCGAGGTCGGCTTCGCTTTTCTTTTGTTGGGCGATCACCTGGGAAAACAGGTCGGAGGGCTGCACCACGGCCGAGTGAGGATCGAGCGCGTTTTGAGCGCGAAGCGGGAGCACCAGGGCCATCGCGAGGCACAAAACGAGGGAAAAAACCACGACAGCGCCAGCAGGGTGCCCCCGACGTCTATAATTGATAGAAAGCAAAGCCATAATCATGAGATTGCCTGCGTACGCCGGCGGTTGTTTTTGTCTCGAAAGAAGGGTACATAGGGACCGGAGCGAAAGCAAAAACAGGACTTTGGTTGACTTGCCAAGTTTAGAAATCCGTGTATTGTCTACTTTATCTCCAGATGAACGCGGACGGGACCATTGGGCGTAGCTCCAATTGAGAATTTTGCCGGATTGCCCGGGATCGCGGGCACGAGCGCGAACAGTGTGTCCAAACGCCAGGGCTTCACCAGCACATGGGTGACGTTCGCGGAAACCATGAAGCTGGCGCTCGATTCGCTGCGGGCCCACAAATTGCGCAGCTTCCTGACCCTTCTGGGCGTGATCTTGGCGGTGACCACGCTGGTTTCCGTGATGAGCATCATCGAAGGGCTGAACTTCTACATCGCGGACAAAGTGGCAAACCTCGGAGCCAATGTGCTGGTGATCGACCGCTTTGGCATCATCACGAGCGAAGACCAATGGGTAAAAGCGCAGAAACGGCCCATTCTGACGATGGAGTATCTGGAACGGTTCAAGGAAACGGCGAAATTGCCGAAGGCGGTAGCCGGCTACGACGGCATGAATTCGGAAACGCGCGCCGGCGACCAGATCATGGAGAACACCAGGGTAATCGGTGTAACCGCGAATTATGCGGACGTGCGCGGGCTGAACATCGCAAGCGGACGATTTCTGACAGAGTCCGATGACGACCACCGCTCGGAAGTGGCGTTCATCGGCGCAGACCTGGCGCAGAAGTTCTTTCCGAACGTAGACCCGATCGGCAAGACCATCCGCGCGGGCACGCACACCTACGAAGTCGTGGGAGTCGGGGCGGTGATAGGCAGCGCGCTGGGCCGGTCGCAAGATAACTACGTGCTGCTGCCGATGGGCACATTCCAAAAAGGCTGGCACCAGCCCAACGATTCGGTGGCGATTTTTGTGCAGGCGCCGAACAACGAGGCCATGCAGTCGTGTGAGGACGAAGCGCGCATGCTGATGCGCGCGTGGCACCATCTTGGGTATAACGACCCGGACGATTTCGGCATACTGGGGTCGGAATCGATCATGTCGCTCTGGCGTGAACTGACCGGGAATCTGGCGAAGGTAGCGATGGCGCTGGTGAGCGTGTTTCTGGTGGTGGGCGGGATCGTCATCATGAACATCATGTTGGCGAGTGTGACCGAACGCACCAAAGAAATCGGCTTGCGGCGGTCACTGGGCGCACGGAAGCAGCATATCCTGTTGCAATTCCTGGCCGAGTCGGCGTCACTCGCCGCGGTGGGCGGCGTGATCGGAATTGTGGCCGCGGTGGGGATCGAGATGTTCGTGAAAAAGGTCTTTTCCTTCCCCATGGCCATGCCGGTCAGCGCGGTGGTGATTTCGCTGCTGCTTTCCACCGCGGTGGGACTCTTCTTCGGAATCTTCCCGGCGATGCGCGCGGCGAAACTTGATCCGATCGAAGCGCTGCGGGCGGACGGATAAGAGATGGCTCAAGCGTACGGCGAAAATCTACGGCAAGCCATGGACACGTTGCGCACGCACAAGCTGCGCAGCGCACTCACCGTGTTCGGGGTGGTGCTGGGCGTCAGCGTCATCATGCTGGTAGCCGCGTTGATCACCGGATTCAATCAGAAGATCGAAGAAGAGATCAAGCAGGTCGGCGCAGATACCGCGTTCATCACGAAGTGGGACCGCAGCCGCAATGGACCTCCAGCTCTCGAGGAACGCCAGCGCAAGCCGCTGACGACAGAAGACGCGCAGGCGCTGCGGGACGCGTGTCCGGCGGTGAAGAGCGTGACGGCCTGGATCGCGCCGAGCTGGGAAACAACCCACTCGATTCGCACGAAGGCCGGTGAAGTGACGGCCATCGATTTTCGCGGCGTGCAGCCTGACTTCGGGATCGTGTATGCCAACGCGACGCTGAATGCCGGTCGGTTCATCAGTGAGGGCGACGACCTGCACAAGGAAAAAGTCGTGCTGCTCGGCGAGAACGTCGCACCGGTGCTGTTTCCCAATGGCCATGCTGTCGGCCAAGACGCGATGATCGACGGCAACGCGTTTCTGGTGATCGGCGTTCTCGAGAAAGCCAAGGGCGGCTTCGGCGCGGATGAGGAAGATCGCCGCGTGCTGATTCCATACAATACGCTGAAGAAGATGTATCCCGCCGCGGATGATGTGAACCTCCGCGCACAGGCGCAGCCCGGCCGATTGTCGGAAGCGGTGGACCAGATCCGCGAAGTGCTGGAGCGGCGGCGCGGCGTGCCGTTCGGCGGCAAGGACAACTTTTCGATCACTACGTCGGAGCAGCAAGTGGCGCAGTTTCACGACATGGTGGATACGGTGGCGCTGGCGACGGTAGTGCTGAGCTCGATCGGTTTGCTGGTTGGCGGCATTGGTGTGATGAACATTATGCTGGTGAGCGTCACGGAGCGAACGCGCGAGATCGGCGTGCGGAAAGCCATCGGGGCAAAGCGAAGCGATATCACCTGGCAATTCCTGCTGGAGGCGATGACTCTGACGGGGGCGGGGGGCCTGCTGGCCCTGGCACTGGTGAGCCTTCTGGTGTTCGTCATACGGCACACGCTGGATTGGCGAGGCGAAGTGCCAGTTTGGGCCGCCGTCACGGGAATTGCGGTGAGTGTGAGTGTGGGGCTGATATTTGGGGTATGGCCTGCGATCAAAGCCGCAAAACTAGACCCGGTTGAAGCGCTCCGCTACGAATAATCCTCCTAAGTCCTTGATAATCAGACAGGTTTCAGGGTCTTGAGCACTTGCCTGCAAGTTCCCCCGGTCACAGACGCGAATCCCCCAGAACTGGCATCTCAATTCAGGGAAATTCCGGAGAACAGCCTGCCTGATTTCCGCGAGGCGGCGTCTAAGCGGTCAGGATTTCGCGGGAAGGCCTGAAACAAACGGGGTTGAGATTTCGTCTTCTCAGGTAGTGGAGCACTGAATGGGTTCCGTGTCATTCGGGGAAGTTGCGGCGATTCCGCCAGTTACGAGACGGGCGGAGGACACGATGTCTCGCTGGGAGCGATTCCGGCGTGGTTGGCTGACCTTTGTCGAAACGCTGAAGCTGGCGCTGGACGCCCTTCGCGCGCACAAATTGCGGAGCTTTCTGACCCTTCTCGGCGTAATCCTGGCGGTGTTGACCCTGGTGTCGGTCATGAGCGTGATCGCGGGGCTCAATTTCTATGTGGCAGATCGCGTGGCCAATCTGGGCGCCAACGTGTACCTGGTGGACCGCTTCGGAATCATTACCAGCCAATCCGCATATATCAAGGCGCAAAAGCGGCCGCTGTTGACGCTGGACGAATGCGAGCGGCTGCAAGCAAGCATGAAACTGGCCCGGGCAATCACCTGCGAACAGGATCACAACGTAGAAGTGAAGTTCGGCAACCAGACGATGGAAAACACGCGGATGAGCGGAGCGGGGGCGAACTTCGCCGAGATTCGCAACCTCAACGTGGCGCAGGGTCGTTTCTATACGCAGGCGGACGTGGACCATCACAGCGATGTGGTGTTCGTGGGACCGGATCTGGTGAAGAAATTCTTCCCGAATACGAACCCGCTGGGGAAGACCATTCGCGTGCAGACTCATACGTACGAGATCATCGGCGTGGCGGAGCCGCTTGGGAGCGCCTTCGGCGAATCGCAAGACAATTACATGGTGATGCCGCTGACCACGTGGCGAAAGGGCTGGAATACCGAGGCCGACTGGGTGCTGATCATGATTCAAGCGCCGAGCCAGGAACTCTTCCGGGCCAGCGAAGATGAAGCGCGGATGTATCTGCGAGCGTGGCGCCACTTGCCGGATGATGCCGAAGACAATTTCGCGATTCTCGGGTCGGATTCGATCATGGCCCTGTGGCATGACCTCACAGGGAACCTTGCCACGGTCGCGATGGCGCTGGTGAGCGTATTCCTGGTGGTCGGCGGGATAGTGATCATGAACATCATGCTGGCCAGCGTTACGGAACGTACGCGCGAGATCGGCTTGCGGCGTTCGCTGGGCGCGCGCAAGAAACATATTCTTCTGCAATTCATGACTGAGTCGGCGGTGCTGGCAGCCGTCGGCGGGATCATCGGCATCGTGGCGGCGTACTGCGTCGTATTCCTGGTGAAGGCGTTGTTCTCGTTCCCGATGCAGACGCCGATCAGCGCGGTGATCATCTCGCTGTGTCTGGCCACGAGCGTGGGACTGTTCTTCGGCATCTTCCCGGCGATGCGTGCCGCGAAACTGGATCCCATCGAAGCTCTTCGGGCGGACGGATAGAAGGCGTTATGGCACAGGCATCTGGAGAAAACCTGAAGCAGGCGCTGGACACGCTGCGAAATCACAAAATGCGCAGCGCGTTGACGGTCTTCGGCGTCGTGCTGGGCGTAAGCGTGATCATGCTGGTGGCGGCGTTGATTACCGGCTTCGACCAGAAAATACAGGAAAACATCAAGCAATTTGGCGCCGACACCGCGTTCATCACCAAGTGGGACCAGGGCCGGCACGGCGGACCACCGCCTCCGGAAGAACGCCAGCGCAAGCCGTTGACGCTCGACGATGCGCGGGCTCTTCAGGATTCATGCCCGGCCGTGAAGAATGTGACAGCGTTCCTGATGACGGACTGGGACCACGTCCATGCCGTGCGCACGAAATCTGGCGAAGTCAGCGCCATCGATTTTCGCGGCGTGCAGCCGAATTTCGGGCTGGTGTACGCCAATGCCGCCACGCTGGAAGGGCGTTTCATCAGCGAAGGCGATGATCTGCACAAAGAAAAAGTGGTGATGCTCGGCGAAAATGTGGCGCCGGTGCTGTTCCCGGAAGGCCATCCGATCGGCAAGTACGTAATGATCGATGGCACCGATTTCCAGGTGGTCGGCGTGGTGGAGAAGCCGAAGGGCGGATTCGGCATGGGCGACGAAGACAGGCGCGTGCTGATCCCGCTCAGCACCTTCAAGAAGATCTATCCCTCCGCGGATGAGATGAATATTCGCGCCCAGGCGTACCCCAATATGCTCGACACCGCCGTGGACCAGATGCGGGATGTATTGGAGCGGCGGCGCAACGTGCCCTACGGCGGGAAAGATAACTTTTCGATCGAAACCGCGGAGCAGACTGTCGCCGAGTTTCACAACATCATGCAGATGGTGTATCTGGCGATGGTGGTGCTGAGCTCCATCGGACTGCTGATCGGTGGGGTGGGCGTGATGAACATCATGCTGGTCAGCGTGACGGAGCGGACGCGCGAAATCGGAGTACGCAAAGCCATCGGCGCAAAGAGCAAAGACATCACGTGGCAATTCCTGCTGGAGGCGATGACGCTGACGGGCATGGGCGGGCTAATCGCCCTGCTGCTAACGAATGGGCTGGTGCTGTTAATTCGCGTGCTGCTGCAATGGCCGGGCGTGGTGCCGGTGTGGGCGGCGGCTACCGGAATTGCCGTGAGCATCAGCATCGGATTGATTTTTGGTGTGTGGCCGGCGATGAAAGCGGCGAGGCTCGATCCCGTGGAAGCCCTGCGGTACGAATAGACGCAGGCGCGACAAAATCCTGGGGAAAAAAAGCAAAACCGGGGAAGCGCTCCCCGGTTTCGTTGTAGACAATCACATTGATTGGCTAGTCGCCGTCAGAGGCGTTGGCCGCTGCGGAGAGGTTGTCCTGCTTCGGTACGCCGTTGCCGGTGTTCTCGATCGCGGGAGCCGCCCCAGGCATGGCGGTGGTCTCGAGCCCGGCGAGTGTTGTCTGCGCGTGCTGGTCGACGGCGCTGACTGCGGCGACCAGGCAAGAATAGAGGAACGCCTTGATGCCCGAGCGAAATTCGGCTGTGGACTGCTCCGCGGCGCGCGCCACTTCGCTTTCGAGAGCACGTTTGCGAGCTTCGACTGCGGCACGGCTCTCTGACTCCAGCGACGCCAGCGAGGAAGAAACGCGGTCGGTCGCTTCGGCCGTAACCAGATCGGTTTGCAGTTCCACGCGCCGGCGGAACTCCTCCAACATGCCATTGGCGGCCTTTTGCAAGGAAGCGCGGGCTTCGCTGGTTTGCGCTTCGAGTTCGAGTGATGCCTCGCTCGCGAGGGCCTGCTTTTGTTCGGTGAGGCGAATGAGTTGCCGGTCGCTGACGCGCGTCGCGGCGCTCTCGAAGTCGCGGGTGACGCGCTCCACAGTTTGCTGCAGCGCGCCGAAATCCTCCGGCCGCGATGTGCGTAAGGCATTCTCGGCCCCGGTGCGAATCTCTTCGAGTTGGGCGCGTGTGTTGGCGGCCAGCGACTCCACGCGCTGGGCAATCTCTTCGGCGTGCTGGCGGGTGATGTCGTGCTGCTGCTCGGAACGGCTGGTGAGTTCGCCGATGCGCCATTCAATGTGATTCAGAAGCTGCTCGCGGGTGGAGTTCAGCAGCCAATCGAGGCGTTCTTGAGAGACGGGCGTGGGAAGGCCTGCAAGGGTGGACCGCAACTCGCCGAACCCCTGCTCGTGTTGCGCGCGAAGAGAGCGCGCTTCGGCGGCCAGGGCATCCAGCCGATCGGCGAGAACATCGCCATTCTTGCGGGCGGCGGCATGCAGTTGCTCGAACTTACCGGACACCTCGCCGAGGCGCCATTCAAAGTCGTTGTGCAACTGTTCGCGCGTCGCCTGCAGATGAGGCTCGATTTGTTCCTGCGCGAGCGGAGCTGCGGGCTTGGCGTTGGCGGCGGATAGGGCGCGAACGTCCTCGATGGCGCGTGTCTGACTCGCTTTGGTCTCCTGCAACTGTTCGCCGAGTTGGCCGAGCGCCGCGGCCAGTTGATCGGTGCGCTGGCGCGCCAGATCCTGCTGCTGTTCGAAGAGCGTCCAAATCTCGGACAGGCGCTCCTCCACGCGCTGCAACACTTCGTTCCGCGCAGCTGTGGCGACTTCCTGCAGACGTTCGTCCGTAATGCCGGCCCCCGTCCCCGTAGCTGCCGTGGCGGGCCCATTCGCGAGCGAACGCATTTCCGCCAGGCGTTCGTCGATGCGAGCCTGAGCCTCGAGCGCGGCTGCCTGCGTGGTCTCGCTGACTTGCGAAATACGCTGGCCCGAAATTTCGGCGACATTCGCCGCAAATTCCGACTTGGCGCGTTCGAACGATTCACCGATCCGGGCAATCATCTGCGGCTCGATTTCCGTCTTAATCGACTGCGCGACTTTTTGCGATTCCACGAGGCTCTGCTGCGCCGCGGCGGCGAGCGCTTCCATACGGCGGGAGACTTCTTCGGCGCGGCTGCGATACACGACCAGTTCGCGCTCCCAGCGATTCTGCGCCTCCCCAAGTCGCGAGGTCGAAAACTCCTCGGCCTGACGAATGTTGGATTTGAAGGCGTCGTCGATCTTGGCAAGCGCGGCGCGAACCGCCTCGTTCAGATGCGTTGTGATCGCGGTCTGCATGGCGCGGTCGGCGCCTTGCTGTAACTTCCCTTGCAACGCCTGAAGAAGTTGATCGGGTGTCAGCACAAGACGATCTGTCCTGGGCGTCGCGGCAGGTGGCGTCTCCGGCGCGGGGGCAGCCGGGCTCGGAAACACGGTCACTTCCGCCTTACGTTCGTGCGGAGGAGCAACAGGTGCGGCAGCCGTTCCTGTCGCCGCAGGCATCGCCGAGAGGCGTGCCGCGAGAGGGTTCGACTTCAACAAGCGATCCCAATCCTCGGGAGTTTGATGGACGCCCCAGATATTCGCCGGCGTCTCCAGTTCGACGCCAACCTGCGAAAGGTCGCGAGGACCCTTGGGCAGCACCACCGAGCGTACCCGCGCGCGTACTGGAGGCGCATTCATCCCATCGGTGCCGGTGACCTGTAAAGTGACCCACCCGTCGGTGGGATAATCGTGATGCGAAGAGTAGCGGCAGCCGTGCAGGTTAAACGACAGCGCGGAGGTCTTTTCCTGGAATGTTTCGCCGCGGCGGTCGGTACCCATAACCACCAGTGAGATGGGCAGCTCGAGACGCGAGCTGCGGCGCAAGTCCGCACCGCGAAACGACCGTGAGCCCTGCGAGGACGTTGGAATGGTCATGGGTTCCACCTTCAGTTGCTGCGGTACAACTTTGGATTCCTGCCGAGCTTGGTCTTCGGAAGGTGCCTTCGCGTCTGACTTCGGCCCTTCCTTGAGCACCAGCCCGCGCGAATCCGGTTCTCTGACTGGGCTGTTCGGGTCGATCAGCTCTTCCCAAACATCGTTCTCTCCGAGGCGGGACTTCAAAACGTAAAGAAGTACGCCGGCTGTAGCGATGGCCGCCAATGCAATTGCAAGAATAAGCCAATAATTCATCGCATGGTTCTCGGATGGTTGTCCCCAAAGCCCCCCGGGGGACGGGAGACCGTACCGGTTTGCCTGGACAAATTCGGTTGCAATTGCATTTTGCCCAAACTAGGAGCGGCCTTCAAGGGGTTTATGGTGCGGAGGGTGGGGGCGCGGCCGGACGGACTGGGCAGGCGTCCGGCCCACGACTGGATGGCAATGGGGCGTTGGGAAGTTGTCCTGGGTCAGTTCACGGACACAGGACCGTTCACGGTGGACACCCGAACGAGCGTGGGGCCGGAGCCAAACTCCACCCGTTTGTGGTCTTCGTCCCAAGTCTTGCGCCCTTCGGAGCAGACACTGGCGCGGCACTGGAAGGGCCCATTACCATCGGATTCCAACACGACTCCCGACTGATAACCAGACGGGATTTCCAGCCGTACGGGCCCGTTGGTTGCGTGCGCATCGAGGCCGGAGCCGTTCCACTTCGCGCCTGTCAACGCCACGGTTACAGGACCGTTCTCGGTCGTCACTTTTAGCTTGCCGCTGTTTCCTTCGAGTGTGACTGGGCCGTTGTGTGACGCCAGATCCAGGTCGCCATTGCAGTCTGTGACGGTGACCGGGCCATTTTCGGCGCGCACTCTTAAACTGCCATCGACCTTCCGAAGCGTCAGCGGACCGTTGTGCGCCTGAAGATCCATCGCAGCTGCCTTCGGGGCGCGAATCAGCAGATAGGCGCTCCAGTGGTCGCCAGACGAAGGGCCCGACACACCAAGCTCGCTATTCTGGAAGGTCAGATGGATTTGCGAGAGCAGCGACTCCGCGCCGCTGCCGGCCTCTGCCGCCTTGCAGAGGGTGACCGAGTAGGCAGCCTGATCCCAGCCCTGGACCTGCAAGCCGCCGTTGTACTCGGCGCGGACGCGTAAGGTAGGCGCTTCGGACTTGGTCACGGTGCGCACTTCGGACTGCATCACGGTGTCGTGGTGATCGAAGCGAATGTGGAGGTCGTTACAGCTCTCGACAATGTCGTTACTGTGCGCGGTCGTGACGGTGGCTGCTGCGGCATAGTGGCGGGGGATACCACGGGGGGCGGCCGTCAATGCGACACCGGCCCAAACCAGAATGCCAACCAGAGAGAGAGCTTTGCGCGAAGTCATGGAAGTTCCTCCAGCCGGTATAGACGAGATGACCCCAGCAAAAGTCAGGTCGTCGAACGGGAAAAATAAGGCGTACGACCAGTCGCCCTAATGTCATACGGAACAAAGGGGCAGCGAGTTCCGTGGATCAGGGGACTTGCAGCTGCAAAGAGTAGATTTCCTGGACGCTCCAGTCTTCCACGTAGAGGCGGTAGCCGTCGGGCGAAAGGCCGCCCCAGGTCCCGGAGGGGGTGTCGGTATAGCGCCGCAGGTCGGAGAGGCTGAACAACTCCTCCGACTGTGCGTCTCCGACTTTGATGCGTCGCGCGGTGGGGTGGTCGGTCATAAAATTGTCGAAATAGACGTATCTGCTGTCTTTCGACCAAGTTGGATAGGCAATGTGCCCGCGTTCCGTCAGCCACTTGTTCCATTTCTTCGCGGTGAAGTCGTACAAGAAAAGCGAACTCGAATCTTGCGAGAGAGCGGCGAGATAGTGGCCATCAGGAGAATAACGAGGGCTAAAGAGTTTCTCGGAGCCGGGAAAATTAGTGACCTCGTGGGTTTTCAGATTGAAGACAAAGATGATTGTTGGCGCATACGTCGGCCCTCTTGAGAAGATGATGCTCTGGCCGTCTGGCGAAAAATTGAAGTCCACGCCGCTTGTTCCGCTGGGGAGGAGATCCTCTGGCGCGCCGCCCTGAGCCGAGACCCACTGAGCCTTATAGCCACTACCGGCAGAGAAAGTCTGAAAAACGATGTGCGAATTGTCTGGCGACCAGACGGGCAGGACCGCATTCCCAGGTGGATGCGTCAGTTGCAGTCGCTCGGTGCCGTCGACACGGCTTCGCCACAAGCAACCATCCGGCAGAGTGACATAAGCGACCCATTGGCCATCTCGTGAGAATGACAGATCGGTAGCCGACAGCCCGGCCATGTAGGGCACAAATAGCTTGCTGGCTGGATCGTAACGGACAACTTGTGCGCGTGAGAGCGTGGCTTGGGCGAAGAGCTTCTTCCCGTCGATCGAGGGCGTGAGGAAGTTGTAAATGAACGGACCTGCAGTGAGCTGGATCGGCATCGGGGATTTCCGCCGCAGGAAGCCGACATTTTCTTCCAGCGCAAAAATGTCGCTGGAGGCGCCGATGCTGCTCAGGAACAAATAGTAGCGGCCGTCGGATGTCCATTCGCCGCAGCATTCCTCCGGCGGATTATGCCAATTGGGCAGAAGACGGCGCAGATTCTTGCCATCCACTCCGACTTCCCACAACGACATGGAAAGCTTGTTGACATCGTAGAGCGTGAATCGAACGCGCGTTTCGTCCGGCGAGAATCGAGCCAGTCCCGGCTTGCCGTTGACGGTGAGAAGAAGATGTATCCCGGTGCCATCCGCGGAAGCGAGGTAAATATTCGAATCGCGAGTGAAGACGAGTTGCCTCATGTCTGGTGACCACGAGGCTGAGTTTCCCTCGACACTGCCCAGGCGGCGCGGCGAGCCCGAAGGGAGCGGCAGCGCCCATGCCGTTGCATCGAACGCGGGTGTTTCCTCATCGCCGACCAGGAGTTGAGAGTGATCGGGGGAGATCGCTGAAAGCATCACGTTGCGGAATGGCGTGGCGATTTGGAGTGTTTCTCCTCCGGTCACCGATACTTGCGACAAGACCATATGGCCATTCGATAACTCCGAAAAGTAGATTCGCGAACCGTCCGTGGCCAGAATGCCTTTGTGCGATCCGCCCGAAGTGAGCTGCGTGGACGCGATGATTTTCGGCGGCGATGCCGGGACGAAATACCGAACGGAAAGCGCCAGTGCAAGCAATAGAGCGCCACTGAGCAAAACCAAGGGCCAATGCCGATGCTTCGTCGCAGGCGCGCTGGCCACGAGTGGCGCGGAGATGCGGTCGGAGCTCGTGTCTCGCTTTAAGCGCTTGAGTTCCGCGCGAATCTCAGCAGCGCTCTGCGAACGAACGTCGCGATCTTTCTCAATAGCCTTGCGGATGATGTGGTCGAGTTCCTCGGGGATAGCTGGATTCAACCGAAGCACGGGAATGGGCTGCTTGTTGAGGATGGAATCGAAGATTGCCGCCGTGGTGCTGCCGAAAAACGGTGAGACGCCCGTGGCCATTTCGTAAAGCACCGCGCCGAAGGAGAAAAGGTCGGAGCGCGAATCCAGCTCTTTGCCCAAGGCTTGTTCCGGGGACATATAGCCGAGGGTGCCGAGCACGGTTTGCGGTCCGCTCAGTTCCTCACGAGAGATGGTCGTACCACTGGTGTCAGAGTCGACGGTGACGTATTTGGAAGAAGTGATCTTGGCGAGGCCAAAATCCAGGAGTTTGGCCTGGCCGCGCAGTGTCACGAAGATGTTCGAGGGCTTGATGTCGCGGTGGATGATGCCGTGCGAGTGAGCCGCGTCGAGCGCGTCGGCGATTTGGATGCCGAGGTCGAGGAGGACATCGAGCGGGAGTGGGCGGCCACCGATGCGCGAGCGCAAGTCCTGGCCTTCGAGGAGTTGCATGGCCATGAACGTGTGGCCCTCGTGCTCGCCCACCTCGTAAATCGTGCAGATATTCGGATGATCGATTGCCGACGCCGCCCGTGCCTCCCGTTCGAAGCGTTCGAGCGCGCGAGGGTCGGAAGCTACGGCATCCGGCAAGAACTTGAGAGCGACGTGACGGCCAAGGCGCAGATCCTCGGCTTCGTACACCTCTCCCATGCCGCCGGCGCCCAGCTTTCGCAGGATGCGATAGTGAGAAATGGCGGTACTAACCACGGCAAACCTACACACCCGGATACTAAAGTTGGGCAGGAGGGGCGTCTGTGATGACGAGCGAGAAACGTTTGCGACCCGTCACGGGAAGAGCTTATCGATCGGGCGACAAAAGCCTTGCCGACGCTGCTGGGGCTATGCCGAACGCAGCAGGCGTGCTGCTCGCATGCGGAAAGACGGAGCCGGCGTAGGAACGGTTTGCGTTGGCGTGGCGACCCGCCGCGCCAGCGGAAACAGCTTCTCGGCAAGGACTTCCGCCGACGGCATGCGGAACTGCGGCTCTTTCGTCAGACAGGAAGCCACAATCTCGTCCAGGGCAGCCGGCACAGAAGGATTGCTGTGCGAGGGCGGCAGCGGTGCAGACGAAAGCAAGAGGTTGCAGACGGCTTGGAGGGAATTACCGGCAAACGGGTTTATGCCGGTTAGCATTTCGTAGAGCACCACGCCCAGCGAAAAAATATCCGACCGCGCATCCTGGGCGCGACCGAGGATCTGTTCGGGGCACCAGTACGCCGGCGTGCCCTTTAGATTCGAATCCGCTCCCTGATGGCTGGCGAGCCGAGCCATGCCGAAGTCCGTCAGCTTCACGCGATTTTCTGTGGTAACGAGAATGTTCGCGGGCTTCACGTCGCCGTGAATCACAGCGCGGCGATGCGCGACGCCCAGTGCCGCCGCGACGTGGGCCGCCCATTCGCACGCGTTAGGAAAAGGAAGGCTGCCCTTGGCAATGATCTTTTCCAGCGGTTGACCTTCGACGAGCTCCATCACGAGGTAAGGGGTGGAAGTCGATTCTTCCACACCAATGTCGTGAACAACGATGATGCCTGGATCGGTCAGCTTGCCGACAACGCGGGCTTCGCGCAGGAATCGGTTTCGCGCCTCACCACAGGCAAGTTCTGGCGAAAACAGCTTGATCGCGACAAAGCGATCAATCAACGGATCATGCCCGCGGACGACTCGGCTGTGAGCGCCCGTGCCGAGGGTTTCCAGAATTGCGTAGCGTCCAACTTGCAAAGGTTGTGGTTCTCCTCAGTGCGCCGTTCGGGAAGAGCGCTTACATAGAAGAATAGAGGGGCACGCAGGAACGGGGAATGAAGCGGCAGTCATGTTTGAGACAGTACGTCCGTACTGGTAAATGCGGGGGAGGCCGGTTAGCGGACCGAAGTTGAAGCCGTGGAAGGAGATGCAGGCACCGCACGAAGGCCATGCGATACGCGGCGACGAACACGCCCGTACGATCTTCGCCGCGCAGATCAATGATGGTGGTGATGCCGAGTTTCTGGAGTGATTGCACACCATCGGGATCTGGTTGCGCGCCGCGAAAATAGATGCTCGCTGATTTTTCCGGCGTTGCGGATGCCAGTGAGCGCAATTTTCTCGGCGGAAGCCGAATTTTTCTCCCGCACGGGAATTGTTTTTGCCTGGTGCGCGGAAATCAGCGATGGCGCGGTGAGGAAAATTGCCAACGAGGTGGAAAAAAGGGATTGCTTCATAGAGAACTGGATGCAAAGAGTTTAGAGAAAATTTTCGCGGCGCACGAGAGGTCTCTTCCCGAAACAGCACCACTAGATATAGACGCGTTGAGAAAAAGTTGGCTAGATTTTGTGATTTTCTCTTGACAGCAATCGTGCACAGATTGATACTTCGAATCCAGATTCGGGGGACGTGGAAGCGCCAGACGGTCCGAGTCGGGGATGTTGCTTGGACCGCACCCACGAAGCCAGCCCGTGATCACCGACAAAATACGAGCGCGAAGTTGAAGGCTCCGCGCAGGTCGTAAGCGCGGCGCAGGGTTAAGCTGTCCCGCCATGTGAAAAACACTGGCAGAGGGCAGTTCGTTCGCATTTTTTGACCTTTTTCGGTGCACGGATCGCTTCCACGGAACCAGAAACGCAATTCGCCGGGCCAGAGTGGGGCCCAGCGCCCAGTTGTGCAGGGTAGTAACATATTAAGGTTCCTCCCTCGGACCGACGGGAACCTATGGCGGGAGGAATTTCAGGATGGCAACGGTGAAGCCGGCATTGAATGGCAAGGCGATCAGCAAGGCGGACGCGGCAAAGACGGCCGGACTCGTATTTGAGCGCTACTTTACGGATGGCAAGATTTCGCCCTTCGACAAAGTCGAATGGGAAAAACGCACCGCGCTGATCGGCAACGAGAAAGGCGTCACGATTTTCAAGCAGGAAGACGTGGATGTGCCGAAGGCATGGTCGCAGACCGCGACCAATATCGTGGCCAGCAAGTACTTCCACGGCAAGCATGGTACGCCGGAGCGGGAAAGCTCTGTGCGGCAGTTGATCAGCCGCGTAGTGAACACGGTGGTGCGCTGGGGTGAAGAAGGCGGCTATTTCGCGGATACCGCGTCGCGCGACGCGTTCAAAGATGAACTGACGCACCTGCTCGTGGAGCAGAAGATGAGTTTCAATTCGCCGGTGTGGTTCAACGTCGGCGTGCAGCCCAAGCCGCAGTGCTCGGCCTGCTTCATCAATGCCGTGCAAGACAGCATGGAATCAATCATGGGCCTGACCCGCACGGAAGGCATGCTGTTCAAGTGGGGCTCCGGCACGGGCACGAACTTCTCCACGCTGCGCGGCAGCAGAGAAACGCTTTCGGGGGGCGGCATCGCTTCCGGCCCGGTCAGCTTTATGAAGGGTTTTGACGCGTTCGCCGGCGTAATCAAGAGCGGCGGCAAGACGCGGCGCGCGGCAAAGATGGTCATCCTGAATATCGACCACCCGGATATCGTCGAATTCATCGAATGCAAGGTGAAGGAAGAGCGCAAGGCGCACGTGCTGATCGAGCAGGGCTACGATTCATCGATCGACGGCGAAGCATACAGCTCGATCTTCTTCCAGAACGCCAATCATTCCGTGCGCGTCACCGACGATTACATGCGCGCCGCCGAAGAGAACAAGGATTGGTGGACCAAGAACGTGATCGACGGCCAGCCCAACGAGAAGCTGAGCGCGCGCGAACTGCTTCACAAGATTTCCGAGTCCACCTGGCAGTGCGGCGATCCCGGCATGCAGTACGACACCACCGTCAACCGCTGGCACACCTGCAAGAACACTGCACGCATCAACGCCAGTAATCCCTGCAGCGAGTACATGTTCCTCGACGACACGGCGTGCAACCTGGCGTCGCTGAACCTGATGAAGTATCTCGGTTCGAACGGGCAGTTCGATGTGGAAGCGTTCAAGCGCGCCGTTGACGTGACCATCACCGCCCAGGAAATCCTGGTGGACAACGCGAGCTACCCGACGCCGAAGATTGCGGAGAACTCGCACAACTTCCGCCCACTGGGCCTCGGCTATGCGAACCTTGGCGCGCTGCTGATGTCCATGGCGCTGCCATACGATTCGGACGAAGGGCGCGACGTGGCTGCTTCCGTTACCGCGATGATGTGCGGGGAAGCGTACGCGCAGTCGGCGCGCGTCGCCGAGCGGATGGGTCCGTTCTCCGGCTACCACGTAAACCGCGAGCCGATGCTCGACGTGATTCGCATGCACCGCGACGCGATGCGTGGCGTGAAGCCGGAAAACGTGCAGCCGGAGCTGTACATGGGCGCGCAGCAGGCTTGGGATGATGCGCTGGAGCTCGGCGAAAAGTTCGGCTTCAAGAACTCGCAAGTGACCGTGCTGGCCCCGACTGGCACCATCGGCTTCATGATGGATTGCGACACGACCGGCATCGAGCCCGACTTGGCGCTCGTGAAGATGAAGAAGCTCGTGGGCGGCGGCGTCATCAAGATTGTCAACAACACCGTGCCCCAGGCGCTGATGAAGCTCGGCTACACCCCGGAGCAGACCAGCGAGATCGTCAGCTACATCGACAAGAACGGCAAGATTGACGGCGCGCCGTTCATCAAGGGCGAACACGTACCGGTCTTCGATTGCTCGCTTGCAACCACTGGCGGCCGCTCCATTGCCTGGCGCGGTCACGTCAAGATGATGGCGGCGGCCCAGCCCTTCCTTTCCGGCGCCATCAGCAAGACGATCAACATGCCCGAAGAATCGACGATCGAAGACATCATGAATGCGTACATCGAGTCCTGGAAGCTGGGGCTGAAAGCTGTGGCGATTTACCGGGACAATTCGAAGCGCTCGCAGCCGCTCAACGCCGCCGGCAACAAGAAGGACGAGAAGAAGGCGGAAGCACCGACTGCTGAATCTCCGGTACAGCGAGAGCTCTTTGCCCGCACACAGCGAGAAAAATTGCCCGTCGAGCGCGACTCGGTCACGCACAAGTTCAGCGTGGGTGGCCACGAAGGCTACATCACCGTCGGTATGTATCCGGACGGCCGCGCCGGCGAAATCTTCATCAAAATGTCCAAGGAAGGTTCGACGCTCTCGGGCGTGATGGACGGTTTGGCGCTGACGCTTTCAATCGGTTTGCAGTATGGCGTGCCGCTGAAGGTGCTGGTCGACAAGCTGCTCAACACGCGCTTCGAGCCCAGCGGTATCACAGCAAACCCGAATATTCGTTTCGCGACCTCGGTGCTCGACTACATCGCACGCTGGCTCGGCGGCCGCTTCATCTCCGCGGACTACCTGAAGCTGAATGGAGGTGCGCCAGCCGAAGGCACGGTTGTCGCCGGAATGACGATTCCCGCTGCCGCACCGGCTCCCATTGCCAAGCCGGTGACAACGCCGGTGATGCCGATCAGCAATGCTCCGCGCGATGCTCATGAAGGCGCGCCGACTTGCTCCGAGTGCGGCATGCTCATGGTGCCCAACGGGGCCTGCTACAAATGCGAGAACTGCGGGAGTACGAGCGGATGCAGTTGATGCGGGAAAGGGATAAGGAGAAAACGCGATGAGCGCACTCCCCACCGGATCCGCACTGAATGCAAAACTGGCGTCGAAGCAGCCCAAGACCCGTGGCTTTCTTCATATCGTGCGTCACGGCGCCGGGCTGAACGCCTTCTACATCGTCACTTATCACAAGCTGGATCGCAGCGGCTCGCGCCCGAAAGCCATGCTGGCCGAAGGCGCTCAGGCGCTGATCGATCTGCTCGAAAGCATCAGTGTAGACTTCCGGCTGCGTGAAGTTCGCGGCGCGCTCGAAGATATTCTGCGCCTCGGCTCCGCGAACATTCCAGACCTATGGCTCAGCGACGAAGAGCTGCTGGAAAAAGGAATGATCCAAACGTAGGCCAGTCGCACAATCCAGGAATCGAAACGGCCGGAGCGCTTTTCCGGCCGTTTTTATTTCTCGGCGGTTGCGTCGCTGCCGCATCCACACCAGACACACCACGGGCAGAGAGCGGGTACCGCCTGTGGTGTCTGGGCGGATATCGTCAGCGGGGCCGGAGTGGGGGACGTGCGGAAGCGGCGCGGGGGCGAAGATGATAACGAGGCAAGGGTGGCGGCACGTGACGCAGTTCCTGGCCACAGGTGGGGCAATTCTCCGAGCCGATCAGCTCGGCCCGTAGCCAATTGCCCTTGGCTTCGCATTGCGGATTAATGCATTGAACCGTGGATCCCGGCATGAGTGGCATGCGCACGCTCCTTGTCTGGCCCAAGCTCACTGGCGGAAGTGAGTCCCCTGAAGCCCCAACCGACCGAGACGGAAGCGAACCAAGATGCGCGATTGTGTTCCTGTAAAGCTGACGAGTCAACGAAAAAGCCCCAAAAAGTTCACGGCACTTGTGGAAAACACGTGAATCGATTGCACTGGCGTTGCGGGCCCGCTAATAGAACAGAAGCCCGAACGATTAAAAGAGAAGCGGGTGCTCAGGCCTCAACGAATTTCCGCAAAGCGAATCAGGACTGCGGCGGCGCGTTTGAGGTAATCGATTCCGGCGGTTTCGGCGGCTTGACGGGAATCTCTACGCCCAGACTCTCGAGCTTCGACTTCAGATCCTGCAGGTCGGACTCCATGCGCTGCAAATCCTGTTTCTCCCGGTCAATCTTGTCTTTCTGGTCGGTATTCCGCGGGCGATTAGGATCGCTGTAGTAGGTGTTTTCGTCGAGAGAGATTCCGCCCTTTTGTATGTTGATATCGTGTTCGAGGTCGTGAATCTGCTTCTGCAGGGCCTCAATGTCAGCTTTCTTCTTGGCTTCGTCGCCGGCAGCTTCTTCTGTGGATTTCTTCGCTTCAGCGGACGCGGCGTCAGCGCCAGCAGGGCTGCCAGCCACCGCTGGGGCTGCTCCTTGCGCAGCGGGGGAGGCCGCCTGCGCCGGAGCTGGGGCCGGGGATGGGGCGCTGGGAATCTCGTCGTTCGTGATCACTTTCACCGGCTTCGCGGAATCTTGTTTTTGCTGACGCGCGCGCTTGGCCGCTTCGGCTACCGACGGGGCATCTTGCGCGGCTAACGGCAGCCAGACGGCAACCAAGCCCAGCGCGATGAGTGCCAACGGGCGCAACACAATCTTTCGAGACATAGGACCTCCTCCCCACGTTCGAACGGGCACAAGATACCGTGCTCCTCCGATGGAGGCTTTCCCTTAAAGGATACGACTCGACGTAGAGCGGCTCAACGAAGAAGGGGGCGACGCCGCGAATCAGCCAACGCCTGCCGTGACGACGTTACGGTGCGACATTCGACGCGGTGGCGTTGGCCGAAATATCCTTGAACGAAAAGTGCGTCTGCAATCCAGTCAACGGTCTGCCGTTCAATTCGGCGTAAGGGTAGATGAAATAGTTTAGCGGGTCGCCTTTTTGTTGGGGTGAAAGACGAAGGTCGCGGCCATACGTGAAGAAGACCCGGTTTACGTCGTGTTCTCCGAAGAAATAGTCGCGCTGCGCGGGATGTTTCCAGGCTTCGGATGCGTCGACCGGGACCCACCCGGTTCCGCTCAGATAGAACTCCGCCCAGCAGTGATAGCCAGGAATGTCGCCCTCGGTTTTGCCGTCAGGCAAGGGAAAACCGATCTCAAAGCGGGCGGGAATACCCGAGGAGCGCATCATGCCGATCAAGAGCGAATGAAAATCGGTGCAATTGCCCCGCTTCGAGCTACACGCCCAAACGGCGTCACCCCGGCCCCAGCCTTCGCCGGATTTGTCATAACGCATTGTGGCGACCACGTAGTCGTAGATGTGATGCGCTTTCGCGAGCGGATCGGTCAGCCCGGCCGTCTGTTGCGCCGCCAAGTCACTGATCACACCGCTTAACGGGACCATCTTATCCGGCTCAAGGTAGCGTTCCAGCTCTCCCTTGCTCAAAGTGCTTTTGGCCGCCTTCGCCGAGGTGGAAACGAGATCCACTTGGTGCTCCCGTCTCGTGGCAACGAAGCGCACGGTCGCGTCAAAGCCAGATCCCACCTGAGCTGGGGTCGGCTCAAACTGCACAAATGGATTGTGATACTCGGGGTCATGGCCTTCTGTGTGCGCAACAACGGATTCGATCTGCACATTCTCGATCTTCTGATAATCGTCTTGCTGCGGCAGCGGCAACCACAGGTAGAGTTTTCCCGCCGGGTTCTCTGTCGCGGGCACATGCACCTGGTATACGAATGAGAGGGTCCGCGAACTGGCGGGTGGCTGGTCCGAAGGAGTAGGCTGGGCCTGTACGGCGAGGATCGCCGCGGTTCCAGCAATCAGCAACAAAGCAAGTGGCAAGAGCGAGGAGCGTCGCATAGGTATCCGATGACTCTCCGTGAAGTAGAGTTACAGGGAGGGAGGAGTCTAGTGAAGGTTTCACACGCCCGCAATACTAGATTTGGTCTATGCGGTACCGGCTGGCCCAGGACAGGGTTGCTTTTCTTGTTGATTCTCGCTTTCGCCGGCTGGGCAGCGCTTGCGCAGGCGCAAGCGACCGAAACTCCATCCACTTCGTCGTCCGGCGGCCAAGTCTCGCCCCCAGGGGCTCCTCGTTCTGCCGAAAACCAGAGAGCGCCCACGGACCAGTTCCGGCTTAGCAAAGAGCGATACGACCAGGCCGTGGCTTACTCGCGTGCCCGCTATTTTCTCCATTTCCTCTCGGAGGCGTGGGGGATCGTGGTGCTCATCGCGCTCCTCGTCTGGGGCGTGGTTGCCCACTTCCGTGACACCGCGGTGAAAGGCACGCGCAACCTGGTGGGACAAGCCACCATTTTCGTTGCGGCTATGACGATCGTTACCAGCGTGCTGGATTTGCCCATTTCGATGTACGGGCACCACTTGTCATTGCGCTACGAGCAATCCGTCCAGGGATGGGGCTCGTGGTTTTGGGATTGGACCAAGGCCGAGCTGCTTGGCGTCGTACTCACGACGATCGTCGCGCTCATCCTGTACGGAGTGATTCGATGGAAGCCGCACACCTGGTGGCTGTACTTCTGGTTCGTCTCGGTTCCCTTGGTTCTGACGCTGGTGCTGATCGCGCCATGGGTGTTTGACCCCATGTTCAACAAATTCACCCCGCTGAGCGACAAGCACCCCGATCTGGTGCAATCCATCGAACAACTCGCCCAAAAGGCGCGAATGCCAATTCCCAGTGAACGCATGTTTCTGATGGAAGCGAGCGCGAAGACGAATCAGATCAACGCATACGTCACGGGGCTGGGTGCTTCGAAGCGCGTCGTAGTATGGGACAACACCATCAAGAAGATGGCGCCCGACGAAGTGCTGTTCGTCGTTGGACATGAGATGGGGCATTACGTCCTCGGACATGTATTCAAAGGGATTGCATTCGCCCTGGCGGGAATTTTTGTCGCACTGTACATCGCGTACCGCGCGCTGCAATGGATCCTTGCACGATGGGGCGCGAAGTGGCGGATTCCCGGGCAATTGGATTGGGCCGCGCTTGTCGTGATTCTGCTGATCGTCAACGTGATCAGCTTCTTAGGCGAACCGGTTGGCAACAGCTTCAGCCGCACGCAGGAACATGCTGCCGACGTCTACGGCCTCGAAGTCACACACGGCATTCTTCCCAACTCGAATGAATCGGCCGCGCATGCGTTTCAGGTGATGGGGGACTTGGACCTGGCCGACCCGAACCCTTCGCCGTTCATCACCATCTGGCTCTACAGCCATCCGCCGTTGGCGGAACGGCTGAAGTTTGCTCACGATTACGATCCCTGGAGCAAAGGTGAGGCGCCGAAATACGTGAAATAGAGACGTAATGAAGTAAGCCGTACGAGAATAACGGAACAAGGCGAAGCTGCAGTCGAGCGGCGGTTCTCTTTATTTCTTCTTTCTCCGTTTCAGAAATGCCGCCACTTTGTGCCGATTCCCGCAGACAGCCATTGAGCACCAGCGGCGCTGACGTGTGCGCGAATCGTCGTAGAAGTACAGCCGGCACGCGGGATTGGCGCAGCGCCGGATCGGGGCTTGCGGCCCTTCCACCAGCAGTTCGGCCGCGGAGCGCGCAATGGCGGCGAGGAGCCACTCCAGTCCGCCTTCACGCGCGACGTACTGCAGCGACCATGTGCCGTTGCGCGACACCAGTTCATCGTGGCCTTCAGTAATCCGGAGAATCTCGTTAACCGGCTCGACCCACGACGAGGGAAAGCGATCTTGCTTCGCGATGGAGCCGAAGATGGCGCGCAAGCTCTCCCGGAGGCGCAGGATACGTAGCAACACGGCGTCGACCGCTTGCGGCTCCGAGTGCAGCAGTGGGCGCAACCTCGAGGCGCGATCTTCCGTGACCAGCCGCGCATCTACGAGGAAGGTGACAAACTCGTCCCAGGAAAGATCGTGCGCGGACGGGGCGAGATTGGCGAAGTCCAGGGCGAGCCGGCCTGCCACGAGATGGGGAGCGGAGAGGGAAGTGGGCATACGCGAGCCGCTGGGTAACCCGAGTCGCAGCTCTGGCTGGTTATAGCATGAATCGGCGCGATTGGATTACCGGTGAGTTGCTTGCTATCGTGAACTGAGCCACGAATGACGCCAGAACCTGAGAGCGAATTCCGCGCCACACCGGAGGCCGAGAGCCAGCCGGGGAGTTCCACACCTTCCAGCAGCGAACCTCCAGCCGTGGAAGCTACGCCGATGCCGGTGCTTCTCGCGGAAGCGCGCCGCAGCAGCGCCGGCATGGAAAAAGTGCAACTCGCGGGGCGTGCGCTGCTGTATCTCTTCCTTGCGCTGCTGATCCTGCCATCGGCGGCGTTTATGCTTGCGACGAGCATTTTTGGCCGGCCACGCGGTGGATTGAGCCCGGAGTTCCTGCTGTTCATGGAAGTAGCGAACTTCGCGTTTCTTGCGGCGCTGACGATGGTGCTCGGATTCATGGAAGGCGTGCCGTGGAGCAGCTACGGCTTGCCGTGGAAGGAAGCGTTCCGCGCGAATTTCTGGGTGGGCCTGCTTCTTGGGCTGGCCGAAGCGTCGGTGCTGATCGGCCTGGTGGAAGTGTTCGGCGGGTACTCGCTCGACAGTTGGGCGCTGCACGGGAAGGAGATTCTGGCCTGGGCGCTCTTCCATTCCTTCTTTTTCCTCGTGGTGGGCCTTTACGAAGAATTCCTGTTTCGCGGATATCCGCAAGCTGCCCTGGGCAAGTTGATGGGATTCTGGCCGGCGGGGATTGCGCTTTCCGCAGGATTCGGACTCGTGCACCTGCACAATCGCGGCGAAAACTGGATAGGTGCGGCCAGCGTGGCGCTGGTGGGAGTACTGTTCGTGTTCACGCTGAAGCGCACGGGGAACCTGTGGTTTGCGGTGGGACTGCACGCCGGGTTCGATTGGGCGCAGAGTTTCCTGTTCTCGGTACGTGACAGCGGCGAACTGCTGCCCGGCCATTTGTGGAATATAACGATGCGTGGGCCCGACTGGCTGACCGGCGGAACGGTGGGGCCAGAAGGCAGCGTGTTCTGCTTCCTGACGATGGGCCTGCAATTCCTGGTGGTGCAGTGGCTGTTTCCGGCGAAGAAGGCCGAGGCGGCAGAGGCCAGGAAGAGTGAGGAGCGCGAACCGCCCTTGGGGACGTGATTCCGAAATGGGACGGCACCGGTGTGACGGGCGAACATGCCCCCCCTACCCCCCTATTTCCGTACAGTACGCCGCAAGAGACTGAAAGCAAGAAAGATGCGGGAAACGGCGTACGGTACGTACGGAAATGCAGTGGCCCTTCGCTTCGCTCAGGATAAACGAGTGGGGAGCAAGAAGAGAGACTCCTCGACTCGCTGCGCTCAGGACGCGCATTCTAGTTGGATACTCGAATTGTCAAAGAGCGGTGGGTCGAAACGATGACCCGGTTGCCGGTCCCGCCAGCAACCTATCGAACTGATTAGTTTACCATAAAATAATAGATAATCAAGAGAAAAGACAAGCGGCGACCAGAGAGCAGCGACCGGAGATCGGGAATCGGGGAGAAACACCCGCAACCCAAGACCCAGGTTCTGGAAACCGAACCCGGAGCACCCGGCAGAGAAAGTCGACCCCAGGACCCACCCTCCCAAACCGAGGGCGGGGCACCCAAGCCTTCTCAGCGCAGAAGCCCGGGCCACCCGCCAGTCATACACGTAGGTCACCGCGTCGTACCGATGGAGCCGATGATTTCCTTGATCAACTCAAGCCAATTTCCCCTCCAAATCGCGACCGACACCAGGACCGCGCCGACCACGATTCCGGCCGCAACAAACGCGAAGGTCACCCAGAAACTGCGACGTGGGGGTCGCTTGAGCATCCAGGTCGCCGCGAAAGACAATAGGACGGCGATAAGAAGAAATGAGGAGGGCAATAACACGTCCCATCGGTCGGATGGTCTTCCGCCTGGAACCACGAAGTTGTACGCGGCACCCATGAAGAACGCGACCGATGCGATGCCAAAACAAAGGCATAGCAGGATTGCCCGAGGTCCCTTGTGCATTTCCAGGTAGCTCTGAATTGCGGACATTGGGTCTCCTATTGAGAGCAGGTTGTCTGCGATGTTCCGGAGGCCCTTCTCAGCGCAGAAGCCCGGGCCACCCGCCTTCCTCTGTAACATGCAGCAGTTCTCGATGGCTTCCTAAGGGCTGGAGGGACCCTGACGAGCGCTTTGGCGCTCAAGGATAATTTTGAACTCGTCGTCGCCGTCTAGCTTCTCATCTCTGCTGAAGCTATCCTTTTGGAACAAGAGCGTGCTCCCTCTAACCCGGACATCTTCGCTCTGAACTGGCCCGGGCAGCGTTTCGCCCTCCTTTGCAACCGTCCGGTTCACCAATCGGTACTCCACATGAAGGGAATTACCGGTCAGCTTCCATGTTCCGAAGTAAACAACACGACCATCACCCCCACTGATCACCTCGGATGTGGGGCCTTGGATGACCGTTCCTGCCGCGAAGCAGAGATATCTCAGGATCATTGTGGTTTCTCCACCTGAGTATCGACACTGACCCCAGTCCAAGTGTTTCCAAAATGGCCCGACATGTAATCGATCATTGTCGTGTCTCGGCCATAGGAAAGGCAGCCATGTGTCCAGCCTTCTGAGTGGAAGGCATCGCCGAACTGTCCATGAAAATACGCACCTTGTGAGTCGCTAGGATCGAGAGGGTTCAGTCTCGCTCGCATCGGCCCATACGCCTGGTACACCGCGTTTGCGTAGAAGTAGTCGTAGAAGGCTTGATCGTTGCCGGCGAGGTCGCTTTCGAGAAGTACATTGGAACCGGTGTCATGCCAGTAGATGGTGCCGGTTCCGGCGCTGGATTTCATGACGCGGCGGCCGTCGCCGTCATAGGTGTAAGTGAAGCTGCCGCTGGGAACCGCAACTTGCGTGAGGTGATTTTCGGCGTCGTAGGTGTAGGTGGCGGTGCCGCCCATATAGCCAGGCCAAGTGATGACGTTGCCCGCGGAATCGTAGCCGAGCATAGGCAATTGGTTTTTGGCAGAGGATGAGAAGCGGTAATCAGCGATCAGAGATCAGATATCGGACAGAGAGGAAAAACCTACACCTTTTGAAGGACAAAGGATGCGGCACACAGCTTACTTCGTTACTCTGAGCCTGCACCACGCGCCAAGACGCAGCGGTTGAGATCCTTCGCTGCGCTCAGGATGACAGAGCTTTTGTTTGGTGCGCACGGGCGTGGGCTGCTCACGGGGCACCCACCGGAGAAGCCGAATACGCTGGCATAAAAGCCAGCGCTACATGTCGGACAGCTGCGATCAGAGAGCAGCGATCGGACAGCAGGAGAAAATCCGCACCCTTGGAAAGCAAAGGGACGCGGCACCCGAGTCTCACTTCGCTGCTCGAAGGCTGCGTACCAGGCAAGACGCAGCGGTTGAGATCCTTCGCTGCGCTCAGGATGACAGAGCTTTTGTTTGGTGCGCACGGGCGGAAGCTAGCCGTGGGCACCTGCGTCTAAGAAGCGGTAATCAGCGATCAGATATCAGAGATCAGAAAGAACTGCCGAGAGGAGGAGCCCACCCTTTGCGAAATGCATGCAACGGGCAGGCCCACGCGCCTTTCGGTAATCAGCGATCAGAGATCAGATACCGGAAAGAACTGCGAAGAGCCTGCGTACCAGGCAAGACGCAGGGGCTGAGATCCTTCGCTGCGCTCAGGATGACAGAGTTTTGTTTTGGTGGTACGGGCGGGGATTAGTGGACGAGATCGGAGACGTGGACGAGGAGGATGCCGTTGGCTTGAGCTTCGGGCAACATCTCGGAAAGAGCGCGGAGGGTCTCGGGATGAGGATGGCCAATGGCGATGGCCTCGCCCTTTTCTTTCGCGTCTTTAAAGGCCAGGGAAAGCTGATGACGGATCGCGGCGACATCGCGCACGTCGTCGAGGAACGGCACGTTGCGAAATGCGGTGCGCACGCCGTCACCGCGGGCGGTGTCGAAGGCGACGGTAGCGGCGGTGGTGCGACTATCGATGAAGAACAAGTTCCGGGCGCGCAGAAGAGGCATGAGTTCGGCCATGAGTTGGGGATTGGAAGTGGCCAGCGAGCCTTGGTGATTGTTCACGCCAACGGCGTAGGGAACGGTGGCCAGCATGCCATCGAGTTCGGCCGCCACCTGCGAGGAGGTCATGCCCGGGCGCAGTTCGCTGGACTCCGGCTTTTCGGCACCAACGGCGAGCATCGGCAGGTGGAGCATGACCTGATAGCCGCGCTGATGAGCGTCCGCGGCAATTCCCGCGGAGTGGGCGTGATTGGGAAGGACCGAAAGCGTCAGCGGATAGTGGAGCGCAAAGATGCTGTCCACTGATGCGCCGGAATCGTCGCCGGCGACGTCATCCAGAATGATGGCGAGCCGCGCATGGCCCGCGGCGGGATGCGACGGCTTTGGCGCGGTGGCGGTCTTCGCAGTTCGATGCGGATGAAGGAGGGAATCGATCGCAGACTTGAGCTTGCCGCAGCCGGCGAACGAGAAGGAGATTGCGACGAGGCCGAGGCAGACGAAGAGCGTGAGGATTACGCGGGAACCAGAGTTGCGTGATTTCACGAACGGAACTAGGCGGCTTTCTTGGCCGGTGGGTTCTTGAGCAACTCCAGGGCTTTGTGAAGAACGGGATCGTCGACCGACAGCGGCTTGGGCGTGGCCGGCTGCTCCTTCGGATTGGCTGGAGCGGCGGCCGCGTCGTCGCCATCGGAATCGTCATTGGCGGCCGAAGCGGCGTGCACGACCTCGGTCGGGGTGACGCCTTCTTCCAAGATGGACTTGCCATCGGCGTTGTAGTAGTTGGCCACGGTGAGAATGAGCGCCGAGCCGTCGTCGATGGTGACGAGCTTCTGGTCGGAGGCCTGGCCAAAGGTGCGCTCGCCGACGATGTCGCCGCGCTTGGTGTTGGCAAACGAAGCGGCAAGCACTTCACCCGCACCGGCAGTGGAAACATCGGTGAGGACGGAGACCGGGCCCTTCCAGACCACTTTCGCAGGATCAGCGGCGTAGACCTTTTCAGGAACGGTCTGGCCGCGCAAGGTGGTGAGAGTGCCGGAAGGTATGAAGAGCTGAGCGATTGCGATGGCTTCCGATTCCTGTCCGCGCCCGCAATCACGCACATCGAGAATAATGCGGGTGACGCCCTGCTTCTGGGCTTCGATCAACTTGGCCTTCACTTCGTCGGCGCGTCCCGCTTCAAGCGAGGGGAAACGGATCGCCAGCGTGTCGTTGTCCACGCGCTGTACGGTCAGCTTTGCCGGCGCGAGCTTCTGGCGGACCAACTCCACATCTTCCGGTTGTGTGCGGCCGCGGCGAATGGCGCCAACCTTCACAGCAGTGCCGGGTTGCCCGTTGAGCAGGTTCTTGGCCTGGCCGACGGACATTTCGCGGGTGGTAAAGCCGGCAATGGACTCGAGGAAATCGCCGGTGCGCAGCCCGGCCTTCTCCGCAGGGCTGTCTGGGAGAACGGAGACCACCACGACATAGCCGGAGCGCTTGCTCAGGTTGAGGCCGGTTTCCCCGGTGCCGGGGTTGGCGGATTTTTCTTTGAATTCGGTATATTCGCGAGGGGTGAGGTAGCTGGATTCCGGATCAAGTGACTCGAGAAGTCCGTGCAGAGAGCCGGCGGTAACTTGGTGCATGTTGGGCTCGTCCACGTAGTCCTGTTGGATCTTCTGCAGCACTTCGCTATAAACCACGAGCGATTTATAGGCTTTATCGTTCGCTGTGCGGCCCAGTACGTGACCGATGCCAACCCAACCGACAATCAGCACCGAGACCGTCAAAATGCTGTAGCGAGCGAATCGATTCATCCAGCACCACCTTTAGAGCCAAAACGCGAGTATACCATTCCGATGTGACGGACGAGCGGAAGAGTTGGATAGCGGGGTGGCGAAAGAGCGCAAAAAGAGGGGGATCGGGGAGGGCAAATGGAGGAGTGTTGTACATTTGCCACAAGGCAGAGAGGCTTTTGTGGTTATTTTCCCATAACCCGTTGAAAACATTAGGGAACCTTACGAGACTTCTCTCGACAGATTGCGTCGCATTCAGGCATGATAGTAACGTCGCCCATGTTTCAAACGACAATCCAACGGCAAGTCTCCGCGGAAGGGGTCGGGCTGCACACCGGCGTGCGGAGCAAAGTGCGGCTGACGCCAGCGCCCGCCGATGCCGGAATCGTGTTCCGGCGATCGGACCTGGACTTTTTCCGCATCGAAGCGCACGGGAACAACGTCGCGCGAGTGAGTTATGCGACCAGCTTGATGAAGCAAGGCGTGCTGCTGTCGACTACAGAGCACCTGCTGGCGGCAGTTTATTCGTGCGGGATCGACAACATCTACATCGACATCGACGCGATCGAGGTGCCGATCCTGGACGGATCCGCCGAGCCGTTTATGCAGATGCTGGACACAGCGGGCAGCCGGAAGCTGCGGCGCAAGCGGCGGTATCTGAAGGTGCAGAAGCCGGTGGAAGTGGTGGAAGACGGACGGCGCATCAGCATTTATCCCGCGGACGAATTCCGCGTTTGCTGCTTTGTGGACTTTCCGCACCCGATGGTGGGGCAGCAGCAAGTGGAGATGGTGGTCAACGCGGAGAGCTTCCGGCAAATTCTTTCGCGCGCCCGCACGTTTTGCTTCGAATCGGATATTGAACCACTGCGGGCCATGGGCCTGATCCGGGGCGGATCGCTGGAAAACGCGATCGTGCTGACCCAGGACGGCATGCTGAACGGGCCGTTGCGCTACCCCGATGAGTTCGGGCGGCACAAGGCGCTGGACTTGATCGGCGACCTGGCACTGGTGGGATTGCCGCTGCTGGGCCGGGTGGAAGCGCGAAAGGCGGGCCACGCGCTGCATACGCAACTGGTCAGCCGGCTGCTGGCGGACACGAGCGCGTGGAAAATCACCACGGAAGATGGGGCAATGGAAGCGCCATCGAAGATTGAGGATAGTTTCGTCTCTTCGCGGGCCGCGGACTAATACCCGCGGGTTGAAAATAGTTCTTCCCACCGATTCGCGAGTATCATCTAAGAAGTCGCTCCAGGGAAGCCATCGTGTCCAACCATCCACGGCAAGGCGCCGGCATTTTTCTTCACAATCTAATCGTGGCCGGATTCGCGATTCTGTTGTTCGCGAGCGTAGCGGGCGCCCAGAACTGGGGCAATCCCGTGTGGTCCGACGAATTCGAGGGAGCCCTTGGGACGCCGATTGATTCGACGAAGTGGACCTACGAGACCGGCATTCTGAACGTAAATAATGAGGTGGAGTATTACTGCGCGCCGTCGACAACAACAGGCGGCTGCAACACCACGCAGCCGAACGCGTATCTGGACGGCAGCGGCCATCTGATCATTCAAGCTATCAAAGTAGGCAGCAGCACGGCGCCGTATAGCGGGAGCTGGACGTCTGCACGGATGACCACCAACGGCACAAAGCAATTCCAATACGGCCGGGTGGAGTCGCGGATGATGCTGCCGGTGGGCCCGGGGATCTGGCCGGCGTTCTGGGCGCTTGGGGCGAATTTCGAAAGCAACCAGTTTGGAAATCCCCCGGCAGCGTGGCCGAACTGCGGCGAAATCGATTACATGGAAAATGTGCCGGCGAGCGGCGGGCTGGGCGCCAACAAGATTGCGTCCACGATGCATCAGGGAAGCACGACGGGGTTGTTCAGCCGGGGGCAGAGCTACACGCTTGCGACGGGCGACGTGACCAACTACCACACGTACGGCGCGATCTGGTCGCCGAACATGGTGCAGTTCTACGTGGACAGTCCGTCGAACATCTTTTTCGTGCACACGGCGAACGATATCCCCGCGGGGAACACTTTTGCGTTCAATCACACGTTTTTCCTGCTGTTGAACCTGGCGGTTGGCGGCGACGGTTCGTGGCCCGGCGCGACGGACGCCACCACGCCGAATCCGGCGACGATGACGGTAGATTACGTTCGCATCTATCAGGCTGCGGCGGTTCCGGCGCCGAGTTTGGGGAGTCCTGCAGCGATCACGGTGAAAGCCGGTGCGAGCGGCAGCACGGTGGTGAACGTCGGCGAGCCGTCCGGGAGCGGGCGGGTCTTTTTCGCGTGCAGCACGGATGCGCCGAATGCGACGTGCTCGGTAAGCACGGCGGACGCGTTGAGTGGCAGCACGCTCGATTTCTCTTCGACCAGCACCGGCGCGCTGACGGTGGGGATCACGACCAGCGCGGCCAACGCCGTCATGGCATGGCGGGTAGTGCCCAATCGTATGCGGACACTTCCCGTGCTGGGAGGGTTGGCGTGCTTCGCTTTGATTTGCGGGTTGCACATCGCCGGCCTGTCTCTGCGGCGCCAACGGTGGCACTTTGCCGCGGTAGCCGTGCTCGTTTGGGCAGGCTTGCTGCTTGGCTGCGCGGGAGGCTCGAGTGCGGCGCCTCCCAGCGGTGGCACACCCGCGGGGAATTACACGATTAGCGTGAATGCGTACACGGTAAGCGGCGCCGGTACAACGCCGGATGCCACGGTGCGCATTCCGGTGACGGTGAACTAACGCGGGCACCCTCTCAGCCGAGGAAGGCACCGTTGTCAAAACGCGAGCTACACGGGAAAATGCTGGCATGCCCAACAACAAAGACGTAGCCATCGTCATTCTCGCCGCAGGAAAAGGCACCCGGCTGAAATCGGGCCTCGCCAAAGTGCTGCATTGCGCCGGAGGCCGGCCACTGGTCGAACACGTGGTGAGGGCGTGCGCGGAAGTAGGCGCAAAGAAGACGATTGTGGTGGTGGGACATCAGGCGGAGAAGGTGGAAGCAGTGGTTGCGCCGTTCGGCGTGGAACTTGTGCTGCAGCAGCCGCAGAACGGCACGGGGCACGCGCTGGTTGTGTCGAAGCGCGCCATCGGCAATGCGAAGTATGTGGTGGTGTTGCCGGGAGACGCGCCACTGATCCGGCCGGAAACCCTGAAGGCGTTGATCCAAAAACATAAGAAAGGGCAGGCCGCCGCGACACTGCTTACCACGGTGCTCGCGGACCCTTCGGGCTACGGCCGCATTCTCCGGAAAGGCGGAGATGCCGTCCAGGCGATTATCGAAGAGTCGCAGCTCACGGCGGAAACGCGAGAACTCAACGAAATCAACGCGAGCATGTATTGCTTCACAAGCGCGAAGCTGTGGCCGGCGCTGGCGCGGCTCAAACCGGAAAACCGGCATCGCGAAATCTATTTGACCGACACGATTGGGGGATTGAACGCGGCCGGCGAAACCGTCCTGGCCGAAGTGGCGCCGGACGGCCGGGAAATGCTGGGGTGCAATACACGCGCGGATCTGGCGGAAGTGGACCATACCTTCCGCGAGTGGAAGCGCGAGGCGCTGATGCGCGATGGGGTCACCATTCAGCTGCCGGAGACGGTGGTGGTGGATCCTGACGTGGTTATTGGCGAAGACACCATATTGGAGCCGTGCGTGCAGTTGCTGGGCAAGACGAAGATTGGCGCCAATTGTGTGATTAAAACGGGCAGCGTGATTCACGAGTCCGTTTTGGGCGACAAGATAACGGTTGAACCGCATTGCGTTATGACTCAGAGCCGCATTGATTCCGACGTAGTTGTGGGACCGTTTGCGCGGTTTCGCCCGGGAACGCACCTGAAGAGTGGCTCGCGCATCGGCAATTTTGTGGAATTGAAGAAGACCGTGGTGGGCGAAGGCACGAAGGCGATGCACCTCAGCTATCTGGGCGACACGAAGATCGGGCGCAAGACCAATATCGGCGCCGGGACGATTACCTGCAACTATGACGGGTTCACAAAGAGCCCAACGTTCATCGGCAGCAAGGTGTTCATCGGGAGCGATTCGTCATTGGTTGCGCCGGTGAAAGTCGGCGATGGCGCTTACGTAGCCGCCGGATCGATCATCACCGACAATGTGCCGGCCGACGCGCTGGGGATCGCCCGCGGGCGGCAGGTCAACAAGGCCGGATGGGCCAGCAGGAAACGCCGGGAACTGACCGCGGCGCAGAAGCCTGCGAAGCGAAAGAAGCGCCGCTGAGACGGTAGCCGGCGGCTACGAAATGATTGTGGAAGACGACAATCGTTCCCGCCTCGCGTTTGGCATGAAAATCGGCGAGAGCTGAGTGCGGCAAAGCTAAGAAAACGCGCCACTAGCGCAGCGTTTGCGCGGCCGGTCGGGCCTCGGAGCGAACATCGCTGTGGTAAACTAGTAGTTCCCGAAGGAAATCCGGAGGCGCGCCATGAAATTCGGAGTCGTAGTCTTTCCCGGATCGAATTGCGATCACGACGCGTTCCACGCGGTCGGCCACATTCTGCAAAAGCCAGTGGAATTCATCTGGCATCAATCCCAGGAACTGCACAATTGCGACGCCATCATCCTGCCGGGTGGCTTTTCGTACGGCGATTACCTGCGCACCGGGGCAATCGCGCGTTTTTCCCCGGTAATGAAAGCAGTGGAACAATTTGCGAACAGGGGCGGGCTGGTGCTGGGCATCTGCAATGGATTTCAGATTCTGCTCGAGGCGGGGCTGCTGCCCGGAGCGATGATGCGTAACTCGGGTCTGCGGTTTATCTGCAAGCATGTGCACATCCGCGTGGAAGATACCCACTCGCCGTTCACGTGCGCGGCACAGGCGGGGCAGATTCTGACCATCCCGATAGCGCATAGCGACGGCAACTACACGTGCGACGACAAGACGCTGGCGGCGTTGGAACGGAACCATCAGGTTCTGTTCCGGTACACCACTCCCGGCGGCAAGGACGACAACGCCGGCAACCCGAATGGATCGACGGCAAACATCGCGGGCATCTGCAATCACGCGCGCAACGTGGCGGGCCTAATGCCGCATCCGGAACGGGCGGTGGAGCAAATCATGGACTCGAACGACGGCTTAGTGGTTTTCCGCTCGATGATTGAAGCGCTGGTCGGCGCGGCAAAGGCGACTGCGTGACCTGTAGCGGCGGCACTTACGAAATTGCGTAGGGGCACGATGCGTCGTGCCCCTACAGTTTTTTGCACACAACGAAGGCACAGAACATGGCGACGGCACAAACGGAAATTAAAGTGACGCCGGAAATTGCGGCGGAGCATGGCGTAACGCGGGAGGAGTACGCGCGGATCCAACAGATTCTGGGGCGCGATCCGAACATCACGGAGCTGGGCATCTTCAGCGTGATGTGGAGCGAGCACTGCTCCTACAAATCGAGCAAGGTGCACCTGAAGCGCTTGCCGACGCGCGGCAAGCTGGTGGTGCAGGGCCCGGGAGAGAATGCGGGCGTGGTGGATATCGGCGACGGGTTGGTAGCCGCGTTTAAGATTGAGTCGCATAACCACCCGAGTTATGTAGAGCCGTTTCAGGGCGCGACCACGGGCGTCGGCGGAATCCTGCGGGACATATTCACCATGGGAGCACGGCCCATCGCGGTGATGGATTCGTTGCGCTTTGGCGAGTTGACGGCTTCGCGAACCACCACGGAGGAGGACGCGGCGAAGAACCGGCGCATCCTGGATGGGGTGATCCGGGGCGTCGGGAGCTACGGCAACTGCTTCGGCGTGCCCACGGTGGGTGGCGAAGTGGCGTTCGAGCCCTGCTATTCGCAGAACCCGCTGGTGAACGCGCTGGCGCTGGGGATCGCGCGCAAGGAAGAGATTTTCCTCGCGAAAGCGAAGGGCGTGGGCAACCCGGTGATTTATGTGGGCGCCAAAACGGGGCGCGACGGCATTCACGGCGCGTCGCTACTGGCCTCAGCGGAATTCACCGAAGAGTCGCAGCAGAAGCGGCCCAATGTGCAGGTGGGCGACCCGTTCATGGAGAAGTTGTTGCTGGAAGCGTGCCTGGAGGCGATGAAGACCGGCGCGGTAGTAGCGATTCAGGACATGGGCGCGGCGGGGCTGACCTGTTCGACGTGCGAGATGGCGTCGCGCGGGGGCACGGGCATTGAGATTGATCTGGCGAAAGTGCCGCAGCGGGAAAGCGGCATGACGCCGTACGAAATCATGCTGAGCGAGTCGCAGGAGCGCATGCTGCTAGTTGCGGAAAAGGGCCGCGAGCACGAGGTTCTGGCTGTGTTTAAGAAGTGGGGCCTCGACGCGATGGTGGTGGGCGAAGTGACCGAAGGCGGGATGCTCGTGGTGAAGGATCACGGTAGAGTGGCCGCGAAGATTCCGGCGCACCCACTGGCAGAGGAAGGGCCGGTCTACCACAGACCGATCGCGGAGCCCGCGCCGCGCAAAGAATCCGCGAAGGATTGGTTTGCATTTGCTCCCGAAGGGGTGGATCTGACCGCGAACTTCAGTCGGCTGCTTGCGTCGCCGACGATCGCTTCGAAAGAGTGGATCACCGAGCAATACGACAGCATGGTCCGCACGAATACGCTGGCCGGACCGGGCGCAAGCGACGCGGCCGTGGTGCGCATCAAGGAAACCAAGCGCGCTTTGGCGCTGGCGACTGATGGCAATGGCCGGTGGTGCTACCTGAATCCGAAGGTTGGCGCGATGCATGCGGTCGCGGAAGCGTCGCGCAACGTGGCGGCTTCCGGAGCGCGGCCGATCGCCGCAACAAACTGTTTGAATTTCGGCAGCCCGGAAAAGCCGGAAGTGATGTGGCAATTTTCGCAGGCCATCGATGGCTTGGGCGAGGCGTGCGTGGCGCTGGGAGCGCCGATCACCGGCGGGAACGTGAGTTTCTACAACGAGACGCTGGGGAAATCGATCTACCCGACTCCAACAATTGGCATTCTGGGCATTCTGGAAGACGGGAACAATGTCCTGAAAGTGGCATTCCGCAGAGAAGGCGACGCGATCATGCTGCTTGACGGAGCGGGCACGGCGGATGCCGGGCTGAAGCCCGGCGCTACAGCCGCCCAGGAGTTTTCGTCGTCGGAGTATTCGAAGGCGATTAGCGGAATTGTTGCGGGCGAACCGCCAGCGATTGACCTTGCGGCAGAGAAGCGGCTGATTGATTGCCTGGTCGCGCTTGCCGAGGGCAAGGCCCTGCAATCCGCGCATGACCTGAGCGATGGAGGCCTGGCTGTCAGCGTGGCGGAATGCTGCTTCGCTTCCAAGGACCTGAGCGCGCAGGTGGCGTTTGACGGCGAAGCGAACGCGGAACACGCACTGTTCGGTGAACGCGGCGCGCGGGCTATCGTTTCCGTTGCGCCGGAAAAGATTGCCGGGGTTCTGGCGACTGCGCGACAATATGGTGTAGGGGCGCGCGAAATCGGGAAGGTGACGCGTGACAATACTCTGCGCATCGAATATAAGGATCGTGCGGTGATCGCGGCGGCCGTCTCCACGCTGCAAGAGACCTGGGCGCATGCGCTTCGGCGCGATCTGAAACTGCCATGAACGAGCTAATCGCATCACGGGACGATCGATTTCACGACCACTGCGGGGTGTTCGGCGTGTTTGGACACCCGGAAGCGGCGAATCTGACGTATCTCGGTTTGTACGCGCTGCAGCATCGGGGACAGGAGTCGGCCGGGATCGTCTCCAGCACCGGCAACGACCTGCACATCCAACGGGCCATGGGGGAAGTCGAAGAGATTTTCTCGCCGTCAGTGCTGGCCAAACTTCCCGGCTCCAGCGCGATTGGCCACACGCGCTATTCCACGGCCGGGGACAAGGCCCTCCTGAACGCGCAGCCGATCATGGTGGATTGCAGCAAAGGGAAGATCGCGGTGGGGCATAACGGCAACCTGACAAACGCGGGAGAATGGCGCCGGCGCCTCGAGCATCGCGGGTCGATCTTCCAGACGAACAGCGACACAGAGGTGATCGTTCACCTGATTGCGAAGTCGCAGGCGCGGAATTTTTCCGGAGCGCTGGGGGATGCGCTGAACCAGGTGGAAGGCGCGTATTCGCTGCTGGTTTTGACTCCCGAAGAACTTTACGCGGTGCGCGATCCACGGGGATTCCGCCCGCTGGCGCTGGGAAAGCTCAGCGCGCCGGATGGCTCGGACGCCTGGGTGGTGGCATCGGAAACGTGTGCGTTCGACCTGATGAACGCGCATTACGTTCGCGACGTGGAACCCGGGGAAATGATCCGCATCTCGCGCGCGGGTATGGAATCCATCCGTTTCAGCGCGGCCAAGCCGCATCAATTCTGCATTTTCGAGCACGTGTATTTCGCACGGCCGGATAGCCAAGTGTTCGGACGCTCGGTGAATGAATCGCGCGAAATGCTGGGACGATTGCTGGCGCGGGAGCATCCGGTGGACGCCGACATGGTGGTTCCGATCCCGGACTCGGGAGTGCCGGCGGCGATCGGTTTCGCGCTGGAATCGAAGATCCCGTTCCGCATGGGGCTGATCCGCAACCACTACATCGGGCGGACGTTTATCGAGCCGTCGCAAGCGATCCGGAATTTTGGGGTAAAGCTGAAGCTCAACCCGGTACGGAACTTAATTGCAGGTCAACGCGTTGTATTGATAGACGACTCGATCGTGCGCGGTACCACCAGCCGGAAGCTGGTGCGGATGGTGCGGGAAGCGGGCGCGAAGGAAGTGCACATGCGAATCAGCTGCCCGCCAACGATTTCGCCGTGCTACTACGGAGTGGACACGCCGACGCGCGAGGAGCTGATTGCGTCGTCGAATTCGCCGGAGGAGATTCGCAAATTTCTGGGCGCAGACTCGCTCGGCTATTTGTCGCTGGCGAACCTGCGCCAGGCGGTGAACGACACGGAAGGGAATTTCTGCACCTCGTGCTACACGGGCGTGTATCCGACGGACCTGGTGCAACTGGAAGTGCGTGAAGGCAACGGCGTAGTGAAACTGGATGAGACAGTGACGGTGGAACGTGAAGGCTGATAGGTCCAAAGCAGACGCAAAAGGGACAGACGCAAAGCAGAATGTGCCGGCGCTCAGCGAGCGCGTGCGCAACGAGGCGGTTGCGTGGTTCTGGGTGGGACTCGTATTCCTGCTGGTAAACGGCACGCTGGGCCAGGCGCGGGTGATTCCTTCGGGATCCATGGAGAACACGCTGCTCGTCGGTGACCATCTGATCATGAGCCGGGTCGGCTACGATGCCGGCATTCCGTTCACCAACATCCATATGCCGCTCTGGCGGCAGCCGCGCCGCGAGCAGATCGTGATTTTCAAGCCGCCTTACGCGCCGAATCAGACAGATCTGATCAAGCGAGTGATAGGAGTGCCCGGCGATGAAATCGACATTCGCGACGGCGCAGTGTGGCGCAACGGCCAGAGATTGCAGGAAAGCTACACGACCGGGCCAACCGAGAGACCGTCGGCCTGGCAGACGCCGCATGGATATGCGCCGATGCAGTATCCGTTTCGTGTGCCGGCGAATTCGTACTTTGTGATGGGAGACAATCGCGGCAATTCGTACGACAGCCGATTCTGGGGGCCGGTGCCGCGCGGAAACATTCTGGGCACGCCTGTGGCGATCTATATGTCGGTGGAAGGCGACGAGGATTCCTGGAACGGAAACATCGGCAACCGGTTTGTCGCGTATGCGGAAGCGCTGCTGCACCCGAGCCGAATCCGCTGGAAGAGATTGTTCGAAGCGCCGCGCTAGTTTTTCTGCAGGGTTCCCGGTGAATATCGGAATGCATTGTTGGGATGATGGCAAGGTGAATTGTGAAAGCTGACGAGACCGCAAAGAAGGGGAAAGACACGCCGCAGGCGCCGCCGGTTCCGCTGGGTGATCGAGTGAAGAGCGAGATCATCGCGTGGTTCTGGGTGATTCTGGCGTTCCTGCTGATCAATGGAACGCTGGGGCAGGCGCGGGTGATTCCTTCCGGCTCGATGGAAGATACGCTGCTGATTGGCGATCATCTAATCATGAGCCGGGTCGGCTATGACGCCGGCATTCCGTTCACGAATTTCCATATACCGCTGTGGCGGAATCCCAAGCGCCAGCAGATCATCATCTTCAAGCCACCGTTTGATCCCACGCAGCCCGACTATGTGAAGCGGGTGATCGGCCTGCCGGGCGACGAAGTAGACGTGCGGGACGGCGGAGTGTGGATCAACGGGAAGCGCCTGCAGGAGAACTATACGATTGGAATCAGCGAGCCCGCGCCGCCAGGCCAGGCTCCGCGCGGCTACGAAGACGTGAAGTTTCCGTACAAGGTGCCGGAGAACTGCTACTTCGCGATGGGCGATAATCGGGAAAATTCCTACGACAGCCGGTTCTGGGGATGCGTGCCGCGCAATGACATCCTGGGAACACCGGTGGTCATATACATGTCACTGGACGCGCCGAAGGATGCGTGGAACGGGGACATAGGAGCACGCTTCCTGGCGTATGCCAACGCCGTCATCCACCCCGGCACGGTGCGGTGGCGCAGACTGTTCCATGTGTTTTAAGCTGTAGGCAGCCTCGTGTTGCCCAGAACCGGGGTTGCGGTGGCAACCGCCCGCCTGTAGTTGGACGAATGACTCGTCTCGTGGCTGCTCGATGCCCCAAAGAGGCCACGAACCGAAAAGTCGCATTTATTGACGAAGTTGAATCTTGAAGGCGGCCAACGATGAAATACGCCGATGCGGGAGTGAATATAGCTGTCGCTGATGAAGCCAAGCAGCGTATCCGCCATCTTGCGAGCAAGACGTTTTCACCGGCGGTGCTGGGGGGGATCGGGGGATTCGGGGCGCTGTTTGCGCTGGACCTGAAGCGTTGGAAAGACCCGGTGCTGGTATCGAGCGCCGATGGCGTGGGCACGAAACTGAAGATAGCGACGGCGATGGGGGTTCACTCCACAGTGGGTGGCGACCTGGTGAATCACTGCGTGAACGACATCCTGGTACAAGGCGCCGAGCCACTGTTCTTCCTGGACTATCTCGCGATGGGCAAGCTGGAGCCCAACGTGGTGGAACAACTGGTGGATGGCATGAGCCGCGCGTGCCGCAAAGCCGGCTGCGCGCTAGTGGGTGGCGAAACCGCGGAGATGCCGGGCTTCTATCCTGCGGGAGAATACGATCTTGCCGGGTTCATCGTTGGCGCGGTAGATCGCAAGAGGATTCTGACCGGCAAAAACGTAAAGCCGGGCGACACGCTGCTTGGCCTGCCTTCCGCGGGACTGCACACGAACGGCTACTCGTTGGCCCGCAAGCTGGTCTTCGATATCGCGAAGCTGAAATCCGAAACGTACGTCGCGGAGGTCGGCAACAAGATCGGCGCCGAACTGCTCAAGCCGCATGTGTGTTATGCGCCGGCGGTGAAGAACCTGCTGGCGAAAGGCTGGGTGTCGGCGATGGCGCACATCACCGGCGGCGGGATTCCCGGCAATCTGCCGCGCGTGTTGCCCAGCGGCGTGAAGGCCATCATCGATCTTGACGCGTGGCCGGTCCCGTCGATCTTCAAGTACCTGGCCAAGCTAGGCGAGATCGACACGGATGAACTGCTGCAGTCCTTCAACATGGGCATAGGTATGATCGTGATCGTGCCAGCGGAATTCGTGAAGGATGCCGAAGCGGACCTGAAGCGGCGCCGCGAGAAGTTCTTCCGCATCGGCCGGATTGAACGCGGCGACACGGGGAAAGCGCGCCTCGTGTATTCCGGCGCCCTGAACCTCGCCTAAGGTCTCCCGTCGCATGAAGCGCGTGGTCATTTTCGGCCCCGGAGCTTCGGGCAGGTCAACTCTGGCTAAACAGCTCGGTCAAATCACCGGGTTGCGTGTGATTGAACTGGACAGGCTCTTTTGGCAGACGGGCCTGACTCCGACACCGCGGGATCGGGCTTTCAGACTCCGCGTTTCGCCTTGCGCATGCGGCTCCAATACCACCACTGACACTGTTCCGCGGGCAAACGCGGATTGCGCGCCTGCGCGACGGCGGCGTGGAAGGTGTCGAGCACGCAGGGATCCTGGCGCTGTCCGGTGATGCGCTCGAGTTTGGAGTACATCCGCTTCGGATCCTGTTTCGCGAGTTGAGCGACGGAGCGAATGCCGAGCATGTGGAAGTCGCGGAGCATGGCGGGGCCAACGGAAATGAGGTCGGTTAGATGGCGTTGAGGGGTGGTCAAGGGAGCCTCCTATATTTCGCTTTTTCTTCGCTACAGCAGGCCTAGACTGTACGCCGGTGCTTTGCATAACGCAATCCCTCATTTTTCGATGGCGGCGTCATTTGGCGGGCCTCTACAGGTGTGTTAACGTTTTTTGTTTATGAAGAAGCGAATCGGCGTGCTGTTGAGTGGGCGCGGGTCCAATTTCGAGGCGCTGGCGGAGAGCGTCGTTGCCGGGCGTATTCCGAATGCGGAAATCGCCATCGTGATCAGCAATCAGCCAAATGCGGCGGGATTGCAGAAAGCGGAAGCAAGAGGCATTGCGGCGCGCATGATTCCTTCGAAGGGTTTGCAGCGCGAAGCGTACGATCGGCAGGTGGTGGCCGTACTTCAGGAATTCAAGGTTGATCTGATTTGCCTGGCCGGTTACATGCGCCTGCTTTCGCCCTATTTCGTTGCGGCATTTCCGCAGAAGATACTGAACATCCACCCTTCGCTGCTGCCGTCGTTCCCCGGCCTGGAATCGCAAAAACAGGCGCTGGACCACGGGGTGAAGTTCGCGGGCTGCACGGTGCACTTCGTGGACGAAAATCTCGACGCCGGGCCGATTATTGTCCAGGCGGTCGTACCTGTGCTCGATGCGGACGATGAACACACGCTGTCCGAGCGCATTCTGAAGGAAGAGCATCGCATCTACAGCGAAGCGGTGAAGATGATTCTCGAGGGAAAATATAGGGTCGAAGGCCGCCGCGTGCTGCAGGCCGCGGGATAAACGAAGAAAATGAGCACAACATTCAAGCCGGTGGAAGAGCAGCTCGCGTACCTTAAGAAGGGCGTGGCGGAAATCATTCCCGAGGACGAGCTGAAGGCGAAGCTGGAGAATTCGGTGAAGAGCGGCAAGCCGCTGCGCGTGTATCTGGGAGTCGATCCGACCGCGCCGGACATTCACCTGGGCCACACTGTGGTGCTGCGAAAGCTGAAACATTTTCAGGACATGGGCCACACCGCAGTGTTCCTCGTCGGCGATTTCTCCGCGATGATTGGCGATCCCACGGGCCGCTCGGAAACGCGCCCGCCGCTCAGCCGGGAGGAAGTGGACGCCAACGCCAAGACGTACCTGGACCAGGTATACAAGATTCTGGATCGCGGGCAAACGGAAGTGCGATTCAACAGCGAATGGCTCGGCAAAATGTCCAGCTACGACGTGGTGCGGCTCTGCGGCCACTACCGTCTGGCGCGCATGCTTGAGCGCGAGGACTTCCGGTCGCGCCTTGCCAACAATACGCCCATTTCCGTGCACGAACTGTTGTACCCACTGCTAACGGCTTACGACGCGGTGATGCTGAAGTCTGACGTCGAGCTCGGCGCCACGGAGCAGAAGTTCAACATCCTAGTGCACCGTGAAATCCAGCGGGAGTACGGGCTTTCGCCGCAGGTGGTGTTCACCATGCCGATCCTCGTCGGGCTCGATGGCGAGCGCAAGATGTCCAAGAGCCTCGGCAACTATGTAGGAATCAACGAGCCGCCGGGCGAGATGTTCGGAAAGCTCATGTCGATACCTGACGAACTGATGTGGACGTACTACGAACTGGTGACCGACCGCACGCCACAGGAAATCGCGGAGCTGAAGAGGGAAGTGCAGGGAGGCAAACTGCATCCGATGGACGCGAAGATGCAGCTGGCCGAGGAAGTGGTGGGCGATTTCCATGGGGCTGAGGCAGGCCACAAGGCGGCCGAGAATTTTCAGCGTGTGTTCCGCGACCGCCAGGCGCCGGCGGAAGCTCCCGTAGAAAAGCTAGCGCGTGGCCCGGCCAAGAAGCTTACGGCGCTACTGGTGGAGTTGAAACTCGCGCCATCGAAGAGTGAAGCGGAACGGCTGATCAAACAACGCGGCGTCGAAATCGACGAGGTGTGCGTGGAAGATCCGCGCAAAGAGATCGACTTGAGCAGTCCGGCGCAGTTCCTGTTGCGAGCCGGCAAAAAGAAATTCGTCCGGGTTGTCGTGGAATAAATAGCAAACCGATCATTGCGAGCGAAGTGAAGAAACTCTGGCTGGTTTGGTATTAGTTGAGAACGTTGGCAACCAGGCCTGCGACGTGCTGCGCGATGGCCGGAGCCGCGGTGAGTCCCGGCGATTCCATGCCGATTAATTGAATTACTTGCGGCACTTCGCGGTCCGGCTCAATCACAAAATCCGGGATGCCCGAATACTCCGGTGGGACGAGCTTTGGCCTGAGGCCGGTGTAGGCCAACTGCATGTCGCTCTCCTGGATGTCGGGCACCATGGACTTGGCGTCGGAGGCGAACTCCGGCACGGTCATGCGGTCGCGCTCGTAATTTTCTTTTCCATCGACGTATTTTGCGGTTGGACCAAGCAGCAATGTGCCCCAGAGCGTCTTGGTGAAGTGCAGCCCGAGGCTGAGCCCATGCTTATGCGGCAAGGGGTAGACGAGGTTCTGCACCAGCTCCGCCTGTGGCCCGCGAATCTCGCAGTATTCGCCACGCACCGGATAGATTTTCCACGGACGGGGCCCCAGGAGTTGCGCCACTTCATCGGCATACAATCCAGCGGCATTGATAACGCAACGCGCTTCCACGGTTTCCGTCTCTGATGATTCTTCATCGCCAATGCGAAGGCCGATACGGACCACACCGTTACGCGGTTCGAGTGACTCCACGGTGGCGCGCACGAGCAGGTTGGCGCCCTGATTTTCCGCCACACGGGCGAAGGCGTGCACCAACTCCTCCGAGGAGCAGATGCCCGTGGAGGGCACATCCAGCGCGGCATAGCCGAGGACGTGCGGCTCTTTCTGTCGAATTCCGGCCACATCCAGAATCCGCAAGCCTTCCACGCCGTTCTCTTCGCCCTTTTTCTTCAGCGCCAGCAAGGCCGGTTCTTCGTCCTTTGCCTTGGCCACCACCAGCTTGCCGGTGGTGCGGTGGGGCACGTTGTGCTTTACGCAGAACTCTTTGGTCATGCGGTTGCCTTCCACGCAGAGCCGGGCTTTCAGAGAATTGGTGGGGTAGTAGATGCCGGAGTGAATGACGCCACTGTTGCGGGTGCTGGTGGCCATTCCGAACTTGGGGTTTTTCTCGACGAGGAAAACATCCTGCCAGCGCCGTGAGAGCGCCTCTGCAATGGCGCAGCCGACCACGCCACCGCCGATGATCAGAACATTGACACGGTCCATAGGCACCTAGAATACACGAGGCCGTTCAGGCAGGCGTGTGAATCGCGTCACTCTTCCTCGTGACCCACTTCGTCAAAGAAGGTCTTGCAGTTTTCCAGGCGTCCTTCGCCGCCATCGCACACGGCAAACTTCGCCACCTTGGCCGGCTCATAGCCGTTCTTCCAGAGGGAGGCGCTGCCATACTCTCCGTTCTTGTTCACGGCATAGTAGTAGAGGTGAAACGTGGCCAGCTTTTTCTTGTCGCCGTTGTAATTGTGCGCCACGCGGGCGAGAGCTTCGAGGCAGGCATCGCCCGGCTTCATGCCCTTGCGCATCATTTCCACGATGGTGTGCCCGCCGGAAATCTTGATGTTTTCTTCACCCTTGCCGGTGGAACCCGCCCCACCAACATCGCCATCGACGAAAAGGCCGGCGCCGATCACGGGCGAATCGCCGACGCGTCCAGGAATCTTCCAAGCCAATCCGGAGGTGGTGGTGGTGCCGCTGACGTCACCCTTGGCATTGACCGCCAGGCAATTGATGGTTCCAGTCGGCGGGTGCTCAATGACACGGATGGCGTACGCCGTTTGGACGGGGTCGTTGTCAAACAGCGCGGAGACGTGTTCCTTCCACTCCGGGCTATCGATGCCGGGCCGCCAGTTGAAGCTGGTACGCGCTTTCCACGCCAGCCAGATCTTGCGGGAATGGTCGGTGAGGAGATTCATTTCTTCGAACCCTTCCGCCACACCGAATCTGCGCGCGCCATCGCCCACGATCATGACGTGATTTGTGCGCTCCATGACGGTTTTGGCCAGGCGCGACACGTTCTTGATCTTCTGGACAGAGGCCACGCTGCCGGCGCGCCGAGTCGGCCCGTGCATCACGCTGGCGTCCAACTCCACGACGCCATCTTCGTTCGGCAATCCGCCGTAGCCCACTGAATCGTCGTTCGGATCGTCCTCGACGATGGTGACGGCAGCCACCGCTGCGTCCAGCGTGTCTCCGCCGCCCTGCAGAATCTCCATTCCCTTGCTCAGCGCTTTTACGCCATTCGCGGAGGAGATGATCACTGGCCGCTTGCCGCCAGTGGTCTGAGGCAGGACGGGCAGCGCCGCAGCGTCCGCCGAAGCGATGACGTCCTTGCCCAGCAGATGCAGGCCACTTGCCAGCGCCCCACCGGCCAGAGTGGTGCCGAAAAACTTGCGCCGCGTCCATTCCTTCATCGTCAGTCTCCTCGCAACAGGAAATGCCTGAACGTGCCGTTGGCACAGTAGTCCAGTTGCCCTACAAACAAAACTGTCTTGCAATCATCGCGAGCGAGCCGCTCAGTCCGAAGCGCCCAGCGGTAGAAAGTATTGTGTGCCCTTCACGGGTTCCTGGAGCCGGCGGAGAAGCTGCTGCAAGTCTTCACTGCGTTCCACGAAATCGATCTCGGAAGTGTCGATTACCAGCAGGTCCGCACCTTCGTAGCGGAAGAAGAAATGTTCGTAGGCTCGCGAAACTTCTTCGACGTAGGCCGGGGAAATCTGCATTTCTTCGCGCGCCTTCTTCTTGGCAATGCGCGCGCGGAGGACGTCGGGCTTGGCCTGCAGGTAGATCACCAGATCAGGCTGCGGCAGTTCAGCGGTAAGCGCCTCGTAATACCGCTCATAGAGCTTCAGTTCGGAGTCATCGAGGTTAAGGTTCGCGAAGATGCGGTCTTTTTCCATCAGGAAGTCACTGATGACCGGGCCCGGGAGGTCGCCCGCGAGGGCTTCGCGAATGCGCTTCTGGCGTTCCATCAAAAAATAGAGTTGCGAACGAAACGCGGCCCCGGGCTTTTCCGCATAAAAATCGGGCAAAAAGGGATTGTCTTCGCAGTCGTAAATCCGGCGCGCATGCAGGCGTTCCGCCACGACGCGTGCCAGCGTGGTTTTCCCTACGCGGAGAGGGCCTTCAATAACAATAAATCGGGGAGGTTGGGAACCGGGTTGCGGCTGGCGCGCTCGCTTTGCCGAGGAGGATTCGGGCATCTGGCCTCTACCGGGAAAGACATGCCTTCGCGCCGGATTATAGCAGTTCTGCGAGGAGGTTGGGGGATCGATGACGATGAGACGAAACGGTCACAGTACAAAAGGACTAAGGGGAAGTTCCAACAAGTGGTGCGCGGAGTACTACCGCAGAATATGACCAACGGTTCAGTGACACCTGTCCGCGGGTACAGTAAAGTGAATGTATTGCAGTCGCCCGGTCCCCTCCCCTGGCCTGCGATACTGAGGTGGTCCTTGTTTCTTCCAACGGTAGTGCTGCTTTGTTGTTCCGCCATTTCCGAGACGGCTTCTCACCCGGCTGTCGCTTCGTCCGAAGTTGCGTCGGACAGCACCGCGCCGTCTGCCACGGCCACAGAGCCTGCCCACGCAAGCGTAAATTCCACGAAGCCCGACGCGCCCCTTCCGAAGGTGATCGCGGCGAACATGGAAACGGAGTCAAGCAGCAGCGTGGCGATCGAACCGGCTTCGGCGCCAGCGCCAGTGAAATCCGCGGTGAAACCAGCCACACCGGATTCCTATGAAACGGCGCGCCAGCGAAAGATCTGGTATGGCCTGATGGCGGCTGAGCACGGTGCGGCGGGTTTCGATGCGTGGACTACGCGGCGGGCGATCAGCGGCGGTTACGGGACCGAGGGCGATCCGCTGCAGCGTCCTTTCGCGAATTCGAACGCCATCTACGCGACCACGCAGGTCGTTCCGGTGTTGATGGATTTTGTGGGCCATCGCATGATGCGCAGCGAAAATCCGACCATCCGCAAGTTCTGGTGGATTCCGCAAGCGGCGAGCGCGGGCGCATCGCTGAGCGCAGGCATCCACAACTATCGCGTCGTCCACTAATTCCGCCGGATTGGCGGCTCCTCTCGCAGCGAAGTAGGCACTGCCCACCTGTTGCTCAGCACTTCACGCTCTGCGAAGGCGCTGGCCGCAGAGCTTGCAGTGTGCGCTATAGTAGGTTTGCCTGCGGGTGTCCCTCTCGTCTCGGTGACATTCAAAGGAACAATTGGTCCGGAGTCGGGGAAAGATTTGCCACCGGTGATGCCGATTCTCCTGGCAGCGTGGCTGGGGCTGGGGACAGAGGAGTGTATGAGGAAGCTACTGACGGGAACGATGGTGATGATGGCCCTAGCATATGGGGCCAGCGCGCAAGTGGGGGCGGTGGGGGAGAGCCGGGGAAATGCGGCCGAAGAATTCGGCGTAACGTCGGCGTCGCAGGTGAACCTGTTCTCCACGGATGCGGTGACGCGTGAAGGTTATTTAGCCACGGCGGACGCGAGCGCAACAGCGGCGGCGCCGGAAGCAGCACCGGCTCCCGCGCCAGCGGCCAAGCCCAAATTCGTCTTCGGTGATCGTGATGACTACCGCTGGCAGTTGGGTGTAGGCGTGGAGTTTTTCCGTTTCCGTTCGGACAGCATCAACTCCAGCCTTGTAGGACTGAACACCACGGTTTCCTACTTCACGAATAGCTGGTTTGCGCTGGAAGGGAACGTCATCACGGGATTTGCGCCGGAGATTTACGATCGCGAACACGTGAAGATTTTTGGCGGCGCAGGTGGATTCCGGATCGGCGGGCGACGGCAGCGGTGGGAGCCCTGGGGGCATGCGTTGGTGGGCGGCAGCCACCTTCAGCCGCAGACGGCCGGCAATAGCAGGAATGCCTTGATGGCACAGGCGGGACTCGGCGTGGACTATCGCATCCACGCCCGGCTGTCGCTGCGGGTGGAAGGCGACTGGGTGTACACGAACTATTTCAGCCAGACACAGAACAACTTCCAGGGAGTCGCGGGCGTGGTCTTCCACTTCTAGAAGACTAAAAAGCCATAAGTCCAGCAAATAGGCGCGTCAGTATTGACGGAAACGTATCGCGTGATGCCCGTCACAACGCGGCCGTTTGCCGCGTGAGATAGTGCCTGTAAGTGACGACGGATAGAGGATTCAGAAATCTCACCGCGAATCTATCCCATAAGAAAGGAGGATTCATGTTCAAGAAAGTTAGCATTCTGCTCGGAGCCCTCGTTGTGGCGGCAGGACTTAGCTTGGCTCAAGATCAGGCCACCAAGCCTATCGTCAAGCAGACACCGATCAAACAAACCAGCCCAGCTTCGGGCAAGGAAATGTTTAACGCGTATTGCGCCCCCTGCCATGGCGCCGATGGTAAAGGTAACGGTCCCGCGGCTCCCTCGATGAAGGTGGCCCCGACGGACCTGACACAGATGGCGAAAAAGAACGGCGGAAAGTTTCCCGCCAATTCGCTGGCCAGCACATTGAAGTTCGGAGGTGGCGCGGCGTCCGGAGCTCATGGTTCTGCCGATATGCCGGTTTGGGGCCCGCTGTTCCAGTCGCTCGACCGGTTCCATGACACATCGGTGCAGCAACGCGTGAGCAATCTGATAAATTACGTCGAATCGATCCAGGCCAAGTAAGATCCTGGTACGAGTAAGGTTTAGAGGCAGAAGGCATCCGCTTTCTGCCCCTTTTTTTGCATCCGTCTTCGCCCGCCGGTCCCCCTGAGTGGTGCGCCCTAGTCAAGCCTGTTACTGTAAGAGTCCGGAGTTCTCGCCACCATTATGCGTTCGCGTGTTCTGATTCTGATGCTTCCGGTTGCCGCCGCGATCGTGCTGGCAATTTCCGTTTCCTGCGTGCCGCCCGCGACGGCTGAAAAGCCGGAAATCATGCGCATTGTCGCGGATGTTGCGTTGCCAGGGCCGGCGTCCCGCTTTGATTATCAGAGTTTCGATGCAACGGATGGCCGGCTGTACATCGCGCACATGAACGCAGACCAACTGGTGGTTTTTGATACGAAGAAGCGCGAAGTGGTGGCGGCGCTCGACGGGTTTAACCGCGTGCATGGGGTGATCGCGGTGCCGGAGCTCGGTCGCGTGTTTGCATCCGCAACCGGAGATCATCAGGTGGCGGTTGTGGATCGCGCTTCGCTGAAAACGATCGCGCGTGTCGGGGAGATCAAGTATCCCGATGGTCTGGCGTATGCCAGGTCGGTAAGCCGCGTCTTTGTGTCTGACGAGCACGGCAACGCCGTGGCGGTCATCGACACGGACAGCAACACGCTGACCGGCACGATTCCACTTGGCGGTGGGGCCGGCAACACCGTCTACGATCCAGTGTCCGACAAGGTGTTTGTGGCGGTGCATGGCAAGAACGAATTGGTGGTGATCGACGCGCTGAAGGCCAAGATTAAAGCGCGCATTGAGCTCACTACGCTGGACGATCCTCACGGAGTGGCGATCGATTCCGAGAATCAGGTGGCGTTTGTCGCGGGCGCGGGCAACAACAAAATCCTCACGGTCGATCTCCGTACTATGCAGTTTGGACCGGCGCTGCCGGTTGGGCACGATCCCGATGTGCTTGCCTTCGACAATGTCGCCAAGCGCCTGTACGTCGCCGCGGAATCCGGTCACATCTACGTCTTTCACGAAGGCAACCGCAGCTTGGAGCCCGACGGCGATTTCCATTTGCCGCATGGTCACACCGTCGCCGTCGATCCCAAGACGCACCTCGTTTACTTTCCACTCGAAGACGTGAATGGGAAGCCGGTCTTAAGGATCATGGAGTTTGCCGGCGCGCCGGCGCGGTGATCCAGAAAAAAGGTGAACGGGTGAGAATCCGCGCTGATCTCCCACCCGTAACCTTGGCCCGATTGGCGGAGTGCTCTTCCTTTCAGGCCATCCCGTTTGGCGCGAGTCCTGGCTCCAAATGACGTCGCCCGCGCCAGATGTTCAAAACCCCCGCCGTGCCTCGTCGGCGTCTTCGGCTAGATCGCGCAGCAATTCCACGAAGCCGTCCGATTTCCCGGTCTTGGAGGTGTGGCCGATAAAGAGACCATCGTCGATCAGGGACTGTAGTGCCGCCATGGCTGCACCCTTCGTTTCGGTTGGGCGGATGATGGAAACCGGTCCGAGCTTCTTGTTCAGAAAAGAGGTCGGTTCCGGCATGATCAGGTTCGTTTGCAATTCATCGGCTTCCGCCGGCGTGGCGTTGGGATCGTTCAGGTTCGGGAAAGTCACTGTCGAGCCATTGATCGGATCGGTGAAGGTGATCTGTGTGGCGTTGCCGGCTTTGTCTTGCCAAGTCTGGAAATGCGCCGTCTCTGTGGGTCCGATGCTCAAAAGAACGCGCAGAACTTCAACATTGGTCACGCGCTGAGCCAGCGATGGGTAAAGGCTGCTCCCACCTTGTTCTACGAATCCAAAATGGAAGCCCGCTACAAACGCGATGGCCTGCGTGCGAATGCCGACTCCGTTTTGCTGGCTGGGATCAGCAACCAGATCGTCGTTGGTTCTGGGGATCGCGGTGTGCCGGCCGGTCGCGAGGCTCGGAATGGCTTGTGCGAAGGTGTCACCAAGGTCGGGATTCTTATCGTCGCTGCGATAGCGAGTCCACCAAGTCGTGTCCACCGTGAGTTGCGTGAGATTGGTCAATCGGCCGATCTGAGGCACACCTGTAACCTGGCTCGGTGCCAGAGTGGCGAATCGGCTCAGGTCCACCACGTCGGCCCCTTTCGACTGAAGGTAGTTTTTCAGAAACGACTCATGGCTGAATTCATCGTCGGTGTTATCCACGATGTATTGCGGCATGTCGGAATCGAGGATCTGCAGCCCACCGATGTAGAGCGGCGCGATGCCCGTTGGAATGGCCTTGCCGTTCTGATCGAACAGGTCAATGAGCGAAACGCCCGCGGTGCCACTCGCCACACTGGCTCCTCCCAATTCGGCGTATTGCCGCCAGAGGTCTGCTTCGATCGTCTCCAGCGCTTGAAGAAAACGGAGAATCGCCGCATCACCTTTGTCGAGGCGGCCACTCCCTTCATCCTCTCTCGGGTATGGGTCGATGCCGCGCAGAAGTCCCGCACCGACGCTTACCGCTCCCACCGCTACCGACCCGTTCTTGAGGAAGGCGCGCCGGCTTGTATTGTTCGAAAACACTTTTTCTTTCATTACATTTTCTCCATCGATTTTGCCTAGGAATTCCCCGCAACCCGGGGAGAAACAGCTCAACGCTCAACTACACTGTGGAACTGCATTGGGGCCGAGGGGCGGATCTCGGCGGCCGGTGGCTTATTGAACCGTCAGACTGACGCTTGTCGAATGCGTGATCGCGCCGGATGCGCTTGACGCCGTGATGGTCAGGTTTGTTGTGCCGCGCGGCGTGCCGCCGGTGTTGCTGCCGCTGTAGCCGCCGCATCCGGAGATTCCGGCGGCAACGGCGAGCATGCAGATCAACCCGAAGGCGAATCCCAGCCAGCGCCCGCGTGCCCCGATTCGAAGACGGCGCCGCCGCGATTCCAGTGCCACCAGCCCGAACAAGCCGAAGCCTGACAGTGGTAACCACAGGCCTGAGGCTCGCATGCTCATCGGGGGTGTGTAGGGAGCTGACGATGTTGTGAGGGTAAGCGTCGTTGATGCCGTGCCACCGCTCTGCGGCGTCACCGAGTTCGGCGAGAAAGAACAACTCGTATTGGCGGGTTGACCGGAGCAACCGAAGGTCACCGCCGAATCGAACCCGTTGAGGCCGGTCACGGAGACTTGGAACGACGCCGGTTGGCCCGCCGCAACAGTGAGGTTCATCGGCGCGGCCACGATGCGGAAGTCCGCTCCTGGTGGCTGGCTCGCACTGGGCGTAATCGCCGCAAACAGTCCACCCTGTTCATTGTTGAGGCCGGCGGTAATGTAGAGCGTGTTGGGGTCGCCGGTCTGACCGCTGGGGTCAAAGACCAGTTCCCAGAGCGACGCGTTGGCGATGACCGCGCCATTCGCATCTTGCAACTGACCGAGGAAATTCCCACTGTTCAAATCGAACGCGTTGATCGTCCCGTCGCCGAAGTTTCCAATGAGCAAGGCTCCCTGGAACACTCCAAACGTCGCTGGTGCCACCGTCGCGCCCCACGGCGCATTCAGCGTTCCCTGGGATGCGATTCGCCGGATGAAGTTTCCTTGCGTGTCGAACAGGCTCACGTAACCCGCCCCCGCCGCGTGGACCGGATCGTGTTTCGCGTCATCTTGTTGCGCGTAAGTCACCACAACCTGGTTATTGCCGATAACGTGGATCCCAAACGCAGCGAAACCCGCGGGAAGCGTCGGGTCGGTGAAGGTCCCCGGAAGCCCAATCGGCGAGAAGTTCGTGTCGTAGGCTTCCACGGCGCCAGAGTTGAAATTGGCCGCGAGAAGAAAATCTGCGCCGTTGTTCGTGACCAGCGCGAGGCCCTTGTACACAGCACCCAGACCAGAAAAGTCGCGAGCGATGATGGCTTCGGGAATCGTCGGGTACCACCCGGCGATGGTTCCGTCCTCGGTATCGAAGATGAACATGCTGCTAAACCCGTCCACTTTGAATCCACCATGTGTGTTGGCCACGATTCCCGTGGGTGTCGAGGCATTCGTGCTCCCTAACGGTGGCGGGATCAGGAAGTCTCCCGATAGCGCGCCCGTCTTGTCATACAGCGTGGTGTGTCCGCTGTTGTTGTCGGCGATCCAGAACGGACTTCCCGGAACGAACGCGACGCCCCACGGATTCACTAGATTCGGACTGGTGTGATTTGCCGCCCCGGCCGTGTCCGACGACAGGTTGGTCTGCTTATAGCTGTTCGTCTGCGCGCCTGCGGGGATTGTGCTTACAAACGAAGTAGCAAAAATCAGCCCGAGCAGCGCGGTCTTTACTTTCTGCATAGCGTTACAACACTCCCTCTACTCGAATTTGTCGAATTGGCGTTTGATTTGGCTTGGCCTGAAGTTCCCAACCGGGGTTGCTCCGCAGGCTTCTTCCAATTGACTGTTCGCTGGGATGCACGAACCGTCTGAAGATTCGGTCACGGGCCGCACAAGTTTTTCTAAAGATGGAACTTGTTGTACTGAATACACTTTGTCCGGTATCTCGCATCCAACTCAGTCACGGTTCAGAGCCCGCTGCGTCTTGGGGACGGAGCATTGCTTTGTTTGAAAGGGGATTTTTGTGCCGTTGAACGTCAACTCCGCTGAGCCGCGCATCTTGCGCTTTGGCACCTACGAACTTGATTCCAGCAGCCGTGAACTTCGCAAACACGGACTCCGTGTGGCTCTCGAGGGAAAACCTTTTGAAATCCTGGTGACATTGCTGGAAAGCGCTGGGCGCGTGGTGACCCGCAAAGCGCTGCGCCAAAGACTCTGGCCCGATAGCTATGTAGGCTTCGAGCACAGTCTCAACACCGCGATGAACAAGTTACGCGAGTCGCTGGCGGACTCTCCCAAGAATCCGCGCTACGTGGAAACGCTGCCTCGTGTCGGCTATCGCTTCATCGCTTCTGTGCAGAAAGTCGAACAGCAGCCGGAGCGGAACCGTAAGACGATGCTCGCCGTGTTACCGCTCGAAAACCTGAGCGGCGAATCCGAACCGTGTTACTTCGCCGATGGACTGACGGAAGAGCTGATCTCGCAATTGGGCCAGCTTAATCCGCAACAACTGGGTGTCATTGCTCGCACGTCGACCCTGGCCTACAAAGGCGCCGGCAAGAACATTGCCCAGATTGCTGAGGAGTTGAACGTCACGCACCTGCTCGAGGGCAGTGTGCGGCTCGACAAGAAAAAGCGAGCGCGCATTACTCTGCAACTGATTCAGGCGTCCGACCAGTCGCACATCTGGGCGGCCAGCTACGATCACGACCTCCGCCAGGTGCTGAACGTTCAGAAAAATGTCGCCGATCAGGTCGGAAAATCGCTTCAACTGAAGCTGCTCCCCTCTCGTCATCCCAAACCCGTCGCCGCCAATCCCGAAGCGCACGAGGCTTATCTGCAGGGGCGGCACTTCTGCGGCCAGCGTTCCGAGGAATCCATCAAGCGGGCCATGACCTGCTTCGAACAAGCGCTGCTGCTCGATCCTCAGTGCGCCCGCGCTTGTTCCGGCCTTGCGGATTGTTGTTCGCTGCTGACGTGGTTCGGGGCGCTGTGGCCGCGCGAAGCTGGGAGCCGCGCATCGCTCGCTGCCGCCCGCGCGCTGGAAATCGATCCGGCACTCGGAGAGGCCTACGCGTCGATGGGTCTTGTTCGCTACTGGCACGGTTGGGATTGGCAAGGCGCCGAGGAGATGTTCCGGCAGGCCATCGAACGCAATCCCAGCTACGCCATGGCCCGTCAGTGGTACGCGTCTTTCCTGAACGCGCAAGGACGTATGGACGAAGCGCTCTCCCAGCTTTTGCTGGCGCGCGAATTTGATCCGCACGCTCTGATCATTCAAATGAACATGGCGGATCCGCCCTTTTTTGCGCGCGACTATGATCGAGCTGTCAGCGTCCTCCTTTCGCTTCTCGAACACGCTCCGCATTTCTCTCCGGCGCTCTTCAATCTTGGTCGCTCTTACGTTCAGCTCGGGCGGCACTCCGACGCGATCGCCGCGTTTGAGCAAGCGATTCACCTCTCTGGCAACCGCGAAGGTCGCGCCGCGCTGGCCCACGCTTACGCCCTTGCCGGCCGGTCGGAAAAGGCGCGCGAGATTCTCGACGAAATGAAACAGGACTGTTCGGGACGGTACGTCGCTTCACCGATGATTGCGCGCATCCACCTCGGGTTCGAGGAAGTGGACGAGGCTTTCTTATGGCTCGAAAAAGGATTCCAGGAACGCTCCTACTGGATGGTGTTTTTGAAGATGGATCCTGTCTATGACGCCATCCGCGGCGACGCGCGTTTCCAGGATCTGCTTCGCCGGCTGTGAGTCGAGAGTATCGTCGTGCTGGCAATTTCCGTTTCCTGCGTGCCGGCCGCGACGGCTGAAAAGCCGGAAATCATGCGCATTGTCGGGGATATTGCGTTGCCAGGGCCTGCGTCCCGCTTTGATTATCAGAGTTTCGATCCAACGGATGGCCGGCTGTGCATCGCGCACATGAACGCAGACCAACTGGTGGCGCAGGCGGCGCCGCCAAAAACCATCAACAAATAGAAACTCCGTAATCCGCAATACCGAACTCTTTCGGAATCTCCGTCGATACTTGTAAGCAGAACGCAAAAATGAGGCCCTGGTCAACAGGGCCATCAAGTTTGCCGCCTTCCCGCCCTTGGGCGTTTTTTCATTCGCTATTCATTCATCTTTCAACTCATGGAGCGATGTTCAAGGGATTGCGATACACCACACACAATTGAAAGGAGTAAGTTCATGCTTAGTCGTATGCAGAAATTTGTTGTGTCGATAGCCCTCAGCGGGTTCCTGGCAATCAGTTTTGGTTCCAGCGCCTCGGCTCAGGTGGCGGCCAACAAGTCTGGGAAACCCACCAAGCGAAATGCGATTATTTTCATCTGCGACGGTCTGCGCCACGGTTCTGTCAACCCAACGGATGCGCCGACTTTGTACAAACTCCGGCAACTCGGCGTTCACTTCGTCAACAGCCATAGCATTTTCCCCACATTCACCACGGCCAATGCCTCGGTCATGGCTACCGGCCATCTGTTGGGTGACACAGGCGATTTCAGCAACACGATCTACCCGGGCTATGCTGCCTTTAACACCGGCAACTTTGGCAGAACGACCGGCACCTTGACTCCTTTTGTGGAGAACGATCAGGTCCTCGCCGACCTCGACGACCACTTCAGCGGCAACTATCTCAACGAGGAAACGATTCTGAGCCTGGCGCGCGCCCAGGGCTATAACACCGCCAGCGTCGGCAAAGTCGGGCCGGTTGCCATCTTCGATGTTTCGCAACTGCAGCCTTCCAACAAGCAGTTTCCTCCTTCGCCGATTACGGTCTTTATTGATGACGCGACAGGAAGTGCGGCTGGCGTTCCCCTGCCATCCGCGATCACCACGGCGTTGACGGCGGCCGGTCTGCCAACGGTTACACCAAGTCGCGGCGCGAATGGTGCCTCGGGTAACAACACGACTCCCGGGACCCTGGTGGCCAACACTGTTCAACAGAAGTTTTTTGCCGACGCCGTCACCAAGGCCGTCCTTCCGACCTTTGTGCAAACTGGCCAGCCCTTCGTGCTTGTGTACTGGTCTCGCGACCCGGACGGGACTCAACACAACCAGGGCGACAGCTTGAACTCCCTCACCCCGGGGATCAATGGCCCGACCTCGAAGGCTGCCGTCACCAATGCCGATGCCAACCTGAAGCAGATTCTTGACTTCATCTTTGCCAACCCGTCATTGACCGCGAACACCGACATCTTCGTAACTGCCGACCACGGTTTTTCGACGATTTCGCACCATGAAACGGACGCGTCCGGGACGAACTTCATCAACGATTACGCGTCTTCGTTCATTTACAAAGACACAACTGGGCGGCAGGAAGTGAACACAGGCTTCACTCCGGTCGGATTCCTGGCCATCGACCTCGCGCACCACTTCGGCCTTCCTCTCTATGACCCTGACAATCAGATCACCGGCGCCAACGGACTCCAATACATGCCGGTGGATCCGACCACCGGTCAACAAACGGCCACCGTTCGCCAGCACGCTGTGTCTGGCAACGGGCTGATCGGCGGCACGGGCAAAATCCCCGGCGTTAACGAAGCCACCGACGCAAAGATTATCGTCGCGGCGAACGGCGGGTCGGACCTCATCTATGTTCCGAATCACGACGGAAACGTCGTCCAGGACATCGTCGCGTTCCTTGCCACGCAGTCCTACACCGGCGCGATCTTCGTGAACGATTGCTACGGCCGCATTCCCGGAGCCCTTCCTCTGAGCTTCATCGGCATGGTGGGCGACACTCATCTGCCGACTCCGGATCTCGCTTTGAACTTCCGCACATTCTCGCTCAATCCAAATGATCCCGATATGACTCGAGTGGAGATTGCCGACTCCGGCTTGCAGGAAGGTCAGGGCATGCACGGAAGCTTTAGCCGTGGCGACACGTTCAATAACATGGTGGCGTTCGGTCCGGACTTCAAGCAGGGTTACACCGACTTGGCTCCCGTCAGCAACGCGGACATTACTCCGACGATCGCGAAGATTCTCGGATTCGATGTTCCGAACGGCGATCTCGCCGGACGCGTGCTCAAGGAAATTCGCCCTGGCGGACCGGACGAGAAGCAGATTCGCTATCACATTCGGAAGTCCCGGCGCGTGCAAGTCGGCCAGGATTTCTTCCGCACCGTGCTGGTTCAGCAGAACTATGCCGGCACGCCCTATTACGACGCGGCATGTTTCCTCTCTGCTCCCAGAGCGTGGGATGGTGATGACGACAGCGATCTGCCATACAATCCGTGCCAATAAGGCGGCTTAGCGCATTGACAGAGCCCCGGGCTTCGCGCCCGGGGCTTTCTTTTGGAGGATAGCGATCGAGGGGGAGGGCCCGATAATTGGGGCGTGCGAGTCCACCATTTCCTTTGTGGTGTGACAAAAAAAGTTTCCCGGAACGCGTTGTGTTTGGAGTAGAATCACATGCAGCAAGTACCCTCCTTTGCGCAGACGCTCTCCATGGAAATGAGAAATCGTCTGGAATAAATCGATTTAGCTCAATTCCATGCGGGGCACCGGGAGGCTTTTCAACATCTTCCACAAGGATGTGGAAAGCGGGCGAAATAATTTTCGCGGAGTGCTTGACATCCTTGGGGATTGTAGTAAGATTACAAATGGTTCGGGACTTGCTAAAAGTGTCGAGCCGTGCAGGGGATTCACAGTCGGGTCTGAAGTAATCCAAGGAACAGATCCTATAGTGAGGCGCCTTATTAGCACAGGGTAAATACGTTGAGCTTCGCGCGGAATCACTCGAGACGAGTGATTGTGCCCGGCGCTCGGCGCCGGGTTTTTCGTTTTTAGGGGCCTGTTTCGCGGCAGTAAGCGGCTCAGGATACCCAGGGATCTCCCGCAAGGGAGGTCGCCCCGACGGAAGTTGGGGCCTCTGATGGACTCAGAGCTAAACGTTCTTTGACAACAGTAAGGCTGGCAAATTCACGCCGAGAACTTCGGAGCGATTACGGTCGCCCGGGGGAGTGATGGTGTGGATTATTACAAGTTCTGCTCGAGTATGTTGAGCAGCAACTGTGGA
>Ga0335071_10000276_pt1 | contig 59027 bp, 47 predicted proteins | sample Lox_Sample_15_FD_206724 | JGI IMG/M metagenome (GOLD analysis project Ga0335071, IMG submission 206724) | Soil microbial communities from Loxahatchee National Wildlife Refuge, Florida, United States - Lox_Sample_1.5 | ecosystem: Environmental > Terrestrial > Soil > Wetlands | place: USA... | reverse complement strand
CCCTTGTCAAATGGGCTGGGTCGAGGAATCGCGAGGCCCAAGGCGGCCGCACCGCCTCCCTCACGCCCCGGCGGTCTCGGGGAGGACCAAGACGGCGGTCGTGCCCCGCTCCGGCGCGCTCTCGAGCCAGAGAGCCCCCTCGTGGACCTCCACGATGCCCCGGGAGATGGCGAGCCCCAGGCCGCTTCCCTGGCCGGCCGGCTTGGTGGTGAAGAAGGGCTCGAAGGCGCGCTCCAGGACCTCGGGCATCATCCCCACGCCGTCGTCGAAGACGGTGAGGCGGATTCCGCCGGCGCGGCGCTCGGCGCGTACCTCGATGCGACCGGGGCGCCCGGGCGGGAGGGCGTCGGCGGCGTTGGCGAGCAGGCTCTGGAGCACGTGCTCCAGGACCTCGGGTCGGGTCCTTACGGTGAGGCCCGCGGGCACCTCGACGGACAAGGACACGTTCTCGGGAAGGCGGCCCCGGGCATCGCCCGCCACCCGGGTCACCGCCCCATCGAGCTCGACCGCGACGGGGGGCCGCGACACCGCGGCGAAGCGCCCGGCATCGGCCAGGCGGCGGACCAGGTCGTTGATGCGGCGCATGGCAGCGAGCGCGTCTCCGAGGACCTCGCCCGACTCAGGGTCCTTGGGAGGGCCTCGGCGAGGTAGTGGAGATACGCGTTCACGACCGAAGCGGGGTTCGAGAGCTGGTGGGCGACTCCGTTCGCCAGCTGGCCCAGGGAGGCGAGACGCTCGGCCCGGACGAGCCGCTCCTGGGTCTGGGCCAAAGCGAGGGTCCGCTCCTCGACCAGGGACTCGAGCCGGGTCCGTAGCGCCTCCAGGTCCAGGGCGGTGTCGATGAGGCGCGAGGTGTTTGCGAAGGCGACGAGCCCCACCGGCAGGAGGAACCCGATGTCGAGCAGGTTGGGCAGATCGAAGCGGCCCGAGGCGGCCAGGGCGTCGTTCAGGACGAGCAAGAGGAAGGACGCGAACGCGGCCACCTGCACCGCGACGGAGCGGCCGCCGCTCCTTCGGGCCCGAGCGAAGCGCCCGAACACCACCGTAACGGAGGTTGCGCAGAGAGAGAGCAGGAGGTAGCCGAGCGGGGTGAGGCGGGCATCGTTGTAGGTGGCCGCCCACGGCTCGAAGAGGTGGTGGGTGATGACCCCGGAGAAGACGACCCCGGGGAGAAGGCCCACCGCGGCCACGGAGAGCAGGAGCCGTTCCACGACGCCCTCCAGCTTCACCGGGGGAGCGTCGCTCGTGGCGGCGGCGTAGCGCATCCAGGCCCAGGCCAGGGCCAGCCCGGCCGCGAGCCGAACCCGGGAGGAGGCCGAGAGGAGGGGGGCGGGCCAGTCGAGCGTGGCGGGGAGGCTCGCCACCCCGTAGGCGGCGGCGAAGAAGGAGATCACCGCCACCCACCGCATCTCGGGCCAGCCGGGAAGCCTCGAGGCGCGGAGCCCGAGCAGTCCGACCGCGACCCCGAGCACGGCGGAGAGGCAGGAGACGGCGAAGGGCGTGCTCATCGAGAGGTTTCGTCGCCGGTCAGGGCCGCGCGGAGCGCCCGCGCTCGGCGCCGGCGCGGAGGTCGGCGATGGCCCGGTGATAGTCCGGCGCCCCGAAGACGGCGGTGCCGGCCACGAGGACGTTGGCGCCCGCCCGGACGACGAGCTCCGCGGTCTCCTCGTTGATGCCGCCGTCCACCTCGATGTCCAGGGAGAGCCCCCGCTCCTCGGCCATGCCGCGGAGGCGGCGGACCTTGGTCGTGCAGGCGGCGACGTATTGCTGTCCTCCGAAGCCGGGGTTCACGGTCATGATGAGGACCTGGGTGCAGTCGCCGAGCACCCATTCGAGCGCGCTCAAGTCGGTGGACGGGTTCAGGGCCACCGAGGGGCGCGCCCCCGCCGCCCGGATGACCTCCAGGGTCCGGTGGAGGTGGGGAGAGACCTCGGCGTGGACGGAGATGACGTCCGCCCCCGCCTCGGCGAAGGCTTCCACGTAACGCTCCGGCTCGACGATCATGAGGTGTGCGTCCAGGGGGAGGCGGGTGGCCCGGCGGACCGCCTTGACCACGAGGGGGCCGATCGTGATGTTCGGCACGAAGCGGCCGTCCATGACGTCCACGTGGATCACGTCCGCGCCGGCCGCCTCGGCGGCCCGGACCTCGTCGGCCAGGCGGCCGAAGTCGGCGGAGAGGATGGAGGGGGCGATGCGGACGGGGGGTAGGGGCATGGAAGCGAGTCTAGGCGGGCGATCGAGATCCCGAAACAGCGGGGTGGGGGTGGAGCGGCCTTCCCGGCGTCCCGGGAGTGGGGGGGCCCCCGGTCCGGCGCTCCTAGGGGAGGGCGATCCGCGCGGCGTAGAAGCCGTCGCAGCCGTGCCGGCTGGGCAAGGTGAGCAGGTCGCCCTCCGGGGTGAGCACCTCGGGGGGGAAGCCGGGTGGGGGAGGGCAGCGCCGGCCTCCGCCGGCGAGGAGCGCCGCCGCCACCGCGGGGCCTTCGGCGCGCGAGAGCGAGCAGACCGAGTAGGTCACCGGGGCGCCGGGGCGGGCGTAGCGGGCGACGCGCCGGGCGATCTTGAGCTGGACCTCGGCCAGGCGGATGAGGTCCTCGGGCGAGCGCCGCAGCTTCAGCTCCGGGTGACGGCGGAGGGTGCCCAGCCCGGCGCACGGGGCGTCCACGAGGACCGCGTCGAAGCTCGCCTCCTCCTCGCCCGGCAGGGAGAGGGTCGCGTCGGCGCAGACCACCCTCACCGCTCCGAGGCCGCGCCGGGCCGCCTCGCGCGAGAGGGCGTCGGCCTTGGCCGGATGGATCTCGACCGCCACCACCTCGGAGCCTCTCCCGAGGAGCTCGGCCAGGTGGAAGGCCTTTCCCCCGGGGGCGGCGCAGGCGTCGAGGACCCGGGCCCGGCGTCCGCGGAGCTCCTCCGCCGCGAGCCGGACCACGAGCTGGGACCCCTCGTCCTGGACCTGGAAGGCGAGCCCGCCCGCGGCCCGAAGGAGGTCGGCCACCGAGGCGCGGAGGACCGTGAGCCCCTCGGGCGCGCGGGGGAGAGGGCGGGCGTCGAGGCCCGCTCTCTGGGCACGCTCAACGAGCGCGTCCCGATCGGGGGAGCGGACGCACAGGGGGGCGGGGGCGTTCATGGCTCGAGCCAGTCCGAGCGCCTCGGCCGGTCCGAAATAGGCGATCCACTCCTCGGCGAGCCAGCGGGGCAGGGCCTCGGTTTGGGAGAGGTGTCCGGCCGGGTCCAGAGAGAGGGGCGGGGCAGGGGGGAACCCTGGCTCGCGGGCCAGGGACCGAAGCACGGCGTTCACGTAGCCGGCCGCGCGCCCGTGGTTCGCGCCGCGAGCGAGGGCCACCGTCTCGGCCACCGCCGCGTGGGCGGGCGTCCCGAGGGAGAGGAGCTGGTAGGCGCCGAGCCGTAGCGCCACCCGGGCCGCCGGGTCGAGCCGGTCGAGCGGGCGCCGCGAGTGCGGGGCGAGCGCGAGGTCGAGGGAGAGGGCTCGCCGCAAGGTGCCGTAGACGAGCTCGGTGGCGAGCCCCGCCTCGCGCGGATCGATGGCGCCGGCCGAGGAGAGGGCGGCGTCGAGGGCCCGGGAGGCGTAGGCTCCGTGCTCCTCCACCCGGCGCAAGACGTCGAAGGCGATCTGCCGGGCGTTCATCTGCCGAGGGCCGCTCTCTCGCCGCGCAGGCCGTTCAGGAAGGCGAGGGCGTCCTGAGGGGCCTTGCCCTCGAGCTGCACCCGCGTGACGAGGAGTGCGCTCCCGCCGCCGCAAAAGACGCGCATGCCCTTGCCCGGCACGCGCACGGCGGTCCCCGGCTCCTCCCCGGCGCGAAGCTGGGGGTCCACGGCGGCGGCGAGGAGCTTCAGGAGCCGCCCGCTCACGGTGGTGAAGGTTCCCGGCCAGGGCGAAAAGCCGCGCAGGCGCGCGGCGAGCTCGGACGCGGTCCGGGTGAAGTCCACCCGGCCGTCCTCCTTCTCGAGGATCCGGGCCACCGTGGCCTCCTCCGGGTCCTGGGCGACGGGGACGATGCTCTCTCTCGCGAGGCCGTCGAGCGCCTCGAGCAGGGCCTCCCCTCCCAGGGCGGCCAGGCGGGGAGCGAGCGAATCGGCCGTGTCGTCGGGAAGGATGGGGAGGGTGCGCTGCAGGAGGACTAGGCCGGTGTCGAGACCCTCGTCCATCTGCATGATGGTGACGCCGGTCTCCTGGTCGCCGCTCGCGATGGCCCACTGGATGGGGGCCGCCCCTCGCCAGCGGGGCAAGAGGGAGGCGTGGACGTTCACGGCGCCCCGGGGAGCGAGGGAGAGGAGGTCCTTGCCGAGGATCCTCCCGTAGGCGGCGACCACGAGGACCTCGGGCCCGAGCGGGGAGAGTTCCGCGGCGAGCTTCCCGTCGCGGACCTTCTCGGGCTGGAGGACGGGGATGCCCTTTGCGCGGGCCCAGGACTTGGCGGCGGGCTCCTTGAGCGGCTGGCCCCGGCCCGCTGGCCGGTCGGGCTGCGCCACCACCGTTACCACCTCGTGGCCGCCGCGGGAGAGAGCGACGAGGGAGGGGACCGCGAACTCGGGCGTGCCCAGAAAGGCGATCCGCATGCGGCCGGGGGTATACGCCAAAGGAAAGGGCTCTGCATTCGGTCCGTTGGCCCGGCGGGCACGGGGAGGAGCGAGGGAAACCACCTCCACGCACCTCGTTCTCTCCCGGGCGGGCCCGCGCTAGAATCGACCGCTTGGGAAGAGCCCGAGATCGCCGCCCCGAGGGAGACGAGATGGCCGACGACCCTGCCCGAGCGCAATCGTCCTCCGCCGCTCCGCGGCGGCGGGTCCTCGTCGACCGCCGGTTCCAGCTCAAGTACGCCCTCCTCATGGCGGCCGCAGGGCTCCTCGTGGCGGGCGTGTTCGGGCTCTGGCTCCACCAGGCCCACGCCCAAGCGATCCTCCTCCTCTCGCCGGACAACGAGACGCGGGCGCTCATCGAGCGGAGCGACACCCTCTTGTGGGCCGCCTTCGCGGCCATCGCCCTGCTCCTCGCCGCCGCGCTGGGCCTACTCGGCGTGGTCATCACCCACCGGGTGGCCGGGCCGGTGTTCGTCATGGGCCACTACCTGTCGGTCCTGGCCCAGGGGCGATTCCCGCGGATGCGAACCCTGCGGCGGAGCGACGAGCTCAAGTCCTTCTTCCGCGTGTTCATCGAGGCGGTCGAGTCGATGAAGAAGCGAGAGGCTCGCGAGGTGGCGATGCTCGAGGACGCGGTGGTCCGCATGCGCTCCGCGGTGGCCCGCACCCCGGAGCTCGCTCCCGCCATCGTTGCCCTGGAGGCGGCTGCCCGGGAGCGGCGGCTGGCTCTGGCGGCGGACGATCCCGAGCTCACTCCGGTGGCGGTGGTGGCCCCGCGCGCCGCCGGCGAGCGGCCCCCATGAGCCGGGGGACACCAAAGCTCGCCCTCCTCTTGGTCGCCGCCCTCCTCCTCGAGGTCGGGTGCGGAAACCCGAGCGACGCCGCCGGCTGGGCCAAGCGGGCCGCTTCCCGCAGCCGGACGGAGGAGAAGCTCGAGGCCCTCGAGCAGGTCCGCAAGGCGCCCGGGGACAAGAGCGCGGCCGTGCCCTACCTCCTCAGGGTGCTGAAGCAGTCGCCGAAGGTCCGGGCCGAAGCGGCCCTGGTCCTGGGCGAGATCGGGGACCCGGCGGCGATCCCCGGTCTCCTGGAGGCGGTCGACCCGCGGGCGAGCGACCGGGACGGGTTCGAGGCCAACCGGAGGCTCGCCACCGCGCTCGGGGCCTTGCGGGCCAAGGAAGCGGTCCCGGTGCTGAAGGAGCTCACCGCATCGCGGGACGGCTTCACCCAGGTCGCCGCGGCGGACGCGCTCGGGCAGATCGGCGACCCGGCGGCGGTGGACCGGCTCGTCGAGATCGCCGGCTCCAGGGCGGTGGAGCCGGTCACGGCCCAGCACGCGCTCCTCGCCCTGGGGCGCATCGGCGACCCCCGCGCCGCGCCGGTGGTGCTCCGGATGCTCTACGAGGAGCGCGCCGGCGTCTCCTTCTTCCCCCAGGCCGCCTTCGCCGCGGTGGAGATCGGCAGGCCCATGGCCGCGCCGCTGCTCGCGGTCCTGGAGGGGCGCGACCCGAAGCTATTGGCCTTTGCCAAGGAGAGGAAGGTCTTGCCGGGGGCGCTCTATGCCAAGGCGGCCCAGCTCCTCGGCGACGTGGGAGGCCCGGAGGCGGTGCCGGCGCTCCTCGCGAAGCTCGGCTACAAGGACGCCGACCCCACCCTCGAACTTCTGGTCCGGGTGTTTTCAGCGGAGTCCCTGGGAAGGCTGCGGGCCAAGGAGTCGGTGCGCGCCCTCGGGGAGCTGCTCGGCCGCGAGGCCGACCCGGACGCGCGGGACCGGTACGGCGAGGCCCTGGCCCGCATCGGCGATCCCTCCTGCCTCCCCGCCCTCCGGGCGGCGGTTCGCGGGCACTGGGACATGAAGGTCGGCCCCCTCACCGCCGTCTCGCGCCTCGGCGGAGCGGCGGAGGTCCCGTTCCTGGAGGGGGCGCGGGAAGAAGAGTGCAAGGGTTCGTGCCCGGCCGGCCGGCAGGCCGCCTTCGACGGGATGAAGGCCCGGCTCCTTGCCGGGGCGGCCTGCCACGACGTGAAATGCTGGGCGCAGAAGCTCGACGATCCCCGGCCCGAGGTCCGGGACCGGGCGGCGCTGGAGGTGGGACGGGCGGGCACGTCCGCGGATGCCCCGGCCCTGTGCACGGCCGTCCTCCGACCCGTGGCGGGCGACGCCGACCTAGCGGCGCGCTACCACGCCGTGCTGGGCCTTGTCTGGGTGGCCGGGCGCGAGAAGCTCGGCCCGGCCGGACCGGAGATCGCGGGCCGGCTCGAGGGGATGATCCAGAGCGAGCGCGGCCGGCGCCTGACCGAGGGCGTGAACGAGGACGCGTTTCGGCTCGCGGTACGGCTTAGGCGCGGGAAGTAGCCCCGCGTTCTTGGGCGGGCCGTGGGCGCGCCCAAAGCCCCGAGAGGCCCGGTGCACGGGCGACGAAGGTGCGGCTACGATGGCCCGGGAAGGGCCCGTTCGCCCCGGGAGTCGCCATGAAGAAGCTCATCAACCGCCCCGAGGACCTGGTCGAGGAGGAGCTCCGGGGCATGGCCCTCGCCCACCCGGATCTCCTCCGGGTGAGCCTCGCCCCGGCCCTGGTGGTGCGCCGGGATGCGCCCGTCCCGGGGAAGGTGGGGGTCCTGTCGGGCGGCGGGTCCGGGCACGAGCCCTTGCACGGCGGCTTTGTCGGCCCGGGCATGCTCGACGCCGCCTGCCCGGGAGCGGTGTTCACCTCGCCCACCCCGGACGCGCTCCTCGAGGGGACGCGCGCCGTGAACGGCGGGGCCGGAGTCTTGCACCTCGTGAAGAACTACACCGGAGACGTGCTCAACTTCGAGATGGCCGCTGACCTCTCCCGCGCCGAGGGAATCGGGGTGGAGGCGGTCGTCATCGCCGACGACGTGGCGGTGAAGGATAGCCTGTACACCGCCGGCCGCCGCGGGGTGGGAGTGACGGTCCTCGCCGAGAAGCTCTGCGGGGCGGCAGCGGAGGAGCGCCGCCCATTACCGGCGGTGGCCGAGCTGTGCCGGAAGGTGAGAGCCCTGGGACGGAGCATGGGGATGGCCCTCACCTCCTGCACCGTCCCCCAGGCGGGGCGTCCGACCTTCGAGCTGCCAGAGGACGAGATGGAGATCGGGATCGGCATCCACGGGGAGCCGGGCCGTACCCGCATGAAGGTGAGGAGCGCGGCCGAGATCGCCGCCCTCCTCGCCGAGCCGGTCTTCGCCGACCTGCCTTTTCGGCGGGGGGACGCGGTCCTGGCGTTCGTGAACGGCATGGGCGGCACCCCTCTCATTGAGCTGTACGTGGTCTTCGGCGAGCTCTCGCGCCTCTGCGAGGGACGAGGGATCCACATCGCCCGGAGCCTGGTCGGCTCCTTCATGACCTCGCTCGAGATGGCCGGCTGCTCCATCACGCTCCTGAAGCTCGACGACGAGCTCGTCCGCCTGTGGGACGCACCCGTCCGGACGGCAGCGCTGCGCTGGGGCATGTGAAAGGCGGAGGGTGCGGTGTCCCTGGACCGGGGAGAAATCGAGGCGTGGCTCCGCGGCGCGGCAACTCTGGTGACCGCCCATCGGGACGAGCTCACCGGGCTCGACGCTGCGATCGGGGACGCCGACCACGGGGCCAACATGGATCGCGGGTTCAAGGCGGTTGTGGCCAAGCTCCCGGAAGGCGGACCGGACATCGGGGTTCTCTTCCGGACCGTGGCCATGGCCCTCATCTCCAGCGTGGGGGGCGCATCCGGCCCGCTCTACGGGACCTTGTTTCTGGAGATGTCCCGGGCGTCAGAGGGCAAGACCGAGCTCTCGCCGGAAGAGTGGAAGGCCGCGCTCGAGGCCGGCGTCTTGGGGGTGGCGAAGCGGGGGAAGGCCCGGCGCGGCGAGAAGACCATGCTCGATGCCCTCTTTCCGGCGGTCGAGGAGCTCTCCCTGGCGCTCTCGAGCGGCGCCCCCTTCGCCGAGGCCCTGTGGCGGTCCGAACGGGCGGCGGCCCGGGGAGCACGGGACACCATCCCCCTCGTCGCCACCAAGGGACGGGCGAGCTACCTGGGGGAGCGGAGCGCCGGTCATCAGGACCCGGGAGCGACCTCGTCCCACCTTCTGCTCCGGGCCGCGGCCCTGGCCTTTGCCCCGGGGCAGGGTGGGGAGCGAGACGAGTGATGGGTGAACTGACCTTGACCCAGGGCTGGCGGCCTTGCACGGGTCGGCGTACGGGGCTTTAGACTCAAGGGTCCGGCCATGGTGGGACTCGTCATCGTCTCCCATAGCGCCCGGCTGGCCGAGGGGGTGGCCGAGCTTGTGCGGGGCCTTGGGGGTCCCGAGGTCCCGGTGGCCGCGGCGGGGGGCCTTGACGCACCTGGCGCGCCGCTCGGGACGGACGCCGCGCGGGTGAAGGCGGCGATCGAAGAGGTCTACTCGGACGACGGCGTGCTCGTGCTCATGGACCTGGGGAGCGCCCTGCTCAGCGCGGAGCTGGCCGTCGAGCTACTCCCCGAGGGCCGCCGGGCGCGGGTCTTGTTGTGCGAAGCGGCCCTCGTGGAAGGGGCGGTGGCGGCGGCGGTGCAGTCCCGCCTCGGCGCCCCGCTCGAGCGGGCGGCGGAAGAGGCCCTGGCCGCGCTCCTCGCGAAGCGGACAGGGCTCGCGGGCGCCCCGACGCCCCCGGCCGCGCCGCCCGCGCTCTCCCTGGGGCCCACGGAGGAGCTTCGCCTCGTTTTGAAGAACCGGCACGGCCTCCATGCCCGCCCGGCCGCTTCGCTGGTCCGGGTGGCGAGCCGCTTCCCCGAGGCCGGGCTTCTCGTCACGAACCTCACCTCTCGCCGGGGGCCGGCGAGCGCGAGGAGCCTGAACGCGCTCATGACGCTCGGCGTCCGGGGCGGCCAGGAGATCGCCGTCCTTGCAAGGGGCCCCTCGGCGCACGAGGCTCTCCTCGCGGTGCGCGCGCTCTCCGAGGCGGAGTTCGGCGAGCGGGGGAGCGAGTTCCCCGCGGAACCCGGGCCGGAGGCGGAAAGGTCGGCGGAGGCCGCGAAGAGCCTCGTCGGCTCGACCCTGCGTGGCGTGCCGGTCTCGGCGGGCATCGCGGTCGGTAACGCCCGGCCCTTGCTTCGGTCCCCCCTTCCGGTGAAGGGTGGCCGGCCGTCCGGGGCGCCCGCAGAGGAGCTCGGCGCGCTCGCGCGGGCGCTCGAGAGTGCGAGGCGGGAGATCGCCGCCTCGCGTGACGCGGTGGCTCTTCGGGCGGGTCCGGCGGCCGCCGCCATCCTCGAGGCGCACCTCTGTTTCTTGGAGGACGAGGCGCTCCTCGCGCCCGCCCGGGAGGCGATCGCGCGGGGGACCTCGGGGGCGGCCGAGGCGTTCAGCCAGTCGATCGAGCGGGCGCTCGCCGCCTACCGCGACCTCGAGGACGAGTATCAGCGGGCCCGGGCCCACGATCTGGAGGAGCTGGGGCGGAAGGTCCTCTTCCACCTCGCGGGAGGGGAGAGGGGAGACCCGGAGCTGCCCGCCGAGCCGGGCGTGCTTCTCGCCGAGGACCTCACCGCGGCAGAGGTGGCCCGCCTCGACCCGGGGCGTGTTCTGGGGGTCGCCGCGGCGGGTGGCGGCCCGACCTCGCACGGCGCCATCCTCGCCCGGGCGCTCTCGATCCCGGCCGTGGCCGGCCTCGGCCCGGCGATCCTCTCGGTGGCCGAGGGGACGCCCCTCGTCCTCGACGGGAGCACTGGAGAGGTGTCGATCGGCGCCTCGCCCGAGCGCCTGGCCGAGGCCCGCTCCCGACTCGCGGCTAGTGAGCGGTCCCGCGCGGCCGCGCGTGCGGCCGGTGCCGGCCCCGCAAGGACGCGCGACGGACGGCGCGTCATCGTCATGGCCAACGTGGGGTCCGTGGCCGAGGCCCGGGCGGCGGTCTTCTCGGGGGCCGAGGGCGTCGGCCTCTTGCGCACCGAGTTCCTCTTCCAGGGCCGAAGGGCGGCGCCGGACGAGGAGGAGCAGGTGGCGGCCTACCGCGCGGTGGCGGAGGCGCTTTCGGGCCGGCCCCTCGTGGTGCGCACGCTCGACGCGGGCGGCGACAAGCCCCTCCCCTACCTCGACACCGGGAACGAGGCGAACCCCTACCTGGGCTTTCGGGCCATCCGCGCCTGCCTGGCGGAGCCCGCCTTCTTCAAGGTCCAGCTCCGGGCGGTCCTGCGCACCGCCCGAGAGTTCCCGGTGGAGATCCTGTTCCCGATGATCGCCACCCTGAAGGAGTGGCGGGCGGCCCGCGCGCTGCTCGAGGAGGCGAAGGACGAGCTTCGGGCCGCGGGCCGTTCCGCCCCGTCGCACGTTCCCGCGGGGGTGATGGTCGAGGTCCCGTCCGCCGCGCTACAGGCGGCGGCCCTCGCGCGCGAGGTGGACTTCTTCTCCCTGGGCACGAACGACCTCGTCCAGTACACGATGGCGGCCGAGCGCGGTCACCCCCGCCTGGCCGCGCTCTCCGATCCCCTGGAGCCGGCGGTGCTGGAGCTCTTGCGGCGGGCGGCGGACGCGGCGCAGGCCGCGGGCAAGAAGGTCGCCGTCTGCGGGGAGGCGGCGGCAGACCCGGTGGCGGTGCCTCTCCTCGTCGGCCTCGGAGTGAGCGAGCTCAGCGTGAGTGCCCCGGCCATCCCGGCCGTGAAGGAGGCGGTGCGGGCCCTTCACTCCGCCGAGGCTCGCTCCCTCGTGCTCGGGGCGCTCGCGCTCGAGGACGCCCTGGCGGTCCGGGCGTTCGTCGCGGGCCGGTTGGCCTCGGGCGGGATCTAGCGTCTCGAGCGGGGGGGATCCCCGCCGGTCCGCGCCTTTCTGGGCGGGCTTTCCGCCGGGGCGGCAGCCGGCGCTCCTTCGGGCTCGGTCCCCGGTGCGGGGGGCGGTCGGCGCTCGCCTCCCACCTTGTCCCAGGCGCTCGGCAGGAGGTTGAAGGGAAGGAGCTTCACGAGGATGGGCAGGAGCAGCGAGCCGCCAGGCGCCGCGAAGATTGCGAGGGCGGGGACCGCCTTGGCGAGGTCGATGAGCTGCGCCCGGACCTTTCGTTTCTCTTCGGCGCTGAGCCGCCCACCGGCGGCGGCCTTGCCGAGCAGGGTCCCGAGCTCGCCGGTCTGCCGGATCTCTGCGACGAGCGCGCCCAGGTTCTGCGAGACGACGGTCGAGATCCGCTCGAGGACCTGGTCGGCGGCGGCGCCGAAGTCTTCGGCCAGGGCGTGCCAGTCGAGGGCCGCGGCCAGGTCGCCTGCCCCTTTGAAGAAGGCCTGAGGGTCGCCCGCCTGGGCCGCTGCCTCGACCTGGGCCTGGACCACCACCTGGGGGTCGAGGCGGGCGGCGCGGGCGAAAGCTTCCACGAAGCGAGCGGGTCCGTCCTGGGGAAGCGCGGCCCGCAGCTGAGCCAAGAAGAGCTGCTCGAGCACGAAGCCGCGGACCGGCTCGGGGAGGGCGCGGGCGAGCTCCTCCGGGGAGCGCGGCCGAGCCACGCGCCGCCGGGCCTCGCGGAGAGCGGAGCCGGCGAGCCCGAGGCGGACGAGCTGCCGCGACCTTACGAAGCGCTCGCGCCGGTCAGGTGGCGATCCGGTGGAGGAGAGCCCGGACAAGGCCTCGGCCAGCGCCGAGAGCTCGCCCGCCGCGAACTGTGCGTGTCGGGCGAGCGCCTCCGGCTCGAGTCGTCCGCTTCGGGCGAGCCCGCCCGCCACCCGGGCGAGGTGGCGCCTCAGGACCGCGACGCTCCCCGAGCTCAAGGGGAGCCCGGATCGCGGATCCCCGGGCGGAAAGAAGCGCGCGCGCAAGGTCTTCCCCGCCGTCGAAAGGGCCCGCTCCACGGCCCGGTCGTGAGCGGGAGAGGGAGGGTCGTTCGCGGCGGCGAGCGAGAGGGCCTCCTCCCCGAGGGCTCCGGCGAGGAACCCAGCCAGCTCGGCGCGGGCCCGCTCCCGGGTGGGCGCGGCCGGGCGGAAGAGGCGGAGGTCGAGGAGGAGCACGATGTCTTGCCGCACGGTCTCGCGGAAGACCTCCTCCGGCCCCTTCGGGGGGAGCGGGGGGCGGCGGGCGCGCAGGGACCGCGCCACGAGCACGCGAGCGGCCGCCGCCAGGTCCACCGGCTTCTCGGCGGGCGGTAGCTCCGCCGCCTTTTCGGTCCCGTCGGCCGGCCCCTGCTCCTTGAGGACCTCGTCGACAAGCGACGCGAGCCAGTTCTTGTCCGCAGGGGATCTGGGCACGGTGATCCTGCTCGCGAAAGTGTAACGCGGGACCGGCGCCGATTGGATTCTCAAGGCAGGGTCGGGGGCCGCTCACCGCCGGCGATCCCGTGAAGAAGGGGCCGGCCCCTCTCGAGGCCGGCCCCCGGGCACGCGCCCCGTCTCCGGGGCGACTGGGGAGGGGGAAGGGGCAGCGAGGCGGCCCCTACCGTCCCTTCGCGTGTTTCCGCTTCTCCTCTCTGTCCTCCGCCTCTTCCGGCAGGGGGACCGGGACTGGGCCGCGCCGGATCCCGTACTTCTCGTAGAGCTTCCCCTCGACCTGCTGGAGGATCTCCGGGTGCTCGCGGAGGAAGGCCTTGGCCTGCTCCCGACCTTGGCCGATCCGCTCGCCGCCGAAGCTGAACCACGTGCCGCTCTTCTCGATGATGTTGTCGTTGGCGGCGAGATCGAGCACGTCGCCCTCGCGGCTGATGCCCTGGCCGTACATGATGTCGAACTCCACCTCCTTGAAGGGTGGAGCGACCTTGTTCTTCACCACCTTGACCCGGGTGCGGTTCCCGATCACCTGCTCGCCGTCCTTGATGGCCCCGATGCGGCGGATGTCGAGTCGCTGCGAGGCGTAGAACTTGAGCGCGTTGCCGCCGGTGGTGGTCTCGGGGTTCCCGAACATCACGCCGATCTTCATCCGGATCTGGTTGATGAAGATCACGATGGTGGAGGACTTGGAGATGGTGCCGGTCAGCTTGCGGAGCGCCTGGCTCATGAGGCGCGCCTGCACGCCCATGTGGGCGTCGCCCATCTCGCCCTCGAGCTCGGCCTTGGGCACCAGGGCCGCGACCGAGTCGATCACCAGCACGTCGATCGCCCCGGAGCGGACCAGGGTCTCGGTGATCTCCAGCGCCTGCTCGCCGGTGTCGGGCTGGGAGATGAGCAGGTCGTCGGTGCGGACGCCCAGCTTCCGCGCGTAGCCCACGTCGAGGGCGTGCTCGGCGTCGACGAAGGCCGCGATCCCCCCCTTCTTCTGCGCCTCCGCGATGGCGTGGAGGGCGAGGGTGGTCTTGCCCGAGGACTCGGGGCCGAAGATCTCGACGACCCGGCCGCGGGGGAGGCCACCCACCCCGAGCGCGATGTCGAGCGAGACCGAACCGGAGGAGATGGCCTGGACGTCCTTGACGAGCGCCTCCTCGTTGCCGAGGCGCATGATGGATCCCTTGCCGAAGGCCTTCTCGATGGACGAGACGGCCAGGTCGATCGCCTTCTCCTTCTCTGGTCCGACGGGCATCGTTCTCTCTCCGTTCCTACCGCGACGGTCTCGATAGCAGGGCCCCCTGACAGCGGGGCGAGTGGGACCTGAACGGATGTATCCTGTACGGATGCTGCGGTCAAGGATCCCGCCCGGCCCCGCGCCCACCCGGATGGTCCGGCCGGCCTCTAGGCGCTCGCGCCTCCGCCGCCCACCAAGAAGCCGGACGGGTCGAGCCCCAGCCGCCGGACGGCCAGCTCCCATCGCTGCTCGAGCGGGACCTCGAAGATGAGGTCCTGGTGCAGCCCCATCGGCACCCAGGCGCCCGAGGCCACCTCCCGTTCCAGCTGCAAAGGGGCCCAGCCCGCGTAGCCGAGCAGGAGCGTGAACGGCCCGGGCGATTCCGCGCGCACGAGGGCCTCGAGCAGTTCGCGCGATCCGCCGAGTGCGACGCCCGCCCCCACCGTCACCGCGCCTTCCTCGGGCGCCTGCGGTCCGGGGCGGAACAGGATCCAGAGCCGCTCCGGCTGGACGGGTCCGCCCACGAGCACCGGGGCGGCCGCCCGGCCCCGGGCCTCCGCGGCGGAACGGAGGCCGTCGTCCAGCCCGTCGAGAACGTCCGCCACCGTGATCGGTCCGGCGCGGTTCACGACGAACCCGAGAGCGCCCTCCGTGTGGTGCTCGGCCATGAGCACGAGCGAGCCGGCGAAGTTGGGATCGGCGAGCGAGGGGGCGGCCACGAGGAACCCTGGCGCGAGAGTGGTGGCCGAGGCGACAGGGATAGGCTTCTCCTGGGGCACGAAAGGAGCTTTGCGCGGTGTGAGACGAAGCGCAAGCGGTGCGGAGGGCGGTTCGCCGCGGCGGGTCTCCCCCGTACGAGGCGTGGGAAGAGGTGGTTCTCACCTCGCAGTGCGCCTCGTCCGTGGTGGTCGGGCTGGAGCTCGATCTTCGCACCCCGTAGAGGGCCAAAGGCGCGGCGTGGTCGTGCTGAGGGAGCGGAGGCGAGGTGGTTGCGGGTGCCCATCGGATGACCGAGCAGGGCAAACGACGAGCCCTGCTTTGACGGGCGGCCGTCATCGGTTCCCTTCGAGCGGCACCCGAGGCGCTCCCCTTGCCTGCCTTGGGGGGCGGGCGGAGGGATCTAGGCCGGGGTGTTTTGGCCAGGGCCGAGCGAGGCCCTCCGCACCGGCTCGTAGCGCGGGCCGCGGGGTGACAGGTGGGACTCGAAGAGGACGAGCTCGCAGGCGCGCCAGGACACTCCCTCGTCCTGGGCGGCGGCGGCGAGGGCGCCACCCAGGCCGGGGGCGCCGCGTGCGTCGCGGGCCCGCCCCAGGGTGAGGTGGGCGGCGAAGGGGCGGGACTCGGGGGGGAAGCCGAGCGGCGCGAGCCGGCGGCCCAGGTCCGAGGCGAGCTCCGTGAGGACCGAGAGCTCGCCGGAGAGACCCAGCCAGACGACCCGGGGACGGCGCGAGTTGGGGAACCCGCCCGCCCCCTTCACCTCGAGGAGGATGGGTCTCGAACCGGCGGCCGCTGCGGTGAGGGCCTCGCCCACCGCCTCGACCCGCTCCTCGGGGACCGCCCCGAGGAACTGGACCGTGAGGTGGACGTTCTCCTCGGCGACCCACCGGACCAGGTCGGCTGCGCCCCCGGCGGCACGGCGGATCCGCTCCGCGGCGGCCGCGATCCGACGCCTGACCGGCTCGGTGGGCTCGAGCGCCACGAAGAGGCGGCGGGGCACGGGCCCTGGTCTACCCCAGTGCGAGGCGGGGCGCGAGATCCACGGTGCCGCCTCCACCGATCGGGGCCCGGGCCAAGGTCCGGAGCGCCGAACCGGAGGCCTTCTCCGGCTATTGAGACCGCATCACGCCCGTTCCCTCGCCCTGCGCGCGAAACCGATGGGAATCGTGGGCGCTGCGAGCCGATCGCTGCTTCTAGGCGCCGGATGCGCTGCCGGTTCCCTACGCTCGCTCCACCGAGCGCTCGAGCTTCTCGGCGAGGTCGGTGAGGGCGTGGGCGCCGCCGGCCACCTTCCGGGTCCCGGCCACGGTCTCCTCGGTGGCGAGGAAAATCTCGTTCATGGCCTTCAGGACCTCTTCCACCCCGTGGTCCTGCTGCTGGGCGACCCGGGCGATGTCGCGCGCGGCCCGGGAGGAGTCCTGGAGGGCGGCGGCGAGCCGCTGGATGGCGCTTCCCGTGGCGCTCGCCACCTCGGCGCCTCGCTCGGCCCGCCGGATGCCCTTCTCCGCCGCGGTCATGGCGGCGAGCATGGCCTTGTGCGCCTCGGACAGGATCCGCTTCACCGTCTGGGCGGAGCGCTGGGCGTCCTCCGAGTGGCGACGCATGGCGGCGACGATCTCGGCGAACGCCCCGGTCGCGGGGTTCTGCTCGAGCTCGTGTGCGGCCCGGTCGGCCACCTCCTGGGAGCGCTCCGAGACCTGGTTCACGACCGTGGCCACCTCGAGGATGTCGCGCATCCGGGCGTTCAGTCCCTCGATGCGGCTCGACATCTCCCGCACGTCCTCGGCGAGGTGGAGCATCTCGGAGGTGGCGTTCTCCACCGCCCGCAGGCCCTCCTCGGAGCACTGCTGGGTGGAGGCGGCCAGGCCGACCACCGTCTCGGCGGTGAGGGCCGCCTGGGTGGTGGTCTGCGCCAGGTTCCCCATGGTGGCGGTCGTCTCGCGGACTGAGGCGGCGGTCTGGGCGGTGAGGGCGCTGAAGGAGGACACGGTGGAGAGGAGCTGCTGGGCGGAGCGGAACAGCGCCTTGGAGGTGTCGACGAAGAGCGTTCGCTTGGAGAGCTCGCTCTGGGCCCGCTCGTCCTCGCGCCGGCCCGCCAGGGCGGCGACCAGGCCCAAGAAGAGGGGAGCGGTGTCGATGATCCACATGAGCGGCAGGCCCTGAGCCCTCGCCACCCGGGTCCAGAAGCCGTCGGCGGAGGCGTCCATGGCGGCCTGGAGCAAGGTGCCCGCCACGGGGAAGAACACGCCGAAGAGCGCGCCCCAGAGCCCGTACCTCTTCACGTTCATCGAGACCTCGCGCGCCTCCGACATCACCGGGAGGCGATCGCACCCGGAGTTGTACCGCCGAGGGGTCGCCCCCCGTCATCACTCGACGTGGTGACAGGCGCGCCTCGGACACGCCGATGTGACCCGGAGTGGGGAGAGGAGGGTCCCTCGGGGCGAGGAGGGAACGGTGGAGGGCGGCGCATCGTCGGCCGCTATTCCACCGTCACGCTCTTCGCCAGGTTCCTGGGCTGATCGACGTCCGTCCCCTTCAGGTCGGCGACATGGTAGGCGAGGAACTGGAGGGGGATGATCGAGAGCAGCGGGGAGAGGAGCGGGGGGGCGAGGGGGACGGTGATCGCCACCTCGGCGAGGCTCGCGGCATGGGTGTCGCCCTCGGAGACCACCGCGTACACGTGGCCGCCGCGGGCTCGCACCTCCTCGATGTTCCCCAGCGTTTTCTCGTAGGCGGGCTCGCGCGTCGCCAGGACCACCACCGGCATCTGCTCGTCGATGAGGGCGATGGGGCCGTGCTTCATCTCCCCGGCGGCGTAGCCCTCGGCGTGGATGTAGGAGATCTCCTTCAGCTTCAAGGCCCCCTCGAGCGCCACCGGGAACTGGTTGCCCCGCCCGAGGAAGAGCACGTCGCGGGCGGCGGCGCAGCGCTTGGCCACGGGCATGAGGGCCGCCTCCTGCCGGACCATCTGCTCCATCCACAAGGGGAGGTGGCGCAAGGCCTCGAGCTGCTCGCGCCCCTCGACCATGGTGAGCGAGCCCCGCCGCCGGCCCAGCCCCACCGAGAGGAGGAAGAGGGCGGCGAGCTGGGTGGTGAAGGCCTTGGTGGAGGCGACGCCGATCTCCGGGCCGGCCCGGGTGAAGAGCGTGCCGCCGTCGCACTCCCGGGTGACCGCCGAGCCGACCACGTTGCAGATGGCGAAGGCGCGCGCCCCCTTAGCCCGGGCCACCTTGACCGCGGCCAGGGTGTCGGCGGTCTCGCCCGACTGCGTCACCGCCAGGCACAGGGTCCTCTCGTTCACGAGCGGATCGCGGTTACGGAACTCGCTCCCCAGCTCGACCTGGGTGGGGATCCGGGCCAAGGACTCGATCATCTGGCGGCCCGCCAGGCCGGCGTGGGAGGAGGTCCCGCAGGCCACGATCACCACGCGCTCGAGCGACCGGACGTACTCCGCCCCGAGCTCCATCCCGTCGAGGGTGACGTCCCCCTGCTCCAGCGAGGCGCGCCCCCGGATGGTGTCGGCCACCGCCCGCGGCTGCTCGAAGATCTCCTTGTGCATGAAGTGCTTGTGGCCGTCCTTCTCCGCAGCCACCGCGCTCCATTCGATCCGCCGCGGCTTGCGGGCCACCCGCTCTCCGCTCCGCCCGTAGAGGGCGATGCTCTCGGCGGAGAGGACCGCGAGCTCGCCCTCCTCCAGGTAGACCACCTCGCGGGTGTGCTCCAGGATGGCGGGCACGTCCGAGGCGAGGAAGTTCTCCCCCTTCCCGAAGCCCACCACGAGCGGGGAGGCGTTCTTCGCCGCCACGATCTCGCCCGGCCGGCTCGCCGAGACCACCGCGATGGCGTAGGTCCCGTGGACCTCGGAGAGCGAGGCGCGGACCGCCTCGCGGAGGTCGCGCTGGCCGCCCTCGAGGGCGTCGGCGATGAGGTGGGCGAAGATCTCGGTGTCGGTCTCCGACTTGAAGTGATGGCCGCGCCCCGAGAGGGCGGCCTTCAGCTCGAGGTGGTTCTCGATGATCCCGTTGTGGACCACCGCCACCCCGCCGTACGAGTGGGGGTGGGCATTCTCGTCCGAGGGGCGACCGTGGGTGGCCCAGCGCGTGTGGCCGATCCCGGTCGTGCCCGCGAGCGGCGCCTCGGCGAGCAGGGCGCACAGGTTCTGGAGCTTGCCCTTGGCTCGCTTCACCGACAGGCCGGCGGGACCGACCACCGCCACCCCCGCCGAGTCGTATCCGCGGTACTCGAGCCGGCGGAGACCGTCCACGATGAGATCGACGCACTGACGCGGTCCGACGTACCCGACGATTCCACACATGGGATTTTTGGACCCCCTGAGGCGCTCTAGTTCCCCCCGGCTGCCCGAGGCCGGCCTCCCCCCATCCGGACGCGCCGGGGGCCCGCCTCCTTCATCTGTCGCGCTCGCTTCCGGCGCGCCACCCAGCCCTCCTTGTTCACCTGCCGCGCCCGCCCCAGGGCCAGCGCCCCCGGGGGGACGGGCTCGGTGAGGGTCGATCCGGCGGCGATGTAGGCTCCGTCGCCGATCTCGATGGGGGCCACCAGGATCGAGTCCGAGCCGACGAACACGCCGTCGCCGATCCGGGTCGGATGCTTCGTCTCCCCGTCGTAGTTGCAGGTGATGGTGCCGGCCCCGACGTTCACGCCCCGTCCGACCTGGGCGTCGCCCAGGTACGAGAGGTGGTTGGCCTTGGACCCTTCGCCGAGCCGCGCCTTCTTCATCTCGACGAAGTTGCCCACGTGGGCGTTCTCGGCGATCTCCGATCCGGGTCGCAGGCGGGCGAACGGCCCCACGATCGCCCCCGCCAGGATTCGGGAGGCCTCGACGATCGTGTACGGGAGAAGTCTCACCCCCTCCCCGATCACGGCGTCGGAGAGGATGCACCCGGCGCCCACCACCGTGCCCCTCCCGATCCGGGTGTGGCCCCGGAGCCGCACCCCCGGCTCCACCACCACGTCGGGCGCGAGAAGGACCTCCTCGTCGCAGTCGAATCGCGCCGGGTCCTCGATGGTCACGCCCGCGCGCGCGTGCCCTTCGGCAAGCCGCAGGACGAGCGCGCGAGCGACCCGGGAAAGCTCGACCCGGTCGTTCACGCCGGCGGCGAGTGCGGCCGGGAGCTCGACCGCGGTCGCCCGCGAGCGCTCTACCGCGAGGGCCACGAGGTCCGGGAGGTAGAACTCGTCCTGGGCATTCTGCGAGCCCACCCGAGCGAGGGCGCTCCACAAGAAACCGGCCTCGGCGCAGTAGAGGCCGGCGTTCACCTCGGGGATTTTGCGCTCGGCCTTGGTCGCGTCCTTCTCCTCCACCACCCGGACCGGAAGGCCGCGGCGGTCGCGCACGACGCGCCCGTAGCCTTTGGGGGAGTCGGGAACCATGGTGGCGAAGGCGAGGGCCGCGCGGCCGCGGGACCTCGCGGCCACCACTTCCCCGAGGGCCTCGACGGTGAGGAGCGGCGTATCCCCAGAGAGGATGAGGACCGCCTTCCCCCGGCCAAAGAGCGCGCGGCGGGCCACGAGCACGGCGTGGGCCGTGCCCCGCTGTTCCGCTTGGAGCGCGAAGGACAAGGGTGCGCCGGGGAGCGCCGCGGTGAGGGCGGCCCGGACCGCCTCGGCCTGGTGGCCCACCACCACCACCACCGGGCGGGCGCCGAGCTCGAGGGCGCGCTTCACCGGGTAGTAGACGAGCGGGCGCCCCGCCACCTCGTGGAGGACCTTGGCCTTCTTGGACCTCATCCGCGTGCCCTTCCCGGCGGCGAGGACGACGGCGGCGAACGAGGGGCGTGCGCGGGGCATGGCTCGGGCAGGCTAGAGCGCGCTGCCCCCGGGATCAAGCCGCCTGGTCGAACGACCGGGGCCGCGGACCGGATGGGGAGGGCCCCCTCGCCCCCGAGACGCTCGCGGCGGCCCCAAGGCGCCGGGGTCAGGTCTCGAGGGCCACGGGACGAGGATCCGCTGGACGGCTACACTCCGGCCGTGGCAGCGCTCATCGCCCTCTTCCTCTCGGCGACCGCGGTTTCACCGCTCGGTGCGGTGGCGAGCGCGCACCCGCTCGCCAGCGAGGCGGGGGCGGCGGTGTTGCGCGAGGGCGGAAACGCGGTGGACGCGGCGCTCGCGGCGGCCTTCGTCCTCGCGGTGGTGGAGCCGGAATCGTCGGGGCTCGGGGGCGGCGGGTTCGCCCTGTTCTACCGGGCGCAGGATGGCCGGACGGTGGCGGTCGACTTCCGGGAGGTCGCGCCCGCCGCCGCCCGCCCCGACATGTTCGCCGGGCCCGTGTCCCAGGGTAGAGGGCGTCCGTCTCTGGAGGGGGGCACGGCCGTGGCCGTGCCGGGAGCGGTGCGGGGCTATGCCGAGCTGGCAAGGCGGTTCGGGACCTGGCCCTTGCCTCGGCTCGTCGAGCCCGCCGCGCGGCTCGCCGAGCGCGGGTTTTCGGTGGGGGAGCACTATGTCCGCGCCGCACAGGAGCGGCGCGCCTGCCTCGCGGCGCGCCCGGCGGCCGCGGCCGCCTTCCTCGTCCCTGGGAAAGAGGGCGTGGCAATCGTCCCCTCGCCCGGGACCCGGCAGAAGAATCCGGCCCTGGCCCGCACCCTCCGTCTCCTGGGGCGACATCCCGACGCCTTCTATCGAGGCCCGCTGGCGGAATCGATCGCCCGGGCGGCGCAGGACGAGGGCGGCCTCCTCTCGGCCGCCGATCTCGCCGCCTACCGGGTCAAGGACCGCACTCCCCTTCGCGGCGTCTACCGCGGCTACGGGATCGTCTCCGTTCCGCTCCCCTCGGCGGGCGGGGCGATCGTGGTCGGCCTGCTCCAGGCGCTCGAGCACGACGATCCGCGGGCCGGGGGCTACCGTCCGGTTCCGTTCCTCCACGCCATGGTGGAGATCGAGAAGGAGCTGTTCGCGCGCCGGGCCCTGCTCGGCGACCCGGACTTCGTCCCCGGGGCGGAGCGCGAGGTCGAGTGGATGACCTCGCCCCAGGGGGCGGCGGCCCTAAGGGCCGCGGTCGGCCCGCGGGCGGGCGCCATCGAGGGGCCGCCTCCGCCCCCCGAATCGAGCGAGACGAGCCACCTCTCGGTCATCGACGGGGCCGGCAACGCCGTCGCCCTCACCACCAGCGTGAACGCCCACTTCGGCTCCTGCGTGGTGGTTCCGGGCGCGGGCTTCGTCCTGAACGACACGATGGACGACTTCGACAGCGCCCCCGGCGTGCCGAACGGGTTCGGCGCCGTGGGCAGCGGGGCGAACACCCCCGCCCCGGGGAAGGCCCCGCTCTCCTCCATGGCGCCCACGCTGGTCTTCGACCCCGGGGGAAGGCTCCTCCTCGCCCTGGGAGCCTCGGGCGGCACCCGGATCCCCACCGCCGTGGCGCAGGTGATCTCGCACATCGTGGACGATGGTATGTCGCTCTCGCAGGCCGTCTCCGCTCCCCGCCTGCATCACCAGTGGCGGCCGGACGTGGTCCAGGTGGATCCGGGCGGGCTCGAGGCCGAGACCGCCCGGGCCCTGGAGGCGCTGGGGCACGTGCTCACCTTTCGTACCCGCCCCGGGGCCGTCTCCCAGGCGGTGCGGGTGACGGAGGAGGGCTTTCGGGAAGCGGCGAGCGACGCCTCCGGCGCGGGTGCGCCGGCGGCTCCCTAGAGCCGCTATCGCTCGCATTCTCACCCTCCGCGCACCTCGACGCGTCGCGGGGTCGCGGGTCGAACGCCCGGGAGCAAGCCTGCTATCCTCGGGACTACGTCGATGGGAGAGGCCTCGCGAAGCGCCCCGGAGAAAGCGACGAGCGGCTCGAGGGCCGAGCTCAGGTCCCGGCTCAAGCATCTCGAGGGCGAGCTCGAGGAGGTGAGGAGGCGGCTTTGGGCCCTGGGCCCGGGGACTCTCCCCGGCGTTCACCTCGTCGTCGAGGCGGCCGGCCGGCGGGTCCTCCTCTCGGCCTCCCGGGTGACCGAGGTGGTGCGGCTCGTGGCCCTCTCGCCCCTCCCCGGAGCGCCGCCCCATGTCCGCGGCACCTTCGTCTATCGGGGCGTTCCGGTGGTGGCGATCGACCTGCGGAGCCTCTTCGGCGCCCGCGACGACCCCGACCTGGACGCCCAGATCGTGATCCTCTCCGGGACGCCTGCCCTCGGGCTCCTCGTGGACCGGGTATCGCATCTCCTCGAGGACCCCGAGCTCTACGAGGGCGACGTCGGGGCGGAGAAGCCGGACGGCTTCGGGGAGTCGGGTCTCTCCTTCGGCCTGTGCGCCTGTGGCGGGGCGGTACTCCCGGTTATCGACCCCGGGGCGATCGCGGCCCGCCTTTGGGGGCGGACCGCATGACCGCCCGGTGCGCCCGCGGCTTCCCCCTCGCCGAGGTGGAGCGGGTCTTGGAGGAGACCTGCGGGCTCACCCTCTCGGCGGGGATCCGGCGCACCCTCTCGGACGCCTTCTTGCGGGCCGCCCGCGAGCTGCGGCTCGGGCAAGAACCGTTCCTTTGTCGGCTGCGGGCCCGGGAGCCTCGCGCCGTCACCGCCCTCATCGAGGCGGCGGTGGTGGGCGAGACCTACTTCTTCCGCCACCCCGAGCAGCTCTTCGCGGTCCGGGAGCTCGTCTTACGGTCCGCGCCCCGGGACCGCCCGCTGTCGATCTGGTCGGCCGGGTGCGCCACCGGTGAGGAGCCCTACTCCCTCGCCATGGAGCTTTTGGACGCGGGTCGGAGCGGTTCGGGCGATTTGATCCTCGCGACCGACGTCTCGAGCCGGGCGCTGAAGGTGGCCCGGGAAGGCCGGTACGGGGAGTGGTCGCTTCGCCGCCTGGACCCTTCCGTGCGCCTCCGGCACTTCGAGGCCTGCCCGCCGCAGGTCGTGGTCCGCCCCCGCGTCCGGGCCCTGGTGGAGTTCCGGCGTCACAACCTCGTGTCGGACCCCGCGCCCGCCACCTTGCAGGACCTCATCCTGTGTCGGAACGTGCTCATCTACTTCAACCCGCCCACCGCCGCGCGGGTGGTCGAGAAGCTCCTCGTCTCGCTCGCGCCCGGGGGGATCTTGGTGCTCGGCCCGGTGGAGGCGCCGTTCGCGGCCGGTCGAGACCTCGAGCGCCTGGAAGAGGACGGAGCCACGATCTTCCGCGTTCCCGGTGGGCGCCCCCTCCCCTCGAAGCCGGCCGAGAGGGGCGAGCGGGTCCGGGGCGAGCGGGCCCGCGAGGCCCTTCGCCTCGTCCTCCCCTCCGGGGAAGAGGCCCCGAGGCGGCCGGCCGCGCCGACCGGAGGCGAGCTCGCGCTCCCTCCCGCCCCGCCCGAGGCGGCGGACCGGCCCGGGCTCGAGGCGGCCCGCGAGGCGGCGCGGCGGGGCGACCTCTCCGCGGCCGAGGAGCTGGCACGGACCGCGGCGAGCGAGGGGCTCTGTCCGGAGGCGTGGCTCCTCGTCTCCATGGCCAAGGACGCCCGCGGCGATCTCGCGGGAGCGGTGGACGCGGTCCGGCGCGCCCTCTACCTCGATCCCGGTTTGGCGCTCGGGCACGCCGCCTTGATCCCGCTCTACGAGCGGCTGGGGAGGCCCCGGGAGGCCGCCCGCGCCCGCCGGAACGCGCTCGAGGCGCTGTCCGGGCTCGACGATGCCGCTCCCCTGCGCGGGGTCGAGACCGTCACCGCCGGAGCGCTGCGCGGTGCCCTCGTGGCTCGACATCGTTCCGCCCCTCGGCAGGGGGCTCTCTTGGGGAGCCAGGGATGAAGGTCCTTCTCGTCGACGATACCCGGACGCTCCTGTCGCTCATCCAGGTGTACCTCATGGGCTGGTCGATCACCTTCCTCGAGGCCCGGGACGGGATCGAGGGCCTCAAGAGGGCCCGGGAAGAGAGGCCCGACCTCGTCGTCACCGACGTGCGCATGCCGGGCATGGACGGTTTCGAGCTCACCGCCGCGCTCCGCTCCGACCCGGTCCTCCACGACACCCCCGTCATCCTGCTCACCTCGTTGAACGACGAGGCGAGCCGGCGCAAGGGCCGGCTGGTGGGCGCCACCGCCTTCCTGACGAAGCCGGTCTCGGTCGACGAGCTGCGCGGGACGGTGGGCGAGGTCCTGAGGCTGCCCCCGAAGAGGTGACCCCGTGACCGGGCCAGAGAGGGACGCGGCGGGGGAGCTCGGCGGGCAGGGGGACGTCCCCGCGCAACGCGATTTCGAAGACCGGGAGCGGATCCTGAAGGAGCGCGCCGCGGTGGTGGCCCGGGTTCGGGCCGAGCCCAGGGCCGCCGGGATGAAGGTGCTGGCGTTCACGGTGGGCGGGGAGAAGTACGCGGTGGAGGTGAAGGCGGTCTTCCAGGTGTTGGACGCGAGCGGCCTCTTCTCGCTCCCGGCCTCGCCCCCCTGGCTCCTCGGCGCGGTGGCGGCCCGGACCCGGGTGGTGCCGGTCCTGGACCTGCAGGCCCTCCTCGGCCTCGAGGGGGGAGGCATGAGCGACCTCTCCAAGATCGTCGTCATCTCGGACGAGGGGGAACTGTTCGGGCTCGCGGTGGAGGAGCTCATCGGGCAAGAGGAGATCGACTCCGAGGGGCTCAGAAGGGCGGGCGAGGGCGCCATCGCATTCTTCGCTCCCGACCGGCTCGCCGTCTTGAACCTCTCCCGGCTCGGGGCGCCCGGGTCCCGGAGTGGCTAGTCATGGACCGGGAGACCCTGACTCAGATCTGGCCGGTCTTCTCCGCGGAGACGCGCGAGCACCTCTCTTCCCTGAGTAGCGGCATCTTGGAGCTCGAGGACGATCCCACTCGCCAGAAGGTCCTGGACGGCGTCCGGAGGACCGCGCACAGCATGAAGGGGTCGGCCGGGAGCCTGGGGCTCACGGAGCTCGAGCAGCTGGCCCACGCCATCGAAGGGTCCCTGGCCCGCTTCGACCCAGAGGAAGGGCTCGCCCGGGCCACGGTCACGGCGGCGCTCGATGCGGTGGAGGCCATCGAGCGGGCTCTCGAGGCGGGAGACGCGGGTGGGGAGCCCGAGGTCCCGCGCCTCGCGGAGATCTTGGCGGCGCTCGGGTCCGGGCCGACCCCGAGCGAGGTTTGCGGGGCGGCCGGCCCCCCCGGGTCCGAAGGACCCCTTGCGCTCGTCGAGCGGTTGGAGTTGGCCTGCTCGGAGCTCCTACGGCCGCTCGACGAGGCCGCGCGTCGGTTCCGGGCCGGCGCCGCGGCCGAGGAGGGGCGAGCCCTCCTCGCTCTCTGCCCCGGATCGCCTCTGCCCGCACGGATCGCCGAGGGGTTCGCCCGCCTGGCCGAGGGCGGGACCGATGGGGCCCGCGTCGCCGCAGCCGTGGCTGGCGACCTCGTCGACCTGCGGACCCTTTTCGAGAGGCCGGCCGCCTTGGCCCCCGCTCCGCCGCCGGCGCCGGTCCCGCCCCCGAATGCGGAGAGGTCGGTCCGGGTCCTGTCCTCGAGCCTCGACTCCTTGACCCGAGAGCTCGAGCTCCTCTCCCTCTCCGAGTCGCGCCACCGGCACCGGGCCGGCCAGGTGAAGGAGGTGGAGGAGGCGATCCGCGAGAGCGTCCGCTCTCTCGAGCGGGTGGGCCAGGCGCTCAGGGCGGCGCAGGCGGAGGAGGCATCTTCGGATTTTTCGCTCGTCCTCGAGCGCTTGAAGACCCAGGCGGCGCGCCTTTCGCGGCTGTCGCGCGAGGCGGCCCGCGACGCCGACGGGCAACGGCTCACCGGTGCGCTCCTGCGCGAGGACCTCCGCGCCCTGCGCATGGTCTCCGCGAGCGTCGCCCTCGAGCCGCTCCGCCGGGTGGTCCGGGAGGTGGCGGGGCGCACCGGCAAGGAGGTCGACCTCTCTCTGTCGGGGGGAGAGGTCCGCCTGGACCGGCGCGTGGTCGACGAGGTCCGCGATCCGCTGCTCCACCTCGTCCGCAACGCCGTCGACCACGGCATCGAGCTCCCCGGGGTGCGGGAGCGGGCGGGGAAGCCGCCCCGGGGGCAGCTCGGGGTGAAGGTGGAGCTCCGGGGCACGCGGGTGGGCGTCACGGTCGAGGACGACGGGGCCGGCCTGGACGTGAACGCGGTGCGGGCGGCCGCGGTCCGCGGCGGGGTCTTGGGGCCAGAGGTGGCCGCCCGCATGACCGACTCCGAGGCAGCGCAGCTCGTCTTCCACCCCGGCCTCTCGACTTCCGCCTCGGTGACGGAGATCTCGGGGCGGGGGGTGGGCCTCGACGTGGTGAAGGACACGGCCGAGAGGCTCCAGGGCACGGTGAGCGTCTCGTACGAGCTCGGCCGCTTCACCCGGTTCGAGCTGGAGGTCCCGGTCAGCCTCTCGGCGTCGGCGGCGCTTCTCGTGAAGCTCGGCCGCGAGGTCACGGCGTTCCCGTCGGACAATGTGGCCCGGGTGCTCCTCCTGCGGGAGGGCGAGGTCGGGACTCTGGCCGGCCAGGCCACGGTGAGGGTCGACGGCGTAGAGCTCCCCTACGCATCCCTCTCGGCCGTGCTCGGCCAGGCCGGGAGCGTGTCCCGGGTCCGGGGACGGCTCAGGCCCGCCCTTCTGCTCTCCATGGGTGGAAAGCGGGTGGTGCTCGGGGTGGAGGAGGTGCTCGGCCGGCAGGAGCTGGTGGTCTTCTCGCTCGGGGCGAGGCTCTCGGGGGTGCCCCACCTGGCCGGCGCCGCGGTGCTCGACGACGGGCGGGTGATCGGGGTCCTCGCGGCGGGGGAGATCGTGCGTCGCGTAAAGCCGGCCGGGGACTCTTCGGCGAGGAGCGTTCCGCCTCGGCCGCGCGTCCTCGTGGCGGACGACTCGCTCACCACCCGCTCGGTCGTGAAGTCGCTGCTCGAGATCGCGGGCTTCGCGGTCGTGGCCGCCGCCGACGGGGAAGAGGCCTGGCAGCTGTTCACCACCGTGGGCGCCCAGGTCGTGGTGACCGACGTGCAGATGCCCCGCCTGAACGGGTTCGATCTCACCCGCCGGATCAAGGCCGATCCATTCCTCCGGCAGACGCCGGTGGTGCTCATCACCTCCCTCGACAGTCCCGAGGACCGGGCGCTGGGCCTCGAGGCGGGGGCCGAGGGGTACCTGGTGAAGCGCGAGGTGGAGCGGGGCCAGCTGCTCGAGCTCGTCCGGCAGCTGGTCCCGGAACGAGGGGCGATCCCCGGGTCGCCTGCGTGAACGAATGATCCGCGTCCTCGTGGCAGACGACTCCCGCGCCTTCAGAGCGATCCTGAGGACCATCCTCAGCCGGTCGCCCGAGATCGAGGTGGTGGGGGAGGCGCGGGACGGAGAGGAGGCGGTGAACCAGGTCCTGGCGCTGCGGCCGGATGTCGTGACCATGGACGTGCGGATGCCGGGGAAGGACGGGCTCGAGGCCATCGAGGAGATCATGCGCTGCAGGCCCACCCCGGTGGTGGTGGTCTCGGCGGAGGTCGGGCCTCTGAACCAGGAGACGTCCTTCCGGGCGCTGGAGATGGGCGCGGTGGAGGTCTTGGCCAAGCCCCGCGCCGATTCGCGGGGGCGGTTCGAGAAGGAGGCGGAGGAGATCCGGATGGCGGTGCGGGCGGTGGCCGCCCGTACGAGCATCACCCGGCGAAGGCGGCCCCCCGGCACAGCGGGTCCGGCGTTCCCGCCTCGGGGCGGGCCCGCCCCCGCCCGCCGGCCGCTCTCCCGGCAGGCCCTGTCGCCGACCGGGCCGCTCCCCTCGCCCGCCGTCCCCCGGGTGCTGGGCATCGCCGCCTCCACCGGCGGGCCGGCCGCGCTGGCGCGCATCCTCTCCGAGCTTCCGGCCGGCTTTCCCATCCCCATCCTCGTGGTGCAGCACATCGCCGACGGGTTCGAGGGGGGGCTCGTGCACTGGCTCAAGGGGGAGAGCCCCCTGCACACGAAGATCGCCGAGGACGGCGAGGATCTCCGGCCGTCCACGGTGTACGTGGCCCCGGGGGGGAGCCACCTCGGTGCCTCCGGCGGGGCGGTGCGGCTCCTCGGCGGCGAGCCGGTGCGCGGGTTTCGGCCCTCGGGCACGGTCCTGTTCCGAACGCTGGCGCGTCAGTACGGGCCCGGTGCCGCCGGCCTCGTGCTCTCGGGGATGGGCGAGGACGGCGCGGAGGGGCTCAAGACCCTGCGCGAGAGCGGCGCCTGGACCGGGGCCCAGGGGCCGAGGACCTCGGTGGTCTACGGCATGCCCAGGGTGGCCGTCGAGCGCGGGGCGGTCGCCATCCGGCTGGAGCTGGAGGAGATCGCGGCCGCGCTCTTGAAGCTCGCCCGGGGAGCGGGGTCGGCGTAGTGGGTGGGGGCGTTTCCAGGCGGCCCGCCCGGCAAGGGGCGCCTTGCGCTACGATCGACTCGATGTGGTTCGACGCCTTCCTGCGCGCCCGATCGCTCTCGGGGCGCGACCTCTCGGACCTCCGCTTCTTCGAGGTGGCAGGCGCCCTCATTCCCTCGGACGACGAGGTCGGGACGGGCGGTGCGGCGGCGGTGCGGGGAGGGTGGGAGGAGACGGTCGTTTCGGCGCGACGCCTCCGCCGGGCCGGGCTGGCCGGCTACGCCGCGCTGGGGATCCACCCGCGCCGCATCCCGGCCCGAGGGTTGGAGGCGCTCCTCGCCGAGCTCCCCGAGGCCCTGGGGCGCCCGGAGGTCGCCGCCGTGGGGGCGGTGGGGCTCTACGGCGGGACGCCGCTGGAGGAGCGGGTCCTCCTCCGCCAGCTCGAGCTCGCGAAGGAGCTCCGGCTTCCGGTGCTCCTGGCGGTGCCGGTGCGGGGCCGCGCCCGCATCACGCGCCGCACCCTTTCCCTCCTCAAGGAGGCCGGTCTCGAGCCGGGCCAGGCCCTTCTGGCGGGCGCCGACGAGCGGACCGTCCGGGCGGTCCGGGCCTGTGGCCATCTGGCCGGGCTTTCGCTCTCCCACGGCGCCGGGGGGGACGGCGTCGAGGAGGCGGTCCGGATCGTGGCGGCGCTCGGGCCCGAGGGGCTCGTGCTCTGCTCCGAAGCCGGGCTCAGCGGCGGGGACCTGCTCGCCCTCCCCCGGGCCGCCGACCGGCTCTCCCGGGCCGGGCTCTCCCTCGCGGTCGTCCGGCGGGTGTGCGCGACGAACGCGCTCTCGTTCCTTCGGGTCGATCCGCAGGTCCTCTCGGGTCGCGAACCCAAAGACCGCTCCGGCCGCCGCGCTTCTCGATGAGCTCTAGGGCCTCGATCCGCATGCCGCGCTCGTAGCGCTTCAGCATGTCGTAGGCGGTGAGGCAGGCGGCGGCCACGGCCGAGAGCGCCTCCATCTCGACCCCGGTCCGGTCCACGGTCCGGACCGTGGCCGTGAAGACGAGGGAGGTCTCGAGGACGGCGACCTCCACCTCGACCCCGGAGAGAGCGATGGGGTGACAGAGCGGGACGAGGTCGGGGGTGCGCTTTGCGGCCATGATGCCGGCCAGCCGGGCCGCAGCCACGACGTCGCCCTTCTCGACCCCCCCGAGGCGGACCCGGGCCGAGGTGGCGGCCGACAGGGACAGCCGTCCACGCGCCACGGCCAGGCGCTCGGTCCGGGGCTTCGCTCCGACGTCGATCATCTTCATGGAAGGCTCCGCGGGGGCCCAAAGCCACTGGGCGAGCCGGCCCGGGTCGGGACTCTCGGCCCGAAGCGCGCCACCCCTCTTAGTCCCAGCTCTCGGTCGCGTGCTCGCCCAGGAAGCGCTCGGCGTCGATGGCAGCGACGCAGCCCGACCCGGCCGCGCTCACCGCCTGCCGATAGGTCGGGTCGGCGACGTCGCCGGCCGCGAACACGCCCGGCACGCTGGTGGCGCTCGTCGGGGCCTCGATCCGGAGGTAGCCCACGTCGTTCATGGCGAGCTGGCCCCGGAACAGGCCGGTGTTGGGCTCGTGGCCGATCCCCATGAACACGCCCCGGAGCGGCAGCTCCCTGACCGAGCCGTCCTTCATGCTCCGGAGGCGGACGCCGGCGACGCCCTTCGCGTTGCCCAGGATCTGGTCGACGACCTGGGAGAGGAGGAGCTCGATCTTCGGGTGCTTGCGGGCCCGATCCTGCATGATGCGCGAGGCGCGGAGCTCGTCCCGGCGGTGAATCACGTACACCCGGGTGGCGTACTTGGTGAGGAAGATCGCCTCCTCCATGGCGGTGTCCCCGCCCCCCACCACCGCGACCTCGGCGCCGCGGAAGAAGAAGCCGTCGCAGGTGGCACAGGCCGACACCCCCCGGCCCTGGTAGGCCTTCTCCGACGGGATGCCGAGCCACTTGGCGGACGCGCCGGTCGCCACGATCAGCGCCTCCGCGGTGAACAGGCGGTCGTCCTGCCAGAGCTGGAACGGCCGACGGGAGATGTCCACCCGCGTCACCTCCCCCAATTCGAAGCGGGTGCCGAAGCGCTCGGCCTGCTTCTTCATCCGTTCCATGAGCTCGGGCCCCAGGATCGCCTCGGGGAAGCCGGGGAAGTTCTCCACCTCGCTCGTGACGGTGAGTTGCCCGCCGGGCTGGTTCCCCTCGAAGAGCAGCGGGCGGAGGTCGGCCCGGGCCGCGTAGAGCGCCGCGGTGTAGCCGGCCGGACCGCTTCCCATGATGATGAGCCTCTCGTGCTGGGCCATGGTCTCCTCCCCGAGCCGATTCTTCTATCCGCGGAGAGCCCACCTGTCACTTCCAGGTTTCGAATCCCGTCTCCCCCGCCGAGGATCGCCCTTGTCGGGCTCGCCCGCCTCTTCCTGTGAGTGGATCCGGATCGGAGAAGAGAAGAGCGGCCCGTCCGCGGCCGCGCCCTCGGGCCGGAGGCTCCCTTGGCCCTCGGGAGCGCGGGGTCTTTCGGCGACAGATGCTGAAGGAGCCGGTCCGCCGGAGGTCGACCCGCCTTCCCGGGGAGGAAGAGGTCTCCCCGAGGACCGGGCGGCGGGTGGGGGAGGGACCGCGCCGAGCCCATTGGGAGCCCGGCTTCGTTCCGCGAGACAAACGGTGTGGGAGGAGATGCGTCCGAGCGCCTCGTGGGTATGGGGGGACGAGGTCGACCTTTGGGATCGGGTGAGCGGGGCGTTCCGCGAGCTCGGTACGGGCTCTTTAGACGCCCGGGGCGGCCGCACGCTTTGTCGGGCTCGGTCTCGGCGGTATGTTGCGGCAAAGGGACCCACCCCGGCGGCCGAGGTGGGGAACGATTTTTCGGAATCGTCGCCCCCTTCTCGCGTTACTAATGGGTTTTCTCTTCCGAACAGCGAACCGGGAGCCCCATGCAAGCCAGAAATGCCATGATCGCCGCGCTGGCGCTCGCCGTCGCGGGCTGCGGACAGCCGAAGGTGAAGCCGAGCGAGCCCGTGGCGAGGATTGGCAACGACACCATCACCGCCGCCGACCTGGACAAGGCCGTCGGGTCCGACCTGGCGCAGCTCGAGGACCAGTACCATCGGCAGGTCTACCAGACGAAGCGCCAGGCGCTCGAAGGCATGATCCAGAAGCGGCTCTTCGAGGCCAAGGCGAAGGAGGCCGGCCTCGAGACGCCCGAGGCGCTCGTCGAGAAGGAGATCGCCTCGAAGATCCCGGACCCGAGCGATGCCGAGATGCACGCGCTCTACGATCAGGCCAAGGCGGCCGGCCAGCAGCTCCCCCCCTTCGACCAGGTGAAGCCGGACATCATCCGCTTCTTGAAGCAGCAGAAGATGCAGGGTGACCTCCAAGCCTACTACGACCAGCTCAAGAAGGACGCCAAGGTGGAGGTGCTCCTGCCGCCGTACCTGCCGCCCAAGAAGGAGGTCGAGGCGAAGGGCCCGGCGAAGGGGCCCAAGGATGCGCCGGTGACGATCGTGGAGTTCTCCGACTTCCAGTGCCCGTACTGCATCCAGGCGGAGAAGACGGTGGCGGACCTCCTCGCCGCCTATCCGGGGAAGATCCGGCTCGTCTACCGGGACTTCCCCCTGCCCATTCACCCCCTCGCCCCCAAGGCCGCCGAGGCGTCGCAGTGCGCCGACGATCAGGGCAAGTACTGGGAGATGCACGACAAGCTCTTCAGCGTCGCCGGCAAGCTCGAGGTCGGCGACCTGAAGAAGTACGCGCGCGACGTGGGGCTCGACGGGGGCAAGTTCGACAATTGCCTGGACGGGGGCGAGAAGGCCAAGGTGGTGGAGGAGCATCACAAGGCCGGCGAGGGACTCGGCGTGAGCGGGACCCCCGCCTTCTTCGTGAACGGGAGGCTCATCTCCGGCGCCCAGCCGCTCGACCAGTTCAAGTCGGTGGTCGATGCGGAGCTCTCCGCGGTGGCGAAGAAGTAGGGGACGGGGAAGGCTAGAGTGGACATCGCGGCGGCCGGCCCATAGATCAGGGCGGCCGCCGTTTGACGTGGGCGGCGCCTTTAGGGGTGTTCATGGGCGCTTACGGTCAGGGGGAAGGCTCGACGCTCGGGGCGCGCAGGCCCACGAGGCAGGTCCGGGTGGGGAGCGTGCCCATCGGTGGCGGGGCCCCCATCGCCGTCCAGTCGATGACCACCACCCAGACCTCGGACGCCGCGGGAACGCTGGCCCAGATCCGTGCCCTGGCCGAGGCGGGTGCGGACGTCGTGCGGCTCGCGGTCCCCGACAAGGACGCGGCCCGGGCCCTGCCGGAGATCGTCCGGGCCACGCCCGTCCCGCTCGTGGCCGACATCCACTTCGACTACCGGCTGGCCCTCTCCTCCCTCGCCGCCGGAATCCATGCCATCCGCCTGAACCCCGGCAACATCGGCTCGAAGGAGCGCGTGCGCGAGGTGGTGAAGGCGGCCCGAGAGCGGAGCGTCCCCATCCGCATCGGCGTCAACGCCGGCTCGCTGGAGAAGGACATCGTCGAGAAGCATGGGTGGCCGACCGCCCAGGGCATGGTGGAGAGCGCCGAGCGGCACATCCGGTTCTTGGAGGACGAGGGTTACCGGGAGATCAAGGTCTCCTTGAAGGCGCACGATGTGGCCATGACCGTTGAGGCGAACCGGCTCTTCTCGAAGGCTCACGACTATCCCCTGCACCTCGGGGTGACCGAGGCGGGGACGCTCCTCGCCGGCACGGTGAAGAGCGCCGCCGGCCTGGGGATCCTCCTCTCCGAGGGGATCGGCGACACCGTCCGCGTCTCCCTCACCGCCGATCCGGTGGAGGAGGTCCGGGTGGCACGGCTCCTCCTGAAGTCCCTGGGGCTCAAGTTCGGCGGAGCCACCCTGACCTCCTGCCCCACCTGCGGCCGCTGCTCGGTGGACATGATCCCCATCGCCGAGCGGGTGGAGAAGCGGCTCTCGAACCTGAAGGGCGAGGTGTCGGTGGCGGTGATGGGGTGCGAGGTGAACGGTCCCGGGGAGGCCTCGGCCGCCGACGTGGGGGTCGCTTACGGGCACAGCGGCGTGGGCCTGCTCTTCCGGGGCGGGAAGATCGTGAAGCGGATGAAGGCGGAGGAGCTCGAGGAGGCGGTGATCTCGGAGGCGATCCAGATCGCGTCCGAGCGCGGGCAGGGGCGGTCGTAGAAGGCTCCCCCGCGGCGAGCCTGCGAGGCGCGCGTTCAGTTGGAGGGTGGCGGGCCGGCATCGCCGGTCGCCGCGCGCCGCAGGTCAAGTGGTATAACCGCCGAACCATGCCAACCGTCCGCTTCACCCGGGCCTTCATTCCCACCCTCAAGGAGGCGCCCGCCGATGCCCAGGTGGCGAGTCACAAGCTGCTCGTCCGGGCCGGCTTCATCCGCCAGCTCGGCGCCGGGATCTACGACTACCTGCCGCTCGCCCGTCGGTCGCTCATCAAGATCGAGGCCATCATCCGGGAGGAGATGGACGCGGTCGGAGGCCAGGAGTTCCTCTTGCCTGCCCTCCACCCGGCCGAGCTCTGGAAGGAGTCGGGCCGCTGGGAGGTCATGGGCGAGAACATGTTCCGGCTGAAGGACCGGAAGGGGGCCGAGTACTGCCTGGGCATGACGCACGAGGAGATCTTCACCGCGATCGCCCGGGCGGAGCTGCGCAGCTACCGGCAGCTGCCACAGGTCTGGTACCAGATCCAGACCAAGTTCCGGGACGAGCCCCGGCCCAAGTCCGGGCTCCTCCGGGTCCGGCAGTTCACGATGAAGGACGCCTACACCCTGGACGTGGACCGGGCCGGGCTCGACCTCCGGTACGAGGACCAGCGGCGCGCGTATGAGCGGATCTTCACCCGGTGCGGTCTCAAGTTCGTGGCGGTCAAGGCCCACTCCGGCTCCATGGGCGGGAGCGAGTCGTCCGAGTTCATGGTCCGGACGGACGCCGGGGAGGACCAGGTGGCCGCCTGCCCGAGCTGTGGGTACGCGGCGAACACCGACACCGCCACCTCGCGCCTGCCCCAGGAGCCCGACGGTCCGGGCCTGCCCGAGCCGGAGCGGTTCCCCACTCCCGGCGTCGTCACTATCGAGGCGCTGGAGCGTCCTCCTCACGGCGTCCCGGCGCGGCGGCAGCTCAAGACCCTCGTCAACGTGGCGGACGGGAAGCCCGTGCTTGCGGTGGTGCGCGGCGACCAGGAGCTGAACGAGGCCAAGCTCCAGACCGCCACCGGGGCGGGGGTGATCCGACCCGCCCACCCCGAGGAGATCCCCCCGCTCATGGGGGCCCACGCCGGCTCCCTGGGGGCGGTCCGGTTCCGGGGCACGCGGGTCCTCGTCGATCACTCCCTCGCCGACCGCAAGGACATGGTCACCGGGGCCAACCAGGACGGTTTCCACCTGCGGGGCGTGGACGTGCGTCGCGACCTGCTCGCCCACGGCGCGGACCTTTCCGACCTCCGTACCGTTTCGGCGGGCGAGCTCTGCCCGCGCTGCGACGGGGTGCTCGAGGTGTACCGGGCGCTCGAGGTGGGGCACATCTTCAAGCTCGGGACCAAGTACTCGACGGCCATGGGGGCGACGGTGCTCGACGCCGAGGGCAAGGAGGTGCCCATCGTCATGGGGAGCTACGGGATCGGTCTGGAGCGGATCCTGGCGGCCGCCATCGAGCTCCACCACGACGAGAACGGCATCGTGTGGCCCATGTCGATCGCCCCCTTCGAAGCCACGGTGCTCACCCTCGGGCCCGAGCCGGAGCTCAGGAGGGCAGGGGAGGACCTCGCCGCCGCGCTCGCAGAGGCGGGGGTGGAGGTGCTCTTCGACGATCGGGACGAGCGCGCCGGCGTGAAGTTCAAGGACGCCGACCTCATCGGGATCCCCCTCCGCCTCTCCGTGGGGAAGAAGGGGCTCGCGGCCAAGGCGGTGGAGTGGAAGCGCCGCGGCGGCGGGGAGGTCGAGCTGGTGCCCTTCGCCGAGGTGCCTTGGCGGGCCGCCGAGCTTTTGCGGGCGGCCACGCAGGGACCCTAGGGAGGAGGCCGTGCGGATCCGGATCGGGACGGGGGCTTTGGGCGAGGTGATCGTGCCTCCCGGCGAGGCGGAGGCGCTGGGACTGCCGGGGGGGGGAGAAGGGGAGCTCGTCACCGCCCGCGGGTCCTTCGCCCTCGTCTTTCCCGCGCGCGGGGACGAGGCTCTGGCGTGGTTCGCGGGATCGCTCGCCGCCGTCTCGGTCCCCGAGGTGATCCAGTTCCTCTTCACCTCCCTGAAGACGGGGGTCTTGCTCCTCGCCTTCGGCGAGGGCCGGGGGGGCCCACCAGACCCCGAGCGGCTCCGGCGCAAGAGCATCTACTTCCGGGACGGCCAGATCGTGTTCGCCTCGTCTTCCGACCGGGCCGACCGGCTCGGCCAGGTGCTCCGCCGGGCGGGGCTCGTGTCGGCCTCCGAGCTGGAGCGGTGCGGCCTCCTGGTCCAGAGCGGGCGGCCCCTTGGGCAGGTGCTGGTGGACGAGGGGGCGCTCTCCGGCGGACAGCTGTACGAGGGCATCTCGCTTCAGGTGAAGGAGATCCTGGTCAACGCCTTCGTGGAGTCGGAGGGGACGTTTGCCTTTCTGGAGGGGCCGGCCGAGGAGCGAAACGCGGTGAAGCTGCCGCAGCGTACCCGGGACCTCCTCCTCGAGGGCATGCGCCGGCTCGAGGAGGCGGAGGGGCTCGTCCGGGAGCTGGGCGACCGGCGCACGGTGTTCGCCCGTACCGGTAGTCCGGTGCGCCTTCTGAAGCCCGAGGAAGAGGAGTTCCTCCGCGCGGTGGACGGTCGCCGCGACCTCGTCGAGGTGGCGCTCTCGGCGGGGCTCGGCCAGCTCTTTTCCCTGCGGGCGGCGGCGGCCCTCGTTCGGGAGGGAGCGATCGTCCCCGTCCCGAAGGCCCCGGTTCCGCCCGCCGTGCCCGAGCCCGGGGAGGAGGCGACGGAGCGAGCGACCCTAAGGACCGGGGGACCCTTCGCCACCTATCGCCGCATCTTCGCCCGGGTCCACGAGGCGATGGCCCTCGCCAACCAGGACGCCCAGGCCCGCCTCAACAGCTACTTCGAACGGCTCCCCGCGCGGAACCGGTCGGTGTTCGAGGGGGTGCGTTTCGCGAAGGACGGCGACATCGAGGTCTCCCGGGTTCTCTCGAACGTCGTCGCCCAGGGCGACTACCGGGGGGCGGCGGCCCGCGCCCGGGCGCTCGAAGCCCTGGAGGACCTCCTCGCCTTCGCCCTCTTCGAGGTGAAGAACTGCATGGAGCGCGGCCGGGCCGACGCCCTGTTGCGCGAGGTTGGCCGGATGCAGATGGGGAGGGCATGAACGGAAGCGAGCGCATCTGTGCGGCCCTGGACTTCGGGGCGCTCGAGGAGGCCGAGGCGTTCGCCCGGGTGGTCTTGCCGCACGTGGGGATGTTGAAGGTGGGGCTGGAGCTGTTCCTCTCCGAGGGCCCCCCTGCGGTCCGCATCCTCGCCGCCCTCGGTCGCCCCGTGTTCCTCGACCTGAAGCTCCACGACATCCCCCACACCGTCGAGGGCGCGGCCCGGAGCGCGGCAAGAACCGGCGCCCGCCTCCTCACCGTCCACGCCGCCGGGGGGGCAGCCATGGTGGCGGCTGCGGTGCGCGGGGCCGGCCCGGGGGTCCGGGTCCTGGCGGTGACGGTGCTCACGAGCCTCGACGCCGATTCGCTCGAAGAGATCGGGCTCGAAGGCCCCCCGGAGGCGGCGGTCCTGCGCCTCGCCCGCCTGGCGGTGGCTGCGGGAGCGGGGGGCCTCGTCTGCTCGCCCGGGGAGGTCCGGGCGGTGCGGGACGCGATCGGGACGGGCCCGCTTCTGGTCGTGCCCGGGATCCGGCCGGCGGGCGCCGCCCGCGGCGATCAGGCGCGGGTGGCGACGCCCGCGGCGGCGGTGAAGGGGGGGGCCGACGTGATCGTCCTCGGCCGGCCGCTTCGGGAGAGCGCCGATCCCGCGGCCGCGGCCCGCCTCATCGCCAGCGAGATCGGGTGAGGGAGTCCCATGGTCGACCCCGAGGTGGTGGTGGTGGGCAGCATCAACATGGACCTCGTGGTCCGGACCGTCCGGCTGCCGGAGCCGGGGGAGACCGTGTCGGGGAAGAGCTTCGCCCAGATCCCCGGCGGCAAGGGAGCCAACCAGGCGGTGGCGGCGGCCCGCCTCGGGGCCCGGACCGCGATGGTAGGCTGCCTGGGCGACGACGCCTTCGGGGCGGAGCTCGAGCGGGTCCTTGCCGCGGATGGGATCGACTGCCGGGCGGTCCGGAAGGTGCCCGGTGTCCCCACCGGCGTGGCGCTCATCGAGGTGGACGACGCCGGGCGGAACCACATCGTGGTGGTGCCGGGCGGGAACGGACGGCTCGAGGTGGCCGACGTGCGGGCCCAGGAGAAGCTGCTCGCCGGGGCGAGGGCGGTGGTGTTGCAGCTCGAGATCCCCCTCGAGACCGTGATCTTCACCGCGGCGCGAGCCCGCGCCCTGGGAAAGCTCGTGGTGCTGAACCCGGCCCCGGCCCAGCCGCTTCCCCCGGAGCTTCTCGCGGCCGCCGACTACCTCGTCCCGAACGAGCTCGAGGCCGCGGCTCTGACCGGCTGCCGGGTGGATTCGCCCGCGGCGGCCGAGGAGGCGGCGCGTAGCCTCCGGGGGCAAGGGGCCCGGAACGTGATCGTCACCCTGGGTGCCCTGGGGGTGCTGTCCGCCACCGAGGGTGAGGTGCGGCACCACCCGGCCCGTCCGGTCCGGGCGGTGGACTCGACCGCCGCCGGCGACACCTTCATCGGCGGCCTCTGCACGGCCCTGGTGGAGGGCCGCTCGCTCGATCGGGCGGTGGCCTTCGCGCAGGCGGCGGCGGCCATCAGCGTCACCCGGCCCGGCGCCCAGACCTCGATCCCGAGGAGGGACGAGGTCCTGGGCGTCTAGGATCCTATCGAGCGGTGCCACGGACACGGAGGGAACGCTCGTCGGCGACGCGAAGAGTGCTAGAAAGCTCGCTAGAACGTCGGGATCGCGTCGTAGGGGTCGACCGGCGGCGATTCCCAAAGGGAGCCTTCATGACTTAGATGTCCAGCGAGCCGTCAGTGCGGCCGGTGAAGGCGATCCACTTCCCCTCCGGCGAGAAGCCCGGGAAGGCCCTTACTCCCCCGCCGTTCGTGAGGCGCCTCGCGGTGCCTCCCTCGACGGGAACCACAGGTCCCGGCGTTGCGGGAAGACGGGTGGCGTTGTTGTTCAGGTCGGCGGGGCGGGTGCCGCCACCGAAGAGCGGTCCTGCTCGAAGCGCGTCTCTACCGAGCGAACTTCTCGCTCCACAGATCTTGCTTTGCCACGGCTTTCCTAGGGCGAACACATGGTTCACGGTAAGTCTATGAAGAAGTCACCGACAGTGCCTCCCGGAAAGCCCCGGACAGCGCCGTAAGTCCCAGTGAGAATTGGTCCTTTCTTGGTAGGGCCTGGCGGCCGCTTCGAGGCTCGCGTCCCTGGAAGGAACGGCCGGTCGAGGAGCAGATTCGATCGGCACGGCAGGTCCTCCTCCAGGGTTTTCTTGAGTCCAAGCGGGTGGTGGCGGTCACTGCCCATGGCGGTGGAACAAGTGGCGCGAACGTCGCGCTACGCCCCGAGAGGACAGGGACGCGGAGGCGACCACCTTGCAGAACGCACCGTCAAGTCGGCTTTCGTTATCACGAACAGTGAAATGGGGCCTGCGTGCCGCACTTGGGGAGGGAGCGCGTCGCCGCGCGGTCAAGGGATCCTCGCCTGCCCGCCGGATCTCTGTCTGGGGGCTCCGCTCCTGGTTTCACCTTAAGTGACAGGGTCCGGTCGCCACCGGCCTGCTCTTGCGCGCGAGAGAGGGAGGCCCTGGAAGACACCAGGTTCCCGCGAAGCCGACCGAGTCGTTCCCTCCGCTCGTTGCGACTCGAAGAACCGCGGGAGAAAGGAGGAGCCGAAGCGACAACTCAGCGCCCGGCCCGCCGCAAGAGGACGTAGACCGCGCCCGCGCCCCCGTCGGCCGGCCGGGCCGTGGCGAAGGCCAGGACGTGCCGGCCAAAGCGGTGGGTGGAGAGCCAGGTCGAGAGCGCTTCCTTGAGGACGGGAAGCTGGTCCTTCGAGTGGGTGCCTCGCCCGTGGACCAGGAGCACGCAGCGCTTGCCGGCCTGCCGGGCGCGGCGGAGGAACTCATTCACCGCCCCCCGGGCCTCCTCGCGCGTCATGCCGTGAAGGTCGAGGTGGCCCTGGATCGCGAACTCGCCGCGCCGCAGCCTCGTCACAATGGCCTGGTCGAGTCCGGTCACGCGCCCCTCGATGAACTCGTCGGAGTCCGAGATGTCGAACGGGGCGTCTCCGGAGATAAGCGCCCGCAGGGCGTCGATGGCCTCGAGGTCGGGGTGCCAGACGGCCCCCTCGGCCCTGCGCGGTGCCTTGGGCGGGGCGGTTCCCGCGCCCCGGTCGACTGGACGCACGCCCCGGGTGGCCTCGGCCCAGAGGTCGAGGTCGGTCGCGGGTGGTGGGGCCGGTAGAGGGGACGGCGCCGGGTTGGCCGTCTTCGACCCTTTCCTTTGGTCCGCCGCCTCTCCCCGTTCGCCCTTCCCTTTGAGCTCGCTGAGCTTTTGGAAGGGGTCGTTGAACGGGCGCTCCCTCTTACGCACGGGAGGACTATAGGAGGAGGGGAGGCGGACATCGAGGTCGCACTCCGGGGGCAGGGTGCGGCGAGGGACCTCGGTCGGCCTCGCGGGCCGGGGCGAGACCGGCTCTGGCGGTGTGGGCGGGCGCGCCGCGTACTTGGCACGCTTTCGCGGCCGGGGCCGGCCCGATGGCATGTGCGCCGGTTCGCCGCGGGTCGCCCCGCGCGGGGTGGCGGCAAAATGTTTGATGAGTTCAGTCTTGACTGAACAGAGCGGATTGCCCTAGACGGGGCCCGTGAGGGGGACGGCCGATCAGAAGCTGCGCGAGTGGGTGGAAGAGGTGTCCATGCTCCTCGAGCAGGACGGCCTTCCGCGCATGGCCGGACGCATCTTCGGATGGCTCGTGGTGTGCGACCCGCCCGAGCAGAGCCTGGAGGACCTGGCCGCCGCGGTTCAGGGGTCGAAGGCGTCGATGAGCACCATGACGCGGCTCTTGGTCCGTTCCGGGCTCGTGGAGAAGGTCCGGCCGCCGGGGGCCCGGCGCACCTCCTTCCGTGTGGAGCCCGGCAGGTGGGAGACGCTCTGGCGGTCCCGGATCGCGCTCCTCGAGGAGGCCACCGCCCTTTTGGCGAGGGGGCTTGGCCTTCTCGCGGGGAAGCCCAGGGAGGTGCGGGCCCGCCTCCTGGAGCTCCACCGGCAGTACTCCTTCTTCGGCCAGGCCTTCCCCGAGCTCCTCGCCCGTCTGGAGAGGCGGAGGGCGAGGGCGGGCAGGCCGGGGGGCCTGGGCGGGCCGGGCCACCGGAGGGTGGCGCGCCGGGTGTCGTGACAAGGAAGGGCCGCGAGGAGCGGCCCGGGGGAAGGACCATGGCCATCGTCTCGGTGCGGGACGTCTCGAAGAGCTACATGCTGGGCAAGACCGTGGTCCCGGCCCTGCGCGGCGTCACCCTCGACATCGACCGGGGGGAGTTCCTCTCCATCGCCGGCCCGTCGGGTAGCGGAAAGACCACCCTTTTGAACCTCATCGGCTGCGTGGACACCGCCACGAGCGGCACGGTGCTCGTGGGGGAAAAGGACACCCGTCGCCTCACCGAGCGCCAGCTCACCGACCTGCGTCTCCACACCATCGGCTTCATCTTCCAGAGCTTCAACCTCGTGCAGGTGCTCTCGGTCTTCCAGAACGTGGAGTTCCCGCTTTTGTTGCAGGGGTCGCTCGCCCGGCGGGAGCGGGAGAAGCGGGTGATGGATCTCCTCGAGGCGGTGGGGATCGGCGGGTACCGGCGCCACCGCCCGAGCGAGCTCTCCGGCGGTCAGAGGCAGCGGGTGGCGGTGGCCCGGGCCCTGGTGACCCGGCCGGCGCTGGTGCTCGCCGACGAGCCCACCGCCAACCTCGACTCGCAGACTGGGGGGACGATCATCGACCTCATGAAGGAGATGAATCACCGCGACGGGACCACCTTCATCTTCTCCACCCATGATCCCAAGGTGATGTCCCACGCCAGCGCGGTAATCCGCATCGCCGACGGACAGCTGGTGGGGCGCGAGGAGCTGAACGGCACGGGGGACTAGGTATGGGCTCGAGTCGCGACGCCTTTCGGATCCTGCTCCGGATCGCCTTTCGGAACCTCTCCGCCAGCCGGGTCCGCACCATCATCATCGGGCTCATCGTCCTGACCGGCTCCCTCCTCGTGGTGCTCGGGACCTCGGCCCTCGCCTCCATCGACCAGGGGATGCGCACCAGCGTCCAGGGGAGCCTGGGCGGTCACCTGCAGGTGTACAACGCCGCCTCCCCCGACCCCCTGGAGCTGTACGGAGGGCTAAGGGGCGAGTCGGTGCTCGAGCCCATCGTGGACTTTGCCCGGGTGAAGGAGGTCCTCTCCAAGGTCAAGAACGTGAAGATGGTCGTTCCCATGGGGATCGACCAGGCCATGGTGGCGACCGGCAGCGTCATCGACATCGCGCTGGAGCGGCTCCGGAGCGACGTCCGCCGCCTCGAGGCGGGCGAAGAGGACCCGGTCCTCCTGGAATCCTACCGGGCCCACCTCTCCCACGTCCGGCGGATCGTGTCCCTCCTCAAAGACGACCTCTCCCACGCCCGCGTCATCGTCGACCTGCAGGGGCGCGAGGCGGCGGAGCGCAAGGCCGAGTGGGCGGACCTGACCCGCGCCGCCTCGGACGAGTTCTGGGACGGGTTCGATCGCGATCGCTACGGCGCGCTGGAGTTCTTGGAGAACAAGATCGCCAAGCTCTCCATGGAGAACGCCTTCACCTTCCTGCGCTACGTCGGGACCGACGTGGACCAGTTCTTCGAGGCCTTCCCCCTGGCGGAGATCGCCGAGGGAGAGATGATCCCCCGGGGGCACCGGGGCATCCTGGTGGGCAAGCAGTATGCGGAGGAGTGGCTCAAGCTCAAGAACGCCCGCCGGCTCGATCAGATCGAGGAGCGCCGGGCTCGGGGGAAGAAGATCGCCCGGGACGAGGACCTACAGCGGTGGGTGAAGGAGAACGGCTCGGGAAAGAAGGAGATCCTCCTCCAGCTCGATCCGGTGAAGGCCGAGGAGGTGGCCGCGCTCTTGCGAAGGGGGCTCAAGGCCCCCGAGGGCGAGGACCTGGAAGCGCTCATGGGCCGGCTCTTCGACACCACCGACCGGGACTTCGACGAGAAGTACCAGCTCTTCTACGAGGTGGTCGCCCCCCGGATCCGCCTCTACTCCATCAACGTCGGGGACCTCATCACCATCAAGGCGCCCAGCAAGAGCGGGTACTTCAGCTCGGTCAACGTCAAGGTCTACGGCTTCATCCAGTTCCGGCACGTGGAGAAGTCCGGGATCGCCGGGATGATGAGCGTGCTCGACCTCATGTCCTTCCGGGACCTCTACGGCTACATGACCAAGGACAAGGCCGAGGAGATCGCGGCCATCAAGAAGAGCGCCGGGGCGAAGGAGATCGAGCGCGACCAGGCCGAGGCGGAGCTCTTCGGCGAGGGAAGCGCCTCGCTCCTCGGAGGGGACACCCGCCAGACGCGGATCGACGAGTCGAAGATCCTGGGCGGCCCGAGGGCTCGGGCGGTGGACCTTTCCACCCGGGTCTACTCCCCGGCGGAGATCGAGCACGGGGTGGCCCTCAACGCCGCCCTCATCCTCGACGACCCGGGGCGGCTCGCCCGAACGCAAAAGGACGTGCAGCGCGCCTCCGATGAGGCCGGCCTGGGCCTCAAGGTCCTCGACTGGGAGACCGCCTCCGGGGTGGTGGGGCAGTTCGTCATCATGCTCCGGATCGTCCTCTTCGTGGCTCTCTTCATCTTCTTCGTGGTGGCCCTCGTCATCATCAACAACGCCATGGTGATGGCCACCCTCCAGCGGGTGAAGGAGATCGGGACCATGCGCGCCATCGGCGCCCAGCGACGGTTCGTGCTCCTCATGCTCCTCGTCGAGACCGTGACGGTGGGCCTGGTGTTCGGCCTATTGGGGGCGGCTCTGGGCGGCCTCACGGTGGCGGTGGTCCGGGCCGCGGGCGGCATCCCCGCCACGAGCGACATGCTGAACTTCCTCTTCGCCGGTCCGGCGCTCTTCCCCACCCTCGGGCTGGGCGCGGTGGTGAGCTCGCTCGTCTCGGTGGTCCTGGTGAGCGTGCTCTCCGGGTTCTACCCCGCGCTCCTCGCGATGCGCGTCACGCCCGTCGAGGCGATGGCCACGGAGGAATGATCGCATGCTCGCCACCGACGCGCTCATCGCCGGGCGGAACCTCTTCCGCCACACCCACCGGAGCCTGCTCTTGGGGGGGGCGCTCGCGGGCGTGACCGCCTTGCTCGTCCTCGTGGCGAGCCTCACCGCGGGGATCGAAGAGGCCATGCTGGTCTCGGCCACTACCCTCATGACCGGTCACGTCAACGTGGGCGGGTTCTTCAAGATCACCTCGGGGAGCGCCGCCCCGCTGGTCTCGGACTACCCCAAGGTCCTCGAGGAGGTCCTGCCGCGGGTTCGGGACCTGGACTACGTCGCGGTGCGGACCCGGGGGTACGCCAAGGCGGTCTCCGAGCTGTCCTCGATGGACATCGTGCTCTCCGGGGTGGAGGTGGCGAAGGAGCCCGCCTTCCCGCGGGTGGTGAGGCCCCTCGAGGGCAAGCTCGAGGACCTCGCCCAGCCCAACACCATCCTCCTCTTCCAGGGCCAGGCCGATCGGCTCAAGGTCAAGGTGGGGGACGTCATCACCCTCTCCGCCCCCACCTCGCGCGGGGTGAGCAACACCGCCGATGTCAGGGTGGCGGTGGTGGCCCGCAACGTCGGGATCCTCTCCGCCTTCAGCGCCTTCATCGAGAAGGGGACGCTCAACCAGCTCTACGGGATCAACGACACCACCACCGGGGCCCTCCAGATCTACCTGAAGAGGCCGCAGGGGGCCGCCGCCCTGGCCCGGGACCTGAGGGCCCATCTCGCCCAGGCGGGCTGGCGGGTGATGGACCCCGATCCCGAGCCCTACTGGATGAAGCTCATGCAGAGGGTGCCGAGCGAGGACTGGATCGGCCAGAAGCTCGACGTCTCCACCGCCCAGGACGAGATGGGGCAGTTCACCCAGTTCATCAGCGGGGTCCGGCTCGTGTCGGGGATCGTGGTGGGAGTGCTGCTCGTGGTGGTTTTGATCGGCATCTTCAACACCATGGCCATCGCCATCCGGGAGCGGACCCGGGAGATCGGGACGCTCCGGGCCATCGGGATGCAGCGCCGCAAGGTGCTGTGGCTCTTCGTCCTCGAGACCGGGCTGCTCGGGCTCGCTGGAGCGACCGGGGGGGCGCTCGGGGGAGCGCTCCTCGCGGGCCTGTTGAACCTCGTGGGCATCTCGGTCGCGGAGAGCATGCAGTTCTTCCTCATGCAGGAGAAGCTCCACTTCCTCCTCCAGCCGGGCTGGATCGCCTGGGACGTGCTCCTCTTCACGGCGGTGACCGTGGGGGCGGCGCTCCCGCCCGCCTTCCGCGCCGCCCGGCTCCGGCCGGTCACGGCCATGCACCACATCGGGTGACGCCTCATGATCCCTCGAACCGCGCTCCTCCTCGTTCTCCTCTCCGCCGCAAGGGCGGCCTTCGCCCTCTCCCCCGAGGAGCTCAAGAAGGTGGTCGAGACCCTGGACGACCGGCAGCGCAACTCCGGCGACTGGAAGGCGCTCTGCTACATGGAGTCGAAGGAGAAGGGGAAGACCGACACCGTCTACGAGCTCCTCGTCTACCGGCGCGACCAGGATGACCAGCAGCTCTTCCTCTTCACCAAGCCGAAATCGGAGGCGGGCAAGGGCTACCTGCGCATCGAGAAGAACCTCTGGAGCTACGATCCGTCCACCGGCCGGTGGGAACGGCGGACGGAGCGGGAGCGGATCGGCGGCACGGACACCCGGCGCGACGACCTCTCCGAGCCGAAGCTTTCCGTCGACTACGACTCGAAGTGGGAGGGGGACGAGAAGCTGGGCGTCTACGACGTGCACCACATCGTGCTCACCGTGAAGCCGGGGGTGGACGTCTCCTACCCCGTCCGCCACCTGTGGGTGGAAGAGTCCTCCCTCAACATCCTGAAGCGTCAGGACTTCGCCCTCTCCGGCCGGCTGATGCGGACCAGTTACTATCCCAAGTGGAACAAGATCTACTCCGAGTCGAAGAAGGGAGAGGTCTGGTACCCGGGGGAGATGCGCTTCTTCGACGAGATCGAGAGGGGGAACTCGACCCTCATCCTCATCCAGGAGATCGACCTCCGCTCGCTCGACCCCAACATCTTCACCAAGGCCTGGCTGGAGTCGAAGAGCCGCTAGGGCGGTCTCTTGAGGGAGGCCCCGTGCGCGGAAAGCTCCTTTCGGCAACGCTCTGCGCCGCCCTGGCCGCGGCGGCGGGAGCGCAGGACCGGCCCACCGAGGAGGAGCTGTTCGGGGCATCGTCCGGGGAAACGCCCCGGGCGGAGGAGAAGGCGCCTGCGGTCGCCCCGGCGCAGGGGGGAGCCTCTCACCAGGACACCGAGGCGGAGCTATTCGGGGCGCAGAGCCCGCCGTCGAAGGCGCCGGTCCCCGCCCAGGGCACCCTCATCCCCCGGGAGAAGGAGGACTGGCTCAAGGTGGGTGGGCTCCTCCAACTCCGCGCCCAGGTGACCTCCTACGAGGGGTCCCCTCCCGGCAATTGGCCCTTCTCCTCCCCGAACCTCCTCGACGTCTATCTCGACGCCCGGCCCAACGACCGGGTCCGGGGCTTCGTGCTCGGGCGGATGAACTACGACCCCACCGTCGGCACCACGGGCGAGACCGGCCGCGGGACCATCAACAACACCGGGTTCGGGGCGGCCCCGACGACCCAGAACCCGGGGGCGGTGCTCGACCAGATGTGGCTCAACTTCGACCTCTACCACGTGGCCTTCGTAACCGCCGGCCGCCAGCACGTGAAGTGGGGGGTGGGCAGGTTCTGGAATCCGACCGACTACCTCCATCCGGTGAAGCGCAATCCCCTCGCCCCCTTCGATGTCCGGACCGGAACGACCATGGTGAAGCTGCACGTGCCCTGGGAGAAGCGCGGCTGGAACTTCTACGGGATCGCCCTGCTCGAGGACCTGGCCGGCGAGACCGCCACCGACCCCACCAACCGGCTCGGCCGCATCGGCTTCGGGGGGAGGGCGGAGATGGTCCTGGGCGGTGCCGAGCTGGGCCTGGACGGCATCGCGCAGAACGGGCACCACCCGCGGTACGGGATCGACCTCTCCACCGGGCTCGGAGACTTCGACCTCTACTCGGAGCTGGCCATCCGCTTCGGAGGCGACGACCCGCACTGGGTCCAGGAAGGGCCGCCCCCTCCCCCGCCCATCCCCCCCGAGCTGGGCGGATGGGTGCCGGAGACGAGCAGCAAGGTCACGCCCCAGCTCGTGGTTGGAGGGAGCTGGTCGTACAAGTACTCGGACAAGGACTCCTTCACCATCGGGGTGGAGTACTTCTACAACCAGCTCGGGTACAGCGACCCGAGCGCCTACCCATTTCTTCTCCTCGGGGCTCCCACCCTGGCCACCCTGCCCGGTCAGACCGAGCCCTCGGTGGTCCAGCAGGACCCGACGGCGTACCAGCCCTTCTACGTGGGCAAGCAGTACGCGGCGGTGAGCCTCCTCTTGCCCAAGCCGGGGAGCTGGAACGACACGAACATCGTGCTCTCGACGGTGGGGAACCTGTCAGACCACAGCTACCTGTCCCGGGTCGACCTCTCGGTGCTCGTGCTCACCTACCTCACGGTCGAGACCTTCGCGGCGGTCCACTATGGGCAAAAGGGGGGCGAGTTCCGGCTGGTCCTGCCGCCCGAGGTTGCCCAGTTGCCCCAGGCCCAAACGAGCGCCTCCTTCCCCACCGGCGCTCCGATCGTGGACCTCGGGGTGGGGCTAAGGCTGAGCCTGTAGATTTGGTGAGCTGGAGGGCCCGCCGGGGGTCTCTAGAAGACGAACTCCTCCCCCTGGGCCCGCAGGGCGGTGAGCGACGCCAGGTTCACGATCTGCTGCACCGACCCGCCCATGGGGAGGATGTTCACCGGGCGGCTCATGCCGAGGAGCACCGGACCGATGGTCTCGGCCCCCCCGAGCCGCTCGAGGAGCTGGTAGGACAGGTTGGCGGCGTCGAGGTCGGGGAAGACGAAGACGTTCGCGTCCTCCCGGAGGGCGGAGAAGGGGAACTCGGTGCGGCGCACGTCGGAGTTGAGCGCGGTCGAGGCCTGGATCTCGCCGTCCACCTCCAGGTCGGGCCGGCGCCGCCGGATGAGCTCGGCGGCCTCGCGCATCTTGGCCGGGCTCGTCCCCGCCGCCGAGCCGTAGGTGGAGTAGCTCAGGAGGGCGATCCGGGGGTGAACCTCGAAGTAGCGGGCCAGCTCGGCGGTCTGGGTGGCGATCTCCGCCACCTCGGCGGCGCTCGGGTCGATGGCCAGGGTGCAGTCGGCGAAGAACTTGAAGTCGTTCTTCGTCACCACGATCTGCACCCCCGCGGCCCGCCGGCCGGCGCTCGCCCGGATGACCTCGAGCGACGGCCGGATGGCCTCGGCGTAGGAGGTGGTGAGGCCGGTGACGAGCCCGTCCACCTCTCCCAATCCCAGCATCACCGCGGCGAAGTAGTTGCGGGTGCGGAGCCGTCGGGCGGCGTCCTCGACCGTCACCCCGTGCCGCTGCCGCAGTTGCCACAGCCGCGCCACGTACCGCTCCGCGTCGGGGCTGTGGAGGGGATCGATCACCTGGACGTGCCGGAGCTCCTCCACCCCGGCGATGGCCGCGGTGATGAGCTCGACCGGGCCGAGCAGCACCGGCTCGCAGATGGCCTCCTCCCTGAGGATGGCGGCCGCCTGCTGGATCCTGGGGTGGTCTCCCTCGGGGAAGGCGATCCGGGACGGCTTCCTCCGGGCCCGGCTCACCACCGACCACAGGACCTGGTGGGCGCGGCTCTGCCGGCTGCGGAGCTGTTCGCGGTACTCGAGGAGGTCGACGCGGGTGCGGGCCACGCCGCCGGCGATGGCCGCCTCGGCCACCGCCGGCGCCACGAAGAGCAGGACCCGCTGGTCGAGCGGCTTGGGGATGATGTACCCGCGGCCGAAGCGGAAGCGCTCGCCGCCGTAAGCGCGCGAGACGGACTCGGGGACCTCCTCGTGGGCCAGGGCGGCCAAGGCCCGGGCGGCCGCGAGCTTCATCTCCTCGGTGATGGCGGTGGCGCGCACGTCGAGGGCGCCGCGGAAGATGGAGGGGAACCCGAGGACGTTGTTCACCTGATTGGGGAAATCGGATCGCCCGGTGGCCATGATCACGTCCGGCCGGGCGGCCGCCGCGTCGGGATAGGAGATCTCCGGGTCCGGGTTGGCGAGCGCGAAGACGATGGGGTCGCGGGCCATCGACCGGATCATGTCCGGGGTCACGATGCCCTTGCTGGAGCAGCCCAGGAAGACGTCCGCCCCGACCAAGGCCTCCTCGAGGGTCCGGGCCCTGGTGTCGGCGGCGAACTCGGCCTTCCACTCGTTCATGCCCTCCTTGCGGCCCCGGAAGAGGACGCCCTTGGTGTCGACCATGAGCACGTTCTCCCGCCGGACCCCGAGGGAGAGGTAGAAGCGGGTGCAGGAGATGGCGGAGGCTCCCGCCCCGGCCACCACCACCTTCACCTCCTCGATCCGCTTCTGAGCGAGCTCGAGGGCGTTGAGCAGGGCGGCCGCGGAGATGATGGCGGTCCCGTGCTGGTCGTCGTGGAACACCGGGATGCTCATCTCCTGCCTGAGCCGCCTCTCGATGACGAAGCACTCGGGGGCCTTGATGTCCTCGAGGTTCACCCCGCCGAAGGTGGGCTCGAGCGCCTTCACCACCTGGCAGAAGCGGTCCACGTCCTTCTCGTTCACCTCGATGTCGAAGACGTCGATGTCCGCGAACTTCTTGAAGAGGACCCCCTTCCCCTCCATCACCGGCTTCCCGGCGAGCGCCCCGATGTCCCCGAGGCCCAGGACCGCGGTGCCGTTCGAGATCACCGCCACGAGGTTGCCGCGGGTGGTGTACCGGTAGGAGAGGTCCGGGTCCCGCTCGATGGCCAGGCAGGGCTCGGCCACCCCGGGCGAGTAGGCGAGGGAGAGATCCCGGGCGGTGGAGCAGGGCTTCGTGGCGACCACCTCGATCTTCCCGGGGCGGCCGGTCTCGTGATAGGCGAGCGCGTCCTCGCGCTTCACGGTCTTCTTCAGGATAGCGTCCTGGCGGTCCCCGAGGTCTGTGGCCATGGTGCCGATATCGCAGCGCTTCCGGGGTCTTTCGTAAAGTGGTCCGTTCGGTGCCTTTCACCCACCGGGCCAGACGATCCAGAAACTCTGGGGGTTACCGGACCACCTCGGCGAGCGAGTTGAAGGAAGAGCTCTCGGCGCGAGCGCGCGAGGACTTGAACATCGAGGACCTCCACCTCGCGGGGGACTACCTCTAGGGCACGCACATCGCGGGCCCTCCGAGGGTGCGGGCGTGGCCGGGCTCGCCCGCCGCGCTCGTCTGTTCCCGCCTCAGGGTTCCTCGCTCTCCCGGTAATGCCGGGCGAGGCAGTCCGGACACATGCCGTGGGTGAAGTTCGCGACCCCTCGGTCGTGGAGGTAGACCTCGATCGCCTTCCAGTACCCCTCGTCGTCGCGCACCTTCTTGCACCAGGCGCAAATCGGCAAGAGACCTTCCAGCTTCCTGATCTCGTCGAGCGCCTGCTGCACCCTTCGGCGCAGCTCGATCTCCCGCACCCGCACCTGTCGGACCCGCGCGGCGAAGGCGATCGCGAGAAGGACGAGGGCCGCCGCCGTTGTGCTCGGCCAGAACCAGCGCCGCTCGAAGAGGCGAGGGAGCTGGGTGAGGGGCAGCACCGCCGGCTCGCCCCAGGGGCCGATTCCCACCCGGGCCTCCACCACGAATCGGTAGGGGCCCGGTGGCAAGTTCGTGTACACGGCCGTTCGATCGCCGGCGGCGTCGATCCAGCCGTGGTCGAGCGGCTCGAGCCGGTACCGGAACCGAACCCGCTCCGGTGCCGAGAAGGCGAGCGCCGTGTAGCCGACGGCGACGCGGGCCGCGCCCGGGGTCAAGATGAGCTGCGCCGGGGGCGGGCGCTCCAGCCCGTCCACGACGGTGCGATCGATCACCACCGGCGCCGAGAGCGGCGGCCTCAGACGGGCCGGATCGACCACGGAGAGACCTCTCACCGTGGGGAACCAGAGCCTCCCGTCGGCCGTGCGCCACCCGGCCGGTTGCACGCCGCCGTTGCATTCGCGGGACCGCATTCCGTCGTCGATTCCGTAGGCCGACGAGGTCACGGTGCCGGCACCGTCGTCCAGGGCGCGCGAGAGCTCGGGCCGATCGACGCGGAAGACCCCCCTGTTGCAGGTGAGCCAGAGGTGGCCGAGGCCGTCGTCCAGGATCCTCCAGATCGTGTCGTCGAACAGACCCCGGGCGGTGGTGAGCCCCGCGCCCAGGCCCGCGCGCCAGCGCCACAGCCCCGCGCCCAAGGTCCCGATCCAGACGGTCCCGTCCGCGTCGAAGAGGAAGTCGTTGACGTCATGGCCGGCGGGCGGGCCGCCCTGGACCCGCTCGAAGTGGCCGCCCTTTGGGCGTCGGTAGGCGCCGTGGTACTCGAGCCCGGCCCAGAGTGCTCCGTCGGGTGCGAAGGCGAGGGCGTTGATCCTCACGTCGGCGGGGAGACCGCCATCGTAGTCGCGGACGAGCCGGGCACGATCCAGGCGAAAGAGGCCCTGAAACGTTCCCGCCAGGACCGTCCCGGACCCGTCGGCGGCGAGCGAGCTCACGGCGCGCCCGGTGCTCGGGGGGGCCACCTGCCTCGCCCTTCCGCTCCGGAGCGCCACGATCGACCCATCGAGGAGGCCAACCCAGATCGTCCCCTTGGGATCGGAGGCGAGGGAGGTCACCGCGTGGCGGGTGCGGAGCGCGCTGTGGAGGTGCTTCAGGTCACCGCCGGGTGCCATGCTCATCCCGCCGTAGGTGCCGATGAAGAGATGGCCGCTCGGGTCTTCGACCACCGTCGTGGCCACCTCGTGGGCGAGCCCTTCCTCCTGGCCCACGGTGACGAAATCGCCGTCTCGCAGCCGCACGAGCCCGCCGCCCTCGAACCCGATCCACAGGTTTCCTTCGTGGTCCTCGTCGATCGCCCATGCGCGGAGAACATCGCCGCCGTCCCGCCGTACGAGCCGGTCTGCTCGGTGTCCCTCTCGAAGGCGGGCGAGTCCGGCGCTGCCGCCGAGCCAGAGCGTCCCGTCCCGGTCCTGATGAAGCACCTTGACGTCCGGGGGGACCCCCTCGGCGGCGCCCAGGAACCGCAGGCGATCATCGTCCCCGGGGCGCACCGCCAGCCCCCGTCCGTCGGTGCCGAACCACACATTCCCGCCCCGGTCCTCGAGGATGGCGTTCACGGGGACATCGCGCAGCTCGGGTGGCCCAGCGCGAACGACCCCGTCCTCGACGATGGCCGTTCCCCGGAGGGTACCGACCCACAGCCGCCCAAGGCGATCGCGGGTCAGGGATCTGACCTCGGGGTGGGGGAGCCCGGTGCCGACGTCGAAGGTCCGCATCTCTCCGCCCTGGACGCGGGAGAGCCCGTTTCGCGTCCCGATCCAGAGCACGCCCTCGCCATCATCGAGGAGGGCGGTGACCTGATCGCTCGGCAGGGGTTTGGGGAAGGCGGCCGGTCCCAGGCGTCCGGCCTCCAGCCGGTAGACCCCGGCGTCGAGGGTCCCGATCCAGAGGGAGCCGGTCCCGTCCTCCGAGAGAGAGTAGACGAGGTTTGATCCGAGCGCCGGTGCGCTCCGTCGGTCGTACACCGTGAACCGAGCACCATCGAAGCGCGCCACTCCCTCGTCCGTCCCGATCCAGATGTCTCCGCGCCGCGACACGAGGAGAGCTCGGGGCGAGTTCTGCGGTAGCCCCTGGCGATCGGTGAACTGGTCGCGGACGTACTGCGAGAGAGAACGCTCCGGATCGAGGGCGTCCGAGGGTCGCGGCCAGAGCGAGCCCGCGATCGCCAGGGCGAGGAGGACACGGTGGGGATGCCCGGTGGCCATGTGGAGTCGCCTGGCCCTGCCGCTAGAGACAAGAGAGCCTGCACAGAGCGGGTCGGGCGCTCGCAGGTGCGATGCATGGCTGGGGCGTCGACCGCGCGAGGAACTCGATAGCAGCCGCAGTGCCAAGGGCTTACAGGGGGAACCCCAAGGAACGTCGCCCGCCCGACCCGAGACCTTCCGCTCGGCCCACCGGGCATCGGCGACCCGGGTAAGGGGCGACCGGGTGCGCGGGGACGGCCGGTCACCTGGCGCCCTTGGCGGGGCGGCGCCCGGTCGGGGAGCCGGCCCTTCGTGCGCCGAGCGCGGGGTTCTTCTCGAGCTCCTCGATGGTCCTCGGCCAGTCCTCCTTGAGAAGGCGGGAGAGGGATCGATCGGAAAGGATCTGCCCTCCGGTCTGGCAGCGGGGGCAGTAGTTCACCTCGTTCTCGGCCCGGACGATCCTCTGGACGGCGGTGCCGCAGACCGGGCAGGGCTGCCGGTACCTTCCGTGGACGGCCATGCCCTCGCGGAAGGCGGTGACGCCCTCCGGGAATCCGGCGCCCACCTCGCGGCGGAGCCGCTCGGTCCACTCCGAGAGGACGCTTCGGGTGGCGTCGAAGAGGCGAGAGATCTCCTCGCGGTCGAGCCTCTGGGAGAGCTTCACCGGCGAGAGTCTGGCCCGGTGGAGGATCTCGTCGGAGTAGGCATTGCCGATGCCGGAGAAGAGCTCCGGGTCGGTGAGGGCGCGCTTCAGGGTGTGGTTCTCGCGCCGCAGGGCGGCCGCGAAGGAGGCGGGGTCGGCCTCGAGGGGCTCGAGGCCGCCGCGATCGAGGGCGCGGAGGGCCGCCTCGCCGCGCACGAGGTGCAGCGCCGCCCGCCGCTTGGTGCCCGCCTCGGTGACGAGGAGGGTACCGGTGGGGAAGTCGAACGCAGCGAGCCCCATCCGCCCGGGGAGCCGGGCGCCCGGTTCCTTCCAGTGGAGGCGCCCCGCGATCATCAGGTGGAGGACGAGGAAGAGCTCGCCATCGAGGGAGAGCACGATCCGCTTGCCCAGGCGACGCACCGCCGCGACCCGGCGACCCTCCACCTCGCCCATGGGCGGATCGGCGGAGCGCAGGAGGAAGGGGCTTGCGATGCGCACGCGCTCGAGCGGCTGGCCCAGGACCCGGACGGCCAAGGCCTCGGCGTAGACCTCGATGTCGGGCAGCTCCGGCACGGGGAGGATCTTGTCCGGGTCCCGGGCGTCCGGCCAGGACGAACCGTGGGCGGCCCGGCCCCGGGCGGGGGGCGTATCATCCGTCCCGTGCTTCGGTACGCGCCCCTCGCCGCCCTGGGGTATCTCCTCGCCGTTCTTCTCGTCGTCTTGGCGCTCCCGGCCCAGGCCTTCCTTCTCGTTCTCACCTTGCCGTTCGATCGGAACCGGATCGTGCCGGGCCGGTTCCTCCGGTTCTTGGCCGTGGCCCTGACCTCTCTCTTCCCCCCCTGGCGCCTCAGGGTGGTGGGCCGCTTTCCCGGCCGGGGTCCCTACGTGGTGGTCGCGAACCATCAGTCGATGCTGGACGTACCCCTGCTCTCGCGTCTGCCGCGCGAGATGAAGTGGATGGCCAAGGAGTCCCTCTTCCGCGTCCCCTGGGTAGGCTGGATGTTCGCCCTCGCGGGCGACATCCCCGTTCGTCGGGGGGACAAGGAGAGCGGCCAAAGGGCGATCCGGCGGGCGAAGGCCTACCTCGAGTCCGGGGTGAGCGTGATGGTCTTCCCCGAGGGCACGCGGAGCCGCACCGGGGAGCTACAGCCCTTCCGGTCCGGCGCCTTCCGGCTCGCGGTCGAGGCCGGCGTGCCGGTCTTGCCGGTGGCCGTCTCCGGGACCGCCGCCGGGATGCCGCGGGGGAACCCCTGGGTGCGTCCCTGCCGCGGGACCGCCCGGGTGCTCGAGCCGGTCTTGCTCCTCGGGGGGGAGAGGGAGGTGGCCCACCTGCGCGAGGTGGTGTGGGCCCGGATCGCCGCGGCACTGTCCGGCTGAACGGCGGCGCCTCCCGGGTCCCCGGAGTATGCTCCTTTGAGATGCCCGCCCCCAAGATCACGATCTACACGACGTCGTACTGCCCCTACTGCGCGCGCGCCAAGCGCCTCCTCGATCGCAAGGGCGTCCCCTACGAGGAGATCGATGCCCAAGGGGACGATGCGCTGCGCGCCTGGCTCGTCGCGAAGACCGGACAGCAGACGGTGCCGCAGGTGTTCGCGGGGGAGCGGTCCTTGGGTGGGTTCACGGACATCGATGCGCTCGACCGGGAGGGCAAGCTCGATCCCATCCTGCGCGGGGAGGCCTAACGGGCCCGTGCGGTGGGCGGAGTTCAGCCGAGAGCCGGTGGGCGGGCCTGGCCCGGGCCCTCCCGCAGCGGGCCGTCGGGGGAAGCCATCTGCCGCTCGGCCTTGAAGCGCCACTGCTCGGCGGTGTCGGTGATGAGCCGGGCCCCGCGCCGGAAGGTGAGGTACGAAAAGGCCCACTGGAGAATGACGGCTACCCGGTTCCGGAATCCGATGAGGAAAAAGATGTGGACGAAGAGCCAGAGGATCCAGGCGGGCAGGCCCGAGAGCCGAAGCCCAAAGACCTCGGCGACGGCGGCGGCGCGCCCGATGGTGGCGAGGAGCCCCTTGTCCCGGTAGTGGAAGGGAAGCGTCGGTCGGCCCGAGAGCCTCCGGACGATGTTTCGGGCGGCGTGCCTTCCGGCCTGGAGGGCGGCGGGCGCCACTCCCGGGACGAGGGAGCCGTCGCTCTCTCGGATCGCCGCCAGGTCCCCCACCACGGCGACCTCGGGGTGGCCGGGAAGGGTGAGGTCGGGCAGGACCTCGACCCTGCCGGCCGGGTCGCGGGTCTCCCCTAGCGCTCGCCCCAGGGGCGAAGCCGAGACGCCGGCGGCCCACAGGACGGTCCGCGAAGGGATGCGGTCCGCGCCGGAAGTGACTCCCTGGAAGTCGATGGCGGTGACCCGGGTGCCGGTCCGGACCTCGACCCCGAGCTTCTCGAGTTGCCGGCGGGCGGCCTCCCGGAGCGGCGGCGCGAAGGAGGGGAGCACGTTCGAGAGCGCCTCGAGGAGGATCACCCGGGCGCTCTGCGGCTCGATGTGACGGAAGTCGGCGGAGAGGGTGTGGCGGGCGATCTCGGAGAGCGCCCCGGCGAGCTCCACGCCGGTGGGTCCGGCCCCAACCACGACGAAGGTGAGCAGCGCTGGGCGCTTCTCGGGATCGGGTTCGCGCTCGGCCTGCTCGAAGGCGAGGAGCACGCGCCGCCGGATCTCGAGGGCGTCCTCGATGGTCTTGAGCCCCGGGGCGAGGGGCGCCCAGTCGTCGCGGCCGAAGTAGGAGTGGGTCGCGCCGGTCCCGACGATGAGGTGGTCGTAGGGAAAGAGGGCCCCGTCGGCGAGGTGGACGCGGCCCGCCCCGAGGTCCACCAGGTCCACTTCTCCCAGCACCACCTCGGCATTCCCTTGCCTGCGGAGGACGCTCCGGATGGGCGCCGAGATGTCGGCCGGGTTCAGGGCGGCGGTCGCCACCTGGTAGAGGAGCGGCTGGAAGAGGTGGTGGTTACGCCGGTCCACCACCGTGATGCGGACGGGGGCGCGGCGGAGCGAGCGGGCCGCGGCCAGCCCGGCGAACCCGGCGCCGACGATCACGACCCTGGGGAGTCCCTCGTCGAGGAGGGCTCGCGCGGCAAGGCGCCTCGCGGCTCTTCTGTGCCCGGGCGCCGCGGTTCTTGCGCCGGCCGCCCTGCCACGAGCGATCGTCCCGGTCCACCGCGAAAACTTGCCCAAGTCCCCTCCTCGGGGTCTCCTCGCCCCCGGGAGTCCATAGGGCGAGGGGAGATCTCGGGCAGCGACCGATGGGAGCGCCTTTTGGAGTCGGCCAAGGGCAAGGGCTCTCGTCGCCGTCCGAAGCCCACCGTGCTAGGCTCGACGGCCGGTGAACGAGGACGCGCGGCAAGCCGGCAGGCTCTCCTCCTTTCGCCCGGTGCCCCGCACCGGGGTGATCTTCGCCACCACCGAGGCGACCCGGCTCGGGTTCTCCCCCCAGGACCTCGACTGGTGCAACCTGGGGCAGGGGATGCCGGAGACCGGGCCCCTGCCGGGCGCCCCGGATCGCGTGGGTACCCTGCCCATCCACGTGGACGACCAGGAGTACGCGCCGGTGGCGGGCATCTGGGAGCTCCGGGAGGAGGTGGCCGGGCTCTACAACCGCCTCTACCGCCGCGGGCTCTCCTCCCGCTACTCGGCCGAGAACGTCTCCATCTGCGGGGGCGGGCGGACCTCTCTCACCCGGGCGGTGGCGAGCCTCGGCCACGTCAACATGGGGCACTTCCTTCCCGACTACACCGCCTACGAGGAGCTGCTCGACCTCTTCCGCACGTTCACCCCCATCCCCATCCTCCTCGAGGGGGACCGGGGTTACGCCTTCACGGTCGAGGACCTTCGCCGGGAGGTCTTGGGGCGCGGCCTCTCGGCCCTGCTCCTCTCGAACCCCTGCAACCCCACGGGGAAGCTGGTGCAGGGGGAGGAACTCGCCCGGTGGGTGGAGCTGGCCCGGGATCTGGACTGCGCGCTCCTCCTCGACGAGTTCTACTCGCACTACGTGTGGACCGGCGTCCCCGGCCGGCTGCCGGTGGAGAGCGCGGCGCGCTACGTGGAGGACGTGGACAAGGACCCGGTGGTGATCTTCGACGGCTTCACCAAGAACTGGCGCTATCCGGGATGGCGGATGACCTGGACCCTCGCCCCCCGTGCCGTCATCGACGCGGTGGCGAGCGCGGGCTCCTTCTTGGACGGGGGGGGCTCGAAGCCCTTGCAGCGGGCGGCCATTCCCCTCCTCGCCGACGAGCCGGTGCGCCTGGAAACCCAGGCCATCCACCGGGTCTTCGGAGAGAAGCGCCGGCGCATGCTCCAGGGGCTCGAGGCGATGGGGGTCAGGTTCGATCGGGCTCCGGACGGGACGTTCTACTGCTGGGGAAACGTGGCGCACCTGCCCCCGCCGCTCAACGAGGGGATGGGGTTCTTCCGCACGGCGCTCGAGCGCAAGGTGATCGTGGTGCCGGGCGAGTTCTTCGACGTGAATCCCGGCAAACGGCGCCCCGGCCGCGCCTCGCGGTTTCGCTCCTACGTGCGATTCTCGTTCGGCCCTCCCCTCACCCAGATCGAGAAGGCGCTCTCCCGGCTCGAGGCGCTCATCGGGGAAGAGGCGGACCCGACCGGCTAGGGGGGCCCCAACCTCGCTCGTCCCTCCTCACGCGGTCTCGGGGGTGGAGCACTTCGCTCCCCCCGTCGTCAGGCGTGGGCGTCCTCATCGAGGCGGCCCGGGCGCGAGAAGGGACCCGTTGACCCGCCGGAAGCGGCCCTCGGTTCCGTGCTCGCCAAGAATTCGTGAACGGTCGCGATCACCTGGGCCCCCTCGCCGACGGCGGCCGCCACCCGCTTCGTCGATCCCGAGCGCACGTCGCCGATCGCGAACACCCCGTCCTCACTGGTGCCGAGGAGGTGGCGACCGGGGTCGATGTCTGGGCCCGTTCGCACGAACCCATTCGCATCGAGCGCCACCCCCGAGCCCGACAGCCACGAGGTATTCGGTTCCGCCCCGATGAACAGGAACAGGTGGCGGATCGATCGGCGCGTCTCCTCGCCGGTCGGCAGGTGTCGCCAGCGGATCGCCTCCAGGGCTCCGCCCTGTCCCTCGAGGGCGGTCACCTCCGTCTCCAGGAGAACCTCGACGTTCGAGAGGCCGGTCGTGCGCTCGACGAGATACTGGGACATTCTCGCCCCGAGGCTCTTTCCGCGGACGAGGAGAAAGACCTTGGCGGCCGCGCTCGCGAGGTAGACCGCCGCCTGGCCCGCCGAGTTGCCAGCGCCGACCAGGGCCACTTCCTGCCCCGCGCACAGCTTCG
>Ga0335071_10000275_pt1 | contig 59062 bp, 46 predicted proteins | sample Lox_Sample_15_FD_206724 | JGI IMG/M metagenome (GOLD analysis project Ga0335071, IMG submission 206724) | Soil microbial communities from Loxahatchee National Wildlife Refuge, Florida, United States - Lox_Sample_1.5 | ecosystem: Environmental > Terrestrial > Soil > Wetlands | place: USA... | reverse complement strand
CGCATGCCCTCGGACATCATCTGCGCCGACTGCTCCTGGGCTTCCGGCGTCCGGGCTTGAGCTGCGGCGCTGCCATCGGCCGGTTGCCACAGTTGCTTGCCCACATAGGCTTCGAATGGCGTTTGGTCGGGCTTGGGCGGCAGAAAGGCGTTGAAAATCCAGACCGCCCAGAAGTAGAAAATCACCCATAAAATGACTTCGCCGGCCACTGACCAGCGGCTTTCAGTCTTACGGACGATTTCCATGTTCAAAATAAAGACCCGATCTCCGCGCCACGCAAGCGGAATCACAACAGCATTCCGTCGCCAATTACCGGAGCAACAATCCGATCCCCGCACTCCGCCGACTGAATCAGAACACGGCGGGGGGCTGCCAGGACGTGCGATAATCGCGGATGCGCCAGTTCAGAAATGCCGAGCAATGTCTGGGCGTGGCCTTGTTGCGCAATGGCCAGCAAGCGCGGAAATCCTTTTCCAGCCTGTGCAACCGGCGAAGACCGGTTCGAGCCAGGCGTTTGGCTTCCTTCTTTCTTCCCGCCGCCTGGGCCTTCTGCCAGAGCATGAAACGGCACGATTCGGCCGCCATGCGCGTGGCTAAATCCAGTTCCCGCAGCAAGAGCCTGCCGGCCTTGGTTGCCGCCTTGGCCTGCCGCAGCCGGACACGCTGTTTTTCAATTTCCCGCCAGGCCGCTTGCAGGTTTTGGGCGGGAATCCGCGCGTAATGTTTCAAACCATGTCGACAAAACAGCTCGCGTTGCTCCGGCGGCGGCGCGGCAATGGCAGTGCCCAACGGCGTTTCGTTGGTGACGGGGCATTTCAACTTCTGATGTGCCAACCCCAACGCCTGCGCCGCCCGGGCGGCAGTTCCGGTCTGATCTTCGAAAATATCACGGCTTAAAACGGCGGCCAGTTGTTTCTCATCAAAGGTTTTGGCACACCAGCTCAGCGAGGCGCCGGCCAGGAGGGGGAGGTAACTGACCGCCAGCGGCTGAGGATGGCCGCCATCGCCCCAATCGGCGATAAGATAGCCCAAAGCGCCATGCCGGCGGCCCGCCCGGGCGGCCGCCCGCAAGTTGCCCAGCGCGTTGTCGTGCCGGCCAATCAACGTCTGCCACGTGGAAGTGCCGGGGCAGACGTAAAACGGAATGCCGGCCTTGGCGAAAAGCGCCGCTTCGCGATCGAAAGGATGATTTGCCTCGTAGCCCCAGTTCAGGGCGACGATTTTAGTTGTAGGAGCGGACGTGAGTCCGCTCCGACCAGACCGAGCCGACCGGCGTCGGCTGCTGCAGAATTTCGATAATTCCGGGATCAGCTTCGGGTGCTTCAAGATGATGTCGCCCCAGAACATCATGCGCTTGCCGCGGGCGGAAACCTCACGGTGAATCTGTTTGAGAAAATCCAGATAAACGCGGCCCTGGCCGAGCCGCGCGCAGCGCTTTCGAGTCTGGCCATGGCCGAGGTCCCAGGTTTCGTCACAGCCGACATTGAAAAGGCGGCTGGAAAAGTTCGGGAGCAACTCGTCATACAACCCGCGCAGGAAGGGCAGGGTGCCGGGGTGATTCGGCGCGAGTGTGGACGGCCGCCGGACGAATTCGCCGCTTGCGTCCGCATACGGTTCGGCAACTTCACCAAGCTTTTTCAGCCGGGGAAATTCCAGGAAATGGCGCAAATGCCCGAAGGAATTTTGGTTCGGCACGAGGTCAATCCCCAATCCGCGACAGCGTGCGTCAAGCTTACGGATTTCTTCGCCCGTCAGCGCCCCCCAGCTTTGCCAGACGGATTTATATCGGCGATAGGCGAAGGTGTGCTCGGTGTAGAGCTGCAGTTCGTTGATTTTGAAGTCAGCCAGGTGACGGGCGAGTTGCATCAGGGTTTCAAGTTTGGGCACGCGCCCGCGCGAGACATCGAGCATGACCCCCCGCCGGGAGAAATCCGGCCAGTCCCGGATTTTCAGGCAGGGCAAACGCCGGCCGAATTGACGAAGGAGTTGCCGCAGCGTCGCCGCGGCCGCCCGCAGGCCCGACGGATCGCGGTAGGCAATTGCGATGCTCCGTTTGGAAATCGTCAGCGCATAACCTTCAGGGTGATCGGGCGCGAAATTGCTGCGGACGAATCGGGCCGCCGCCAGCGGGTTGCGGTTCGGCACCCTGAGGGTGCCCGGCAACCGTTTAAGGAAGCGCGGGCAGGGGAGCAGCCGCAAGTTTTCAGTCTTCAGTTTCAAGTTTTCAGCAACGCAGGTTAGAGCTGAAACCCAACAGACGCGAACTGAAAACTTACTTCGCGATCATGCCGGTCTTTCGCGCGTAATTGAACAGGCCGCCGGCGTCCACGACCGGGCGCACGTCGCCGAGCGGTTTGAATTTGAACACCTTGCCGGTGTTCTTCGCCGTGACGGTTTGCGCGTTCAGGTCCACGGTTACTACGTCGCCCGTTTTCAGAGTGTCACAGAGCCGCTCGGTCAGTTCGCAGGGATACAATTCGCCGGTGGCGACGCTGTTGCGGAAGAAGATGCGGGCAAAGCTTTCAGCCAGGACGACCTTGCATTTGGCCGAGCCCATCGCGATGGGCGCATGCTCGCGCGAGCTGCCGCAGCCGAAATTTTTGCCGGCCACGACAATTGGATATTCGCTGTCGAGCTGACCGCTCTTGACGAAGCGCAACGGGTAAAGCGATTCCGGCAGTCCGGCCAGGGCGTAGCTGCCCAGCTTCTCGTATTCCTCGGGAATCGTCGGCACCAGCGTCAGATACTGCGCCGGGATGATCTGGTCGGTGTCGATGTTGTCGCGCACCACGTAAACCGGTCCGGTAAAAACGGATTGCATGGTCGCAATGTGCCGCGCGGCGCCGGCTTTTTCAAACAGAATCCGGCGGGGACGGCGGGGACGTTGGCGCCGGCGGTGCCCCGGTAGATTGGTCGCGCTGGCGCAGGGCAACCACCGAGATCACGCACGCCGTCCAGGTGGGCAGGTCGCCAACCAGCGGGATGAATTCGAGCACAAACGTGGGCAGCAGCAACCAGTGAAAACCGATCAACCAAGTCGTCAGCACCATGGCGGCCACGTCAATGGCCTGGTCGGCGCCCGCCCAGCCGAAGAAGCCCAACAACAGTTGCAGCCCGTCCGCCAGCACGGCCGTGACGAGCGCCAGAACAAGGCGGGTCCGGGTGAGGGTCGGCGCCCGCAACCATGAGTCCAATTTGGCCGGCAGCTTCACAGAGCCGGTGATCATCAGGCATTTGGCCCGGTTTTTCAATATCGATGCTGAAGCATCAGGGGCGCGTTTCGAGGGTCCCCGGCGGCCATGCGCCGCGGGCAGCGCATGCGACAGCCAAGGCGGCGGACCAGTCGGCTTCCACCTTGCCGCTGGCGGCTGAATTTCTATAATTCATCCGTGCTCGACATCAAATTAATCCGCGACCAGCCCGATTTCGTGCGTCAACGCCTGGCCACCCGTGGGGCCGGAGATGAGCTTCAAATTGCAGCGCTGCTGAAGCTGGATGAACAACGGCGCAAGCTGCTGGGGGAAGTGGAAACCCTCAAGGCCCAACGCAACCGCGCTTCCAAGGAAATCGGCGCGCTCATGGGCCAGAAGAAAACGGCGGAAGCCGAGGCGAAAAAGGCGGAGACGCGGGAACTGGGCGAACGCATCGCCGCGCTCGACCGGGAAGCGGACGAGGCCGAGCGCCAGCGCCAGGAAATGATGCTGCGCCTGCCGAACCTGCCGCACGCCTCGGTCCCCGAAGGCCGGACCGCCGCCGACAATCCGGAAGTCAGGTCCCATGGCGCCAAGCCCAGTTTTGCCTTCAAGCCGAAGACGCATGTCGAGCTTTGCGAAAGTCTAAAGCTCGTGGATTTTGCGCGTGGCGCCAGGCTTTCCGGCAGCGGCTTTCTGCTCTACACGAACTGGGGCGCCCGGCTGGAGCGGGCCTTGATTCAATTCCTGCTCGACCTGCACATTCATGAACACGGCTACACCGAAGTTTCGCCGCCATTCGTGGTCGGGCCCCAATGCCTGGAGGGCGTCGGCCAGTTTCCCAAGTTCAAAGACCAGTACTACGGCGTGGTGGAAGGCGACAAGTCCGAGGAGATGGGCAAGTTGTATCTGGTGCCGACTGCCGAGACGCCCGTGGCCAACATTCATCGCGAGGAAATTCTCCCGGAAAAACAGCTCCCGATTTACTACTGCGCCTACACGCCGTGTTTCCGCGGCGAAGCCGGCGCGGCGGGCGTGGGCACGCGCGGCATGATCCGCGTGCATCAGTTTGACAAGGTGGAGCTGATCAAAATCGTAAAGCCGGAGCACGGTTACGAAGAGCTGGAGAAAATGGTGGCGAACGCTGAAACAGTGCTGCAACGGCTCGGTTTGCATTACCGCGTGGTGTTGCTGTGCACCGGGGACATGGGATTCGGCAGCGCGAAAACTTATGACATCGAGGTCTGGGCGCCGGGGCAGGGGAGCTATCTCGAGGTGTCGAGCTGCTCAAATTGCGAGGATTTCCAAGCCCGCCGGATGAATCTGCGGTTCAAGACGGAATCGGGCGAAAACCGGTTTCCGCACCTGCTGAACGGCAGCGGAACCGCCCTGGCGCGGCTGTTTGTGGCGCTGATTGAAACCTATCAGCAGGCGGACGGCAGCGTGTTGATTCCACCCCCGTTGCAGCCGTACTTGAAGGCCGAACGGATTGGCGCGTGAATAGTTTTAAGTTTTTAATTTTGAATTTTAGGTTGCTGCCCGGCTCAACTTAACATTCAAAACTCAAGACTCAAAATTAATGAGAATTCTTCTGGCCAGCAGCGAAGTGTATCCGTACTCCAAGACGGGCGGGCTCGCGGACATGGTGGGGGCGCTGGGCAAGGCGCTCGCGCGGGCCGGCCACGAGGTGCGGATCATCACTCCCTTGTACCGCGGCATTGCGGAGAAACATCCCGAGCTGCGCCGGGTGGACTGGCGGTTTGATTTGCCGCTGGGACCGGGGCGGGTCTCCGGCGGCCTGGCCCGGCTGGAGCCGGCGCCGCGGCTGGTCGTGTACTTCATTGATCAGCCGGCCTTTTACCAGCGCCGCGGATTGTACGTGGAGGATCACGTCAGTTATGCCGATAATGCCGAGCGCTTCATCTTTTTTTCAAAGTGTGTCGTTCAACTGGCGCGTTATCTGCCGTGGCGGCCGGACATCGTTCACGTGAATGACTGGCAGGCCGGGCTGGTGCCGGCATTGCAGCTCCAGCAACGCGCGGAAGGGTGGGGGACGCCGCCGCCGGTTTGCCTGACCATTCATAACCTGGCCTATCAGGGAATCTTCCCATCCGCTGCCTTCAACCTGACGAATCTGCCGGGGGAATTCTTCACGTTTGAGGGTGCCGAATTTTTTGGCCAGCTGAATTGCCTGAAAGCGGGCATTGCCTTTGCCGATGTCATTACCACGGTCAGTCCGCGCTACGCCCGCGAAATCATGACGGAGGAATTCGGCTGCGGGCTGGACGGGCTGTTGCGCCGGCGGCAGGACCGGCTGGTGGGCATCCTCAACGGAGTGGATTACGAGGAATGGAACCCCGGGCAGGACTCCTTCCTCAAACACGCCTATACGGCAACCCGTCTGGCCGGCAAAGCAAAAAACAAGGCGGAGCTGCAAGGAGAGTTGGGCCTGCCGGTAAAAGCGGAGGTGCCGCTGTTCGGCACCATTACGCGGCTGGCGGAGCAGAAAGGCATGGACATCAAATTGGGGGCCCTGGAGGAAATGTTGCGGGCGGACATCCAATTTGCTCTTTTGGGCAGCGGGGCTACGACCTACGAACGCGCTTATCTGAACCTGGCGCGCCGCTTCCCGGCCAAGGTGGCCGCCTGCGTTGGCTATGACGAAGGGTTGTCACATCGGATCGAGGCTGGCTGCGATTTTTACATCATGCCATCGCGCTTCGAGCCCAGCGGTTTGAACCAGATGTACAGCCTGCGCTACGGGACCATTCCCATCGTTCGGGCCGTGGGCGGGCTGGATGACAGCGTGATTGACATGACCGAGGATGCCGCCCGGGCCAACGGTATCAAATTCCGGGCTTATTCGGCGCGGGCTTTGGCGAAGGCAATTCGCAAGGCCCTGGCGCTTTATCATCAGCCAGCTTTGTTACGCCGATACCGCCAAAATGCCATGCGGGCGGACTTTTCCTGGGATCGGACCGTGGGTGAGTATTTGGAGGTGTACGAAGCCGCAAAAAACTTCAGCTTTGGACGAGATTTACAAAGCGCTGGGCGCGTTCCCTGACCACGGCACTGGGATGATCGGCCTGCCAGGGCGCGTTCCAGAGGACATAGAACTCAAAATCGGTCGGCCGCCGCCCATGGCTGCGTTGAAACCGGTCAACCCGGGGCCGCATGGTACTTTGGGCAGCCGTCAACGCCTGTTGCGGGTCATGCGGATTCCCACCCGGCCACAGCTCGGGCCGGATTTGGAACCGGGAAATCTCCCCAACCGCGCCGACGGCATGGTCGTTGTTGCCGCTTTCGATCATGGAAAGCGCCGCCCAGCGATCCATTGAGAATGCAGGGGTCGCCAGCCCAAGGCCGGCAACCACCAAAGTGGCTAAAAAACGTACATTCATTGTCCACTAATAAAGCCATTCACTTTTTAACCGTCAAATGGATTGTTTTGACATTGAATATAACAAACATTGTGTAACTATATTTCTATTCAAATTCGCGTCGATTGAATCTCATTTGGCCTGCAGCTTTTAGATTTGCGGGTTTTTCAAATTCGCCTGAGAAAAATCACCCATGTCAAAAAACGTTAAAAATTAGCTCATTTGCCCTGGTTTACAGGCTATGGCCTACCTGGTTTGATTGAAGAACCTGGTTAGCCTCAAAACCACGCTGCGAGGCAGTATCCAGATGAGGAGAACGATTAAGCGATTTCGCCAGCCGGAGATCGCCATCCGTTTTCCCTGCCGAAAAGCTCGGTGACCATGCCTGGCCACTTCTGCCGCAGTCATTTTGCCGGTTCGGATCGCGCGGGACTTGGGACCGCGGGCCACGGTGCCGAAATTCGATTCCGTGGGGCCGGGGCAAAGGGCAGTCACCGTCACTCCCATCCCGGCAACTTCTTCGGCCACAGCCTGGCTGAACGACCCAACAAACGCCTTGGTCGCGAAGTAAACCGCCATGCCCGGACCGGGCAGGAAACCGGCGACCGACCCGACATTAAGGATGCCGCCTCGTTTCCGTTTAATCATGGCGGGCAGGAACCACCCAGTCAAAGCCGTGAGCGCGCCGATGTTAACCTGGATGATCTCGAGTTGGCGCGATAGCGGCAAATCAGCAAAGTCGCCGCTGGCGCCGAAACCGGCGTTGTTCACCAACACGTCCACCTGGATTCCCCTGCCCTGCAACTCCTGAAATACCTGCGCCGGCGTTTCCGGCAAGGAAAGATCGGCCGTCAGGACAATCGCTTCGATTCCATGAACTCGCCGCAATTCAGCGGCCAAAGCCTCCAGCGCCGCGGTGTTGCGGGCCAGCAGCACCAGCCGGCTGCCGTCACCCGCAAAACAACGGGCGAGCTCCAAGCCGATTCCCGACGACGCGCCGGTGATCAACACGGTGTCGCGCAGCAGCGGGGTGTTCATCAGCTCGGAACGATCCTATTCATTTCCCCACCCGAATCGCCGGGTGATCGGCCAGTAAACGAAAAAGGACTTGCCGATGAGGCTCGTCTCCGGGAAATCCCCCCAAAACCGCGAATCCAAACTGCTCAGCGTGTTATCGCCCATCACAAAGAGATGGTTGGTGGCCACCTGGAAATCGCGACCCGGTGACAACTCATAAATCATGGCGTGGCCGTAATACTGGTTTTCCTTGTACGGAAGCGCTTTCATTCCCGGCGGCGCGCCGGAATAGGAATAGACATTTTCGAAATGCGGCGTGGACGCCGACAAGGGCTGCCCGTTGACAACCAGGTGCCCCACCGGCACCGCGTCGCCCCCGTATTGCGGCACTCCGGTCACCAAATGGTCCTGGGTCAAGGAAAGGTTCTCACTTCCCAGCCCCACCAGCCGCTTGATGTAGAACTGGTCGCCCGGAACGCGATACGTTTCCCGGCGCGCTTCCGGGATCCCCGCCGTCGCGAAGACGACAATCTCGCCACGTTGCGGTTTTCGAAAATTGTAACTGAGCCGGTCCACAAAGAGGTGGTCACCGGCACTGACCCGCATTTTGATCACGTCGTCGCCCTTGTGATAATACCTGCCGGCTTCCAATCCGGCGCGATAGGCCAGCGGAATCCCGCCCGGTGGCGCTTCGCCCAGATCCGGCGGAAACCAGATGACGTGCTCCACGCCGCCGATGGTGATGGACTGCCGGATGTTGAAAATCAGGAAGCTGGTCATCGGGCTGACGGCTTCGATGGTTCCATCGGCCTGGGCAACCACATGAATGTAGGATACGCCCTCAAACCATTCCTTGATCCGTTCCCAGCCGGTGGGGATGACGAATTTGGGATCGCCCGGCTGGCCGTCGTGCGCCAGGTAGTTTTTCGAGGTAACGCCGAACAAGGTCGGCTGCATCGAGCCGGTGGGGATCTTGAACGGTTGCAGGAAAAATGTGCGGATGGCCATGGCCACGGCAATGGCCACCAGCAGCACCTCGACATTCTCCCGCCACATCGCGTGCGGATAGGGCTTGATCCACTTGTTCGCGGCAAAATCCAGCTCGTCCATCTTCAGCCGGATCTTGCCGATGTTTTCGCCGGCCGCGATGGTGTCCCGCAACTGATTCAAGGCCGAGGTGACCGCGTTCACGGATGCCGCCGGGAGGATGTCGCGTTGCGCGGAAAGCAGATGCCACACGTGCTTGCGCATGGCGCAGGCCTCGCGCACCGTTTTCGAAGTCAGCCAGCGGATGATCATAAAATATGGCCAGTGCCGAGCGGCCCGTTGCTTGAATCAAAGGCAGCCCAATCGGGCCGGCGGCCGCTCCCCTGCCCCCGGCTTTTGACCTTGGACCTGCGGTGGTTGTTCATGCTTTCAATACTTCAATGAACGCCTCCTGCGGAATGTTCACACTGCCGATGGCTTTCATGCGTTTTTTACCCTCTTTCTGTTTCTCCAGCAATTTGCGTTTGCGGGTGATGTCGCCCCCATAACACTTCGCGGTCACGTCCTTCCGCAACGCGCTCACGTGCTCGGAGGCAATGATTTTGCCGCCAATCGCCGCCTGGATTTTGACCTGGTACTGCTGACGGGGAATGACTTCCTTGAGTTTTTCCGCCAGGGCCCGTCCCCGGCCCTCCGCCTTCGACCGGTGCACGATGGACGAGAATGCATCCATGACTTCGCCGTTCACCAGCATGTCCAATTTGATCATGTCGCTCTCGGAGTAGCCCGCATGTTCATAATCCATCGACCCGTACCCGCGCGTCATGCTTTTGATGCGGTCGTGGAAATCAATCAGAATTTCATTCAACGGCAGCAGCGTGGTCATCATCACGCGCCGCGCATCCAGGGTTTCGGTGTGGTCCAGCGTGCCTCGCTTCTCGGAGATCAAGGCCATCATGTCGCCGATATTCTCGTTGGGACAGATGATAAAGGCCTTTACGGTCGGCTCCTCGATTTTCTGGATGTAATTCGGCTCCGGCAGAAAGACGGGATTGTCAATTTCCTTCACCGTCCCGTCGGACATCGTTACCCGGTAAATCACGCTGGGGTAGGTTGCGATGATATCCATGCCGTATTCGCGCCGCAGCCGCTCCTGGACGATTTCCAGGTGCAACAGGCCAAGAAACCCGCAGCGGAAGCCGAAACCCAGCGCCACGCTGGTCTCCGCCTGGTAGACAAAGGCCGAGTCGTTCAACTGCAGCTTGGCCATGTTCACCTTGAGATGCTCGTAATCCGCCGTATTGATGGGATAGATGCCGCTGAACACCATCGGATGAATCTCCTTGAAGCCCGGCAGGGCCTCAGCCGGCCGCCGCGCGTCGGTGATGGTATCACCCATCTTCACTTCCGCCGGACTTTTGATATTGGCGGTGATGTAGCCGGTCTCACCGGTCTCCAGCCGGTTCCGCACGTAGGGTTTGGGATTGAAACTGCCGACTTCCTTTACCTCGTAACTCTTGCCCGAATGCAGCAGCTTGACGTGCATGCCGGCGCGCACCTCGCCGTTGAACACGCGCACGTGCGTGACCACGCCTTTGTAGGTGTCAAAATACGAATCAAACGCCAGCGCCTGCAACCCCCCCTGCCTCGTCGGCTTCGGCGCCGGAATCCGGGCCACAATTGCCTCCAGAATCTCATCAATGCCGATGCCTTCCTTGGCGCTGCACGGAATCGCCGTGTCGCCGGGAATGGCCAGGATGTCTTCGAGTTGCTGCCGGGCCTGGGCGACGTTGGCATGGGGCAGGTCGATCTTGTTGATGACCGGGATGATCTCGAGGTTCTGCTTCATCGCCAGGTGGACGTTGGCGACCGTCTGGGCCTCGACGCCCTGGGCGGCATCCACCACCAGGAGGGCGCCGTCGCACGCGCTCAAACTGCGCGAAACTTCGTACGAAAAATCCACGTGGCCCGGCGTGTCAATCAGGTTCAACTCGTAGGATTCACCATTTTTGGCCTGGTACAGCATGGTGACCGGATGGGCCTTGATGGTAATGCCACGCTCCTTTTCGAGGTCCATCGAATCGAGCAGTTGATCCTCCATTTCGCGGTCGGAAATGGTGCCGGTCCGGTGCAGCAGGCGGTCGGAAAGCGTCGTCTTCCCATGGTCAATATGGGCGATGATGCTGAAATTGCGGATATGTGCTGCGTCCATTGCTTGGGTGACGAGTGACAGGTGACAAGTGACAAGACGGATGTTCGGTTGCTGTCGATGACACCGGCCACTGCCCACGTTCCGTCCAAATAGGATAACTGGAAAACGGCTTAAGAAAAGGAAATTTGACTGTTATCCTCCGTCATGCACCGACCAAAAGAACCGCCACCGAATTCATTGCAAGGCATCGTCGTTAATTATCGCCCATGAGCTCGATGGCCTTTGCCTCATCGTCCGGATGCACCAATATTTCAATCATCGGAGCCGTCCCTCCATACCCGCCCAAAATCGCGGTAATCGGCATCACTTGCTGAACAGCGGCATCATCCCGGTTGATTTCGAACCGGACTTTTTCGCGGACAAAGCGTTTCAGGAAAGTTTCCGCTTCCATGACGGAAAACTTTCCCATGCTGCGAAACACCAGGTTTTGTTTCTCCGCCGGATCCGGCGGCAAAACCGGTTGTGTCAGCAATGTTCTGTCAAAGAAGGGTTGGTTGGGACCACGGGTGGAAACTATCCCCAGGTCAGCTCCAATGTATTCCGCACACCAATTGCCGGTCGCCTGAGGAATGGCTACGCGCCCCTGTCCTGGGATTGAAATGTGCGCGGGGCGAATGATCCATGTCCCTTGCACGCGATTAACGTCCAGAAACCGTCCTTCGTACGAAACGGGAGGGTGCGGGGGGTCATATTCGCAGGCGTATCCGTCGGCAATCAATTTTTCCCGCAACGTAATCAGGCGGCCATCCGGCGTGGTGGTGTAACTAATCGGCATCTGCTTTCTAAATTCAATCGTCGGAAAGTCGAAATATCCTTCGATCATGCCGTTGCCCGGCATTCCTTCGGGTGGGTCTTCGTTGATTGTGCCGGTGAAATGTTCCATCCACCCTTGTTTCAACCTGAGGGTGAAACGAATCACCATGCATCCGGCGGAACCGTCAGCAGTTTCAAAACCGTAAACGCCGCGCCAAACACCGGTCACTTTGGTTCGCGTTTCCGCCGGGTCGTTCAAAGACTGCCCATCCACCGCGCAAACCGTGACATTATCAGAATACTCCTCACCGCAATAAGGACACTTCTTCATTCGAACCAATAGCCGGTCGAAGCATAACCGGGAAACGGTTGAAGAAAAGGAAATTTGCCGGGCGCCACCGGGAAAGGCCGGCACCTGCCGATTTTGGATTGCATGCCGGCAGGCCGCTGCTTTCGGTCAAATCTCGGACAGCCGGGCGCGAGACTCCTCCCCCACCCTGCCCTGCCCTCCCTCGGCGCACAATTGCTGAATCACAGGCATACCAACGGCACCGAACGCGGCAGACGGACCACGATCGTCCCGGCGATTTTGTCGTGCCAGCCCTGCTTTTCCCGGTCCCAGCCGATCCAGAAAAAGCCAAGGAAAAGCACCACGGCGGAAAGGGCCGCCGCCAGTCCGCGCACGAACGCAACGAGGATGGTCATTGGCCCGCCATCATGCCGGACGACCTGCAGCTTGAGCACAATCCCCCCGATGGTCGTTCCTTTCCAGGCCCACAAACCGGCGAAATACGCCAACGCCACGATGAACACCGCTGGCGGGAAGTTCAAAAAACCCATCAATAATCCGAGCGGCCCACGGACTATTCCGGCGATAACCGCCACCACCACCAAGTCCAGAAATGCCGCCCCCATGCGCTCCCAAAAACCGGCCCGGGGACAGGCCAACGCCGGTGGAAACGCCGCTGCGGCGCTGGGCGGAGCGCCCGCCGCCATTTGAGGCGGAGGAACGCCGGGCGGCAGACTGTCCGATGTGCCAGGAGATGCCGCAGCACCGGGAACTGGCGGAGCCGAAACAACGTCAGCAGAGATGCCCTGGCCACCGGTTGATGGCATAGGGGCAACGGCCGCCATGGTGGGCGGTATGCCATAAGCCGGCTGCGCGACCGCTGGTTTGTCGGGCATTTCCCGGCGCGACCGGCTGAAGACGGCAGTAACGGCACAGCCCAGCCCCCAAACGCCGAAGATGGTATAGCTCAACAATCCCAAAACAGGGACAAGGTAAAACAACGTGAGCAGCACGGTGCCGACGAGGAACGCCACCAGCGGCCTTTCGAACCCTTTCCCAAAGTGCCGTCCCAGTTTCAGACCGAGCCATTCCAGCACGGCGACCTTGCCCACCGCCGCGCCGATGAACAGGGCGGCCCAAAGGAAAGGCACGACAATCAACCCGATTCCGGTGATGGCCAGAACGATGACCACCACGGGCACGAGAATTTTTGTCAGCAACCCCATCAGGAAGGTGGTCGCCAGCCGCCGGGTTAAATGGTCCACGCATGCCTGGACCGGCTGGGGAAAACAGACGGCGATGAACAGGTAGAACAGGAAAAACACACCGGCGATGGCCCAGACAAAGCCGACCTGCGGCGCCAGCGGCCGCAATTCAAACACGCAATACTTCAACCATTTGCCCAACCAGCCCAGGTTGAAGAAGGGGATCGGAAAGCCCACGTTCACTTTCTCACCCCGAACGTTCGCGCCATCCGCAATTTTTAGCCTGCCGCCTACCGCCACGGTATCGCCGGATACCTTGGCTTTGGGGTCCACGGTCAACACGCCCATCACCGCCACAGCATCTTCGTGAACTCTCGCTCCCGGCTGCAAATGAACGTTGCCCATCACCGCGACCACGGCTTCGCCCACCTCCCCGTCCACCTCCGAGCTGCCACCGATCGTGACGACAGCTTCCCGGACTTTCCCGTGAATTTTCGCCGAGCCGCCGATGACCACCACCGCTTCGGCAGAATCTCCGACTTTCAATTCCACGTCCTGGCCGAACATCACAATGGGATGCAGTTGCCCACCGCTCCCGCCCTCTGGATTCATCGCAGTTTCATTGACGGCGGCAGCCGGCGGCGCATTGGATTCGTCCGCCGGATTGTTCGTCGCTGATATCACTTCCGGCTCGGCGGCGACGTTGGTTTCCTGGGCGGTTGCCCGCGGCGCCAGCGACAGACTCCCGGCGATCGTTAATAGAATCAACCACGTTCGATTTTTTGTTTTCATAAGGAGCGTTCCTTGGGTTTCTCGAAAGCGAGCCGGAAATACACGGTGCCCAGTCCCACACAGAGGGCGTAGCCCAGGGCCATACTTATCAGGCACGCGGCGACCACGCCCGCACCGAGTTTTTTTACCACGAGCAAGGCCGCCCTTGACAGCACGTCGAGCGTGTTTCCAATCATGTGCAGCCCGGAAAGCCATTCCCCCACCCGATGCAACGCCAGCGCGGGGGTGTGGGTTTGCGGCAGCTCCCAGCTGCCCAGGCAAAGTCCGCCAAACAACGCCAGCAAAAGCGCGAACGACGACGCCTGCCAGGCCACTGGCCACGTCTGCCACGAACGGCGGTACCACGGCAGCCGGGCCCGTTGTTCGATGGCGCGCATCACCCGGTCCGACAGCGCGGCCGGGGCCACCATTTCGGGAAGCGGCCGCAGCTCGGCGTTGATGGCCGCTTCCAATTGTTGATCGTGATCTGGCTTCATACCGGTCAGGCGGCTCTACGACTCCAGGACAAGCCGAAGCTTCCGGCGCATCGCTTCCCGGCCCCGGGAAATATCCGTCTTCACCTTGCCCAGCGACACGCCGAGCTTCTCGGCGATTTCCTCGTAACGCAGCCCATCGAGATGGTAGAGCACCAGCGGCACCCGTTGGGCTGCCGGCAACTTCTGCAGCGCCCGCTCCACCAGCTCCTGCCGATCTCGGGCTTCCAACTCCTCGCCTGGATCAACCTCGGCGGCAAATTCAGGCTCCGGCGTGTCCCCGCCCTCGGGATGGCTCGCGAACAGCTCGGAGAAGAAGCTCCAGCGCGAACGATAGCGGGACAGGTGATTCAAACTGAGGTTGGTGGCGACGGTCTTGAGCCAGCCGCCTGCCGTCGGACTCCCGGCCAGCTCACCGAAGCGTTCATACGCGCGCAGGAACACCTCCTGCGTCACGTCTTCGGCTTCAGATGAATTGGCGAGCAAGCGCATGGCCGTGCTGTACACCATGTTCTGGTAGTTACGCATGAACGTCTCGAACTGTTGCGCATCGGTCATGATCGGGCCGGGCCGGGTGCCGGCTCATCCTACGCCCGGCACGTCGCACAACGCAAAACTCTTGCCGTACCTCTTGCATAACTTTGGGAAATGAACTGCATGGCCGCAGCTAGAACAATCTCCACACCCGCACCGGGGCCATTGCCGTCACCGCCGGCAACCGGGAAGCGGTCCGCTCCGTTTCGGAGCGCATTGGGGATTGCCTTATGGCCGGGAATTCCGCCCGGTCAGGACAGTCAACCAGCCATGGGACTTCGCCCGTGGTTGACGGCTGGTTCGGCAGCACCGGCAACGGCTGGGCCTGCTTGAAATCCGGATTCAACCTGGCTCGGGGCGAAACGATTTTCATATTCCGGTTTGATAACCCGGCAGGCGACCGGTTTGTTTCAAAAAAGTCCGCCCAGCTTTGCGGGTGAACCCCGGCAGAACTGCCGTTAGGAATATCGATCAGTCCAGCCCAAGGGATCCGGGAAGCTCGCGATCAATCGTTATCCGACGCATCCCCGGCCTGGGATTTGGGCGCCACGACCATGAGAATCCCGTTCAGAACCATCCACACGCCGGACAGACAACACTGTTCGGAGTCAATTCCGCATCCGTCTCGACTTCAAAAACGTATCGTTGTCCACATCCGCATTGGATTTTGATGGGTATCACAGCCGGATCAGCTTCGATGGTACGCTGCATACGCCGATCCCTTGGATTTGTCCAGAGCAACCTGTCCTTATGCCCGACCAAGGGTGCATGTTTACTCTTTTTCCGAACAGGCGGCTGAAAGCCACCAAACCCCGCATCCAAGATGGCTGCGCTACAGCGTAGCACACGGTTCCAGCGTGCGGGTTGGGGCATCTTCCAGAGCCCGCTTGCTCACGCGCATACCAACCCATCAGGGCAGTGTGCTGATGCGCACGCAAACCAACCCTTGCGATGGGGATTGAACCTCGGCTACCGTCAGCCCTGATGAAACCGTCCGTCTTTGCCCTCAACCATAAACCCCTTGGTTTTCTACTGTTTTGGCTGGCTTTGGCCGGTCTGCCTCCGCTGAACGCCCAGCAAGCGGCGCCCGCGCCCACACGGTGGGAAACCCGGGCGAAGCAGAAGACCGACCTGAACCAGGGCATCACCTGGCTGACCCACGAGCCGATCGATTTCCTAATGCGGCGCGGGGACCACTATGACGACGAACCGGATCGGTACCAAAAAATGTGCGCACCGGACAACCTCAAGCGCATGGCCGATGCCGGCATCCGCTACGGGCGGATTTTTTTCTACAAGGGTTTCGGGCGCGAATATGAGCGCGCCAACATGGAACAGGCCAAAGCTACGGCCGCTCTCATGCATCAGTTCGGCCTGAAGGTGGATATTTACATCGGCGGCACCATGTTTGCCGAAACGCTGTATTGCGAGCGGCCCGAGGCCCGGAACTGGGAGCAGCGCGACCAGAACAACCAATGGGTGCCGTACGGCCTCCAGACGTTCCGGCATTACGCCTGTCCTAACGAGCCCGCCTATCGTGATTACCTGAAGTCGATCCTCAAATACGCCGTCGAGGAGGTTCACGCCGACCAGATTTCCTTCGACAACATCATGCTGCAACCGGAGCCGGAGTCGTGCCGCTGCCCGCGCTGTATCACAGCGTTCCACGATTTCCTGCGCCGGCATTATCCCACGCCGGAAACCGTCCGCCGCCGGTTCGGCCTGCCGGACGTGGAGTGGATCCAACCCAACGAATGGGCGTCCCCCACCCAGCCGGACGGCATCAGCGTCCTCAACGACCCGGTGTTGCAGGAATGGGTCCGGTTCCGCTGCGAGTCACTGGCCCATTACGCCAACGATCTCTACGATTATGTCAAAAGCCTGAACCCCGACGTCTCGGTGCTGTTCAATATCAAGGGCCTTTACAGCTACAACCGCTACTGGGCCAACGCCGTCTATCACCCGTTGTTTGCCAATCGCATTGACGTGCTGTCGTTCGACACCGGCGGCTACGACGCCCGCATCGATGCCCGGACCGGGGCCCTGGTCTCCCAAATCCGCTTCTACAAGGTGGCCCGCCGGCTCAAAACCAGTTGCGAGGAGCCGCTGCAGGACGACCTGCGCTGCGCGGTGGACATGGCATTTGCCTATCAAACCCCCGTCCGCGGCAATCCCGGCTCTCCCTTCACCACGCATGTCTCCACGCCGCTGCTCGAGTTTTACCGCGAATATCTCGACCGCTACTACCGCGACACGGAGAGCGTGGCAGACGTCGCCGTCCTGCACACCTGGCCGTCCATGGCGTACAGCATCAGCGACACCTATGTGCCGACGACGCTCATGGAGCAGGTGCTCATTCAGCACCAAATTCCCTTCGACATCCTGTTCGACGAAGACCTGGAGCGGATTGGGAGTTACCAGGAAATCATCCTGCCCGGCCAGGAATGTGTTGGCGAGGCGCAGGCGCAGAAGTTGCTGGAGTACGCCCGCAACGGCGGCACGTTGCTGCTGACCGGCAACACGGCGCAATATAATCAGTGGCGCGAGCGCCGCCGCACCAATCCGTTCCTGCCTGCGCGCACGGAACGCAAAGGCCGGATAATTTACCTCCCGGAAATCATCCCCGCCGATTCCCCCGGCGCCAGAGTTCCAATGGCCGATGAGAATCCGGAGCCGGGGGCCGCTCCGCAGCGCGGGGCGCGGATGAGTCCGGCCCAGTGGGTTCTCCCGAAAAATCACGAAGCCATCAGCCAAGCCGTGGTGCAGGGCTTGCCCCGGGGGCTTTCCATCCGGACGGAGGCGCCTTTGACCGCCGTCATGGACCTGCTCACCCGCCCCCGCAGCCGTGAAACCCTGGTTCACTTCGTCAATTTCGACCGCGCCAACCCCCTGGCGCCGCTTCCCACGACCGTGCGCAAACAGTTCGATGGAACGGTCAAATCCGTTACTTTGCTTTCGCCGGAACGGGATGCGCCGCAGCCGCTGTCATTCCGGGAATCCGCGGACCAGGTCACTTTTACCGTTCCGGCCGCAAAGCGTTACGCGTTGGTGGTCATCGCCCAGTAGCTTAGCTGCCGCCGGACCCTGGCTGGGCCAGGCGGGCGCGACGTACTAGGGTTAAAAAACGCCGCGGTCAGGGGCTGGTTGAAGCCCGGTTTTGTTCTGGACTTTCTGCCCTCGATTTAATAATTTCGGGGTATAAGTCCTATGAGAAAGATTTCCTTGTTCGTTGTTCAGGCAATTGCCGCGTGCCTTATCCAGTCCGCGTCCGCTCAGTACAGCATGCCGCCGGGCTCGCCCGAGGAACTGGAGGCAACCTACATCACGTCCATTGAAAACCGAACCGCCGCCATCGTCGCCTCTTTAGATCTGAACAATGCGGAGAAGTCTGCCCGTGTTCATGACATTATCATCGCCCAATATCGGACCTTGCGGGCGCGTGACGAAGCCATCGATTCCCTGCTTAAATTGCAGGGCAAAGAGGTCAATTACAAAAATCGCGCTCCGCTGATGCAAAGCGAGTCCAAAGCCCTGCACGACAAATTCCTCGCCAAGCTGGCCACGGAGCTGACTCCGGAACAGGTTGAAATCGTCAAAAACAAAATGACCTATAACAAGGTCCAGGTGACTTACGTCGCCTATTGCTCGATCTTCTCCGATCTCACGGAGGCGGATAAAACCGAGATCATGGACAAGCTCAAGGCCGCCCGGGAGGAGGCCATGGACGGCGGCAGCGCGGCGGAAAAGTCCGCCATTTTCCAGAAGTACAAGGACCAGATCAACGATTACCTGAACGCCCACGGGCATGACGTGGCCAAGGCCTACAAGGAATGGGAGGCCAAACAGCAGGCCAGCAATCAAAAGGCCTCGGGCGGCGCTGCCGGCGACAGTACACCGACCAATAAGTAGGCCGCGGGCTCCTCGCCGCTCTGGCCTCCGCCCGGCCGTCCGGCCGCGAACCGGGCAACGCTCAACGTGGTTCTCCCCGGTAGGCCAGTCTGACAATCCAGTCGGCCAAAAAGAAACAAAGGGCGCCCCAAATCATCGCCGGGATGCCGAACGCGAAATAATAAAACACGGACGGCAGATCGGCGCTATTGCCGTCGCTCGCGGGCAAAAGGCTTTCCACAATGGTTTCAAAGCCGGCCCACACATTCCACAAGCCATAGGTGATGATCAGAAAACCGGCAATCCGGACCATCACGCCAAAAAGTTCGGAGGATTTCATCAGGCTGTAATCGCAATCATTTCACTGCCGCCCCCCAACACTGGGTCAGTTGCCCCGGCCCTGTCAAGCCGGCTTTGCGCAGTCCCGCCAGTTTTGTTTTGGCAAATGCGCCGTTCGCCGTTTTACTGGACGCCATGCAAGTCGTGCTTGATTACTTGAAACGCAACCAGGCCCGGTTCGTGGCGGAGTTGTGCGATTATCTCCGTTTCCCCAGCGTCTCGGCCCAGCCGCAACATCAGCAGGACATGATCGCCTGCGCCCGCTGGCTGGCCACACACGCCCGCCGCCTGGGCCTCGACGCGCGCGTCTGCCCCACCGCCGGCCATCCCATCGTCGTTGCCAAAACCCCGCCCGTGCCCGGCAAGCGGCACCGCCCCCATTTCATGGTCTATGGCCACTACGACGTTCAGCCGCCGGAGCCGCTCGATTTGTGGAAAACGCCGCCGTTTGCGCCGCGCATCCAGGGCCGTTCGATCTTTGCCCGCGGCTCAACCGACAACAAGGGCCAGAACTTTACGCATCTCAAAGCGGTCGAAGCTTATCTCAAAACCGGCACTCCCCTCCCCTGCGATCTGACCTTTGTCATCGAAGGCGAGGAAGAAGTCGGCAGCGCGAACCTGGCAAAATTTTTAAAATCAAACCGTCGCGAACTGGCGTGCGATGCCGTCATCGTTTCGGACACCGGCATGCCCAGCCCCAAACATCCGGCCTTGACCTACGCGCTGCGCGGCATCATCGCCTTTGAAATCACGCTGCACGGCCCGTCGCGTGACCTGCATTCCGGCGTTTTCGGCGGTTCGGTGGAAAACCCGGCCATGGCGCTCGCCCGCCTGCTCGCGCAAGTCCGCGACGCCCGCGGCCGCATCACCATCCCCGGCTTTTATGACGACATTGCGCCGCTGTCGGCGTTCGAGCGGAAACAACTGGCTCGTTTCCCGCTGCCGGACCGCGCCCTGCAGCAATTGCTGGGTGTGACCCGGCTGTTCGGCGAGCGCGGTTTTACCCCCACCGAACACCGGGCGGCCCGCCCCACCTTTGAAATCAACGGCCTGACCAGCGGTTACCAGGGCCAGGGCAGCAAAACCATCGTGCCGGCCTGGGCCCGGGCGAAAATCACCTGCCGCCTCGTGCCGCATCAGCGGCCGGCAAAGATCCGGGGTTTGGTGTGCGATTACCTGCGTAAAATCTGCCCGCCCACGGTGCGGATCGAGATCCAGGCCGGCCACGGAGCGGAAGCCTACCTGGTTTCGCCGCAAAGCCGCGCGGCGCAGTCGGCGCTGCGCGCCCTGAAAGCCGCGTTTGGTTGCCAGCCAATTTTGATGCGCGAAGGTGGTTCGATCCCCATCGTCAACGACTTCAAAAAAATCCTCGGCGCCGATTCGCTGTTGTTGGGATTGGGCCTGCCCGATGACAACGCCCATTCGCCGAACGAAAAGTTCAACCTGGACTGTTTTGCCAAAGGCCAGGCGATGAGCGCCCACCTGTGGCAGGAGCTGGCGCAGCGCCCTTAGGCGGCCAGGGAATATTCCGCCAGCACTTGCACCCGCTCCGCCGAGGCGTACCAATCGGTCAATACCAGTTGCATCCGCCGCACCCGGCTCTCGCCAAACGAAATCGTCCGGTTGGCTTCCAGAAGACTCTTCAGCCGCTGCCAGTCCGTGTCCGGCCGGCAAAAGCGCATGATCGTCAGGTGCGCCGTCTGGATTTTGTACTTCCGGGCGAGTTCATCCGCCACGTGGTTTTTTTTGAGTTCCTCCCGCAAATCATCCCGGATTTGCGCGAGCGTGTCGCCGACGGGAAATCCCTGGACCATCACCGCGCTGGCCGATGCCGTCAGGCCCTGGAACCCGATTGAAAATTCACGGTGCGCCTTCAAGACCTTGCTGACGAGGGATTGGTACGTGGGTAAGGGGCCGATTTTGTCCCGCCAGAGTTCCGATCCCGGAACGATCGACAGCACCGTGACGTGGAGTTCTTCCGGCCGGTAGAAATACTGGCCGGGCGCCACGATCGCCAGCTCATCCACGAATTTGGCAATGGAACGTTGAACCGCCGGCTCGGGCCGTAACATCAGAGTCAGGCCCCGCCGAGGATCACGGGTTTTATCCGGCAGATGGGGATCAATCGTGGGCCGGCCGCCCGCCAAGGCCAGGGCGGCTTCCTGCCAAAGCCGCTCGTAGATGTGCCTCGCCTCGCTCACCGGTGGTCCCAGGCCTGCAGTTCCGTGCGCAACGGCTCCAGCGGCAGCCCGACGACATTGCTGTAGGAACCGGAAATCTCCGCCACGATTATTTCGCCGTGCTCCTGAATGGCGTAAGCGCCCGCTTTGTCCAGCGGGTTTACCTTCGCCAGGTAATCGCGAATTTGGCCGGCGGCCAGCGGGTGAAATCTCACGTCCGTGGTCGTGGCCAGCAGTCGTTCCTGGTGCGCGCGCAGGTGAATCAGGCTGATGCCGGTGACCACCTGGTGCGTCTGCCCCTGGAGCCGCGTCAGCATCCGCTCGGCTTCGGCAAGGCTCCCGGGCTTGCCCATGATTTCCCCGCCCAGGAAAACCAGCGTATCCGCCCCCAGCACGAGGGCATCGGGATTTTTTTTGGCGACCGCCCGCGCCTTGCGATGGGCATTCAGCTGGCAGATTTCGAACGGGGATAGCTGCTCGTCCAGAATTTCCGATGCGTCGCTGGGCACGACCAGGAAATCCGGATGCAATTGCCGGAGCAGTTCGGCGCGGCGAGGCGAGGCTGAGGCCAGGATCAGCGGCGGCAATCCCATGCGCTGAATTTAATCATGAACGCCATACGTGTCGAGTCACACCCGTGGGGCTGGCAACCCGCTTTGCCTTCGGCGGGGAAAGTGCTGGCCGGGCGGTTTTCGGGAAACCGTCGTACCTCCAAACGGCCGGCCGGCGAGCGGGATGATATCCCTTGCGATGGGCTGAAACAGAAAACTTGAAACTTGAAACTTGAAACTTGAAACTCGGTTCATGCACAGCGACCGTCATCTCGTCAATATTGCGCTCATCGGTTTCATGGGCGCCGGGAAATCGTCCGTCGGGCACCTCGTCGCCGAACAGTTGCGTTTTGATTACCTCGACACCGACGACGTCATCCAGTCGCGCGCCGGCCGCACCATCACCGAGATTTTTGCCACCGACGGCGAGCCGGCCTTTCGCAAGATGGAATCGGATTTGGTGAAGGAGCTCGCCGGGCGGACGCGCACCGTCATCTCGACCGGGGGCGGACTGCCGGTCAAACCGGAGAACCTGGCCTGCCTTAAAACCCATGCGCTGGTCGTCTGCCTGTGGGCGTCGCCGGAAAAAATCTGGGAGCGCGTCCGGCACCAGACCCATCGTCCGCTGCTCCACGATTCCGACCCGCAGAAAAAAATCCGCGACCTGCTCGCCGTGCGCGAGCCGTTTTACAAACAGGCCGACGTGCTGGTCAACACGGACATCCGCTCCGTGCGCGAGGTGGCGCAACAGGTCGTGCACCAATACCGGCTCGAATCGTCCGACCGGCGATGAAAGCCGCCATCCGCCAGCAAGCGCGTGAGTTGGGTTTTGACGACTGCCGGTTCACCGCCGCTGATGCGCCAGCCAGCGCGGATCGCTTCCAAAGTTGGCTCGCCACAAAACAGCATGGCGAGATGGCCTGGCTCGAGCGCACCAGCCCGAAACGCCTGGATCCCCGGAATGTCCTGCCCGGCGCTAAAAGCATCATCGTATTCGCAGCAAGCTACGAACTGGGTAATCCGCCATCCGCAATCCACCATCCGCATTCCGGCGTGATTGCCCGTTACGCCCGTTTCACCGACTACCACAATGTCCTCGGCGAACGGCTGAAGCAACTGACTGCCCTCGTCCAGCAACTCGGCGGCGCGGAGGCCAAGTCGTTGTGGCACGTGGACACCGGGCCGATGCTGGAACGTGACTTTGCCCAGCGCGCCGGCATCGGTTTCATTGGCAAACATACCAACGTCATCAGCCGGCAATTGGGGAACTGGATTTTGCTGGGCGAAATCATCACCACCCTTGATCTGGAGCCGGATGCGCCGGAGCCAAATCGCTGCGGCAAATGCGAGCGCTGTCTCGAAGCCTGTCCCACGCGGGCCATCACGGCGCCCTTCCAACTGGATGCCCGCCTCTGCATTTCCTATCTCACCATCGAGTTGAAAGGTTCCATCCCGATTGAACTGCGCCCGGCCATCGGCAACCGGATTTTCGGCTGTGACGATTGCCTGGCGGCTTGTCCGTGGAACCGGTTCGCGCGCGAGGGCCGTTTGATGAAGGAACAGGCCCGTCCGGATCTCGCCGCGCCGGACCTGCTCGAGCTGCTGCAACTGGGCGAGGCGGCCTTCAAATCGCGCTTCGCCGGCACCCCGATTCTGCGCGCCAAACGCCGGGGGCTGTTGCGCAACGTCTGCGTGGCGTTGGGGAATACCGGCAGTGCATCCACCCTGCCCCGCCTGCAAAAAGCCGCTGGCGATCCCGAGCCGTTGATCGCGGAACACGCCCGCTGGGCAATTGGTCAAATCAAATCGCGCCACCCATGAAACGAGCTCGTGCCTTTTTCGAGTGCGCCCTGACCGTGCTCTTAAAACTGGCGACTGGAAGCCGCCGGCACCCGCAGTCAGGATGACCGCGCTACGCAGCGTCCGCTTTGCTCCTTCGCGGCGCGACGGCGGCCAGCGCGAGTTGAGGCATCTTCCAGATGCCCGGGTTCTGCCAAGACGGCGGTTTCAAAGGAATGGTGGCAGCCGGCGTTCAGCTTCGGCGCCCATACGCTTTCGCGGTTGACAGCCGGGATTCTGCATGTTCAGTTCCCCGCCATTGAACGCCACGACTGACATCGCGTACGAAACGGCGCGCCGGATTACTCCGGCCGAGTTTGTTGACCTGCTGCGCCGCTCGACCCTGGCGGAACGCCGTCCGGTGGACGATGCCCAATGCATCCAGGCCATGCTGCAACACGCGAACCTGCTTTGCACCGCCTGGCACGGAGCCAAACTCGTCGGGGTAGCCCGGTCCGTCACCGATTTTGAATTCTGCTGCTACTTGTCGGATCTGGCGGTGGATGCAGCCTATCAGAAACAGGGCATCGGCCGCGCATTGATTGCGTTGACACAGTCCAGGCTGGGCGCGCGCGCCAAACTCATATTGCTGTCCGCCCCCAAGGCGGAGCGCTATTATCCCCGCATCGGATTTGATGTCCATCCCTCAGCCTGGATCATCCCTGCCGACCGCGAATTGCGCTGAATCCGCCAAACGAAACTCGATCTTCTATGAACGCTTATCAGATCTCTGCCACCACCGGCCCGGACGCGTTGCGGCTCGTGCAGTTGGCCGAACCCAAACCCGCCGCCGGTCAGGTGCTCGTCCGCGTGCGCGCCGCGTCGCTCAACTACCGCGATTTGATGGTGGCCGACGGCCGCTACGGCAAGGTTGCCCTGCCACTCATTCCCCTGTCCGATGGCGCCGGTGAAATCGCCGCCGTGGGCGAAGGCGTGACGCGCTGGAAAACCGGCGACCGCGTGGCCGGCACCTTCTTTCAGGGCTGGTCGTCGGGACCGTTTGTGCGCGCGACCGCCCAAACCGCGCTCGGCGGCGCCCTGAACGGGATGTTGGCCGGGCACGTCGCGCTCGCCGCTGAAGGTGTGGTGGCGATCCCGCCGCATCTCAGCTTCGAGGAAGCCGCCACCCTGCCCTGCGCCGCCCTGACCGCCTGGCACGCTTTGGTTGTCCAGGGAAAGGTCGCCGCTAATGAAACCGTGCTGGTGTTGGGCACCGGCGGCGTTTCCATGTTCGCCCTGCAATTTGCCAAAATGCACGGCGCCCGCGTCATCATCACCTCCAGCAGCGATGAAAAACTGGCGCGCGCCAAATCGCTCGGCGCGGATGAAACCATCAATTACCGTTCCCGGCCGGAGTGGGAAAAAGACGTGTTGGTCCTGACGCAGGAAGCGGGAGTCGATCACGTGGTTGAAGTCGGCGGCGCCGGGACATTTCCCAAAACCCTGCGCGCGGTCAAGCCCGGCGGCCAGGTCCACCTGGTGGGCGGCGTCAGCGGGTTCACCGCCGACGTGCCGCTTGGCGACATCATCCGCAAGCTGGTCAGCGTGCGCGGGGTTTATGTGGGCAGCCGGGAGATGTTTGAGGCCATGAACCGTGCGGTGGCCCGGCATCGGACCAGACCGGTGATTGACCGCGTATTTGGATTTGCCGAGGCGCCGGCGGCCTATCGCTATCAGCAGAGCGGGGCGCACTGCGGAAAGGTGGTCATCTCTGGTGTTGCCTGAAAGCTTCATGGCTTTGTCGCTTCACTTCACCCGGCTGGCCAAGTGGCACGTCGCGTTTCCGGCTCGATTTGCAGATCCGCATCCGCCGACCGGTAAGGCGGGGTCGGGGCGCCGCGCCGACCTGCCTTCGCAAGGCTACCGCAAGGCAAGCCGGACGCCGCCGCGCGGCGTCCCTACCTACAACTAGTCGCCGCCGGGAGTGTGCCGGGAGCGATGGTACCATAAAACCCACCACCTTCATCCGCCCAGCGCCATGGTCAGGCCAACCAGCGCAAGACCGACAACGACCATCACCACCCCTGACAGCCAGGGCCGCCGCCCGGCACAACGCCCGTAGGCCCAGCCGGTCAGGAACAACATACCGACGGCAATGGCATTGGAGACACGCAGGGCCGGAAGCGGGTGTTGCATCAAGAGGAACGGGATGACTACGGGAAAGGTGGAGAGGAAGACAAGCAGGAAGACCGCCAGTCCGCCCAGGTAATCTTGCTTGCGGAGGCGCATCTGCTCTGGCGGCTCCGGCAATTGATTCAACCGCTGGCGGATGGCTTCGTATTCCGCCGGCTGCAAAACTTCCGCAACCATCGGCGGCAAAGCACCGGCAATGATCTGGCGGGCCGCCGCCGCATCCTCCGCCCCGCGCAAGGCGCGCAACGTGCGGAGTCTTTGGCTCGAATCAGCCAGGCAACCCATCAGATACAAAATCGCGTCGATAATCCCCCAGGCCAGGTTGCAGCCCAAGGCACCCAGAAGCATCGTGCGGACTTCCGCACGGCCGGCTTCGGCGGCACTGAGCGAGCCGGTGATAGCCAGCACCATGATCAACCCAAACAGAACCTCGGACACCCGGTCGTATGGGTCGAGGATGCGTTTGGAGGAGGGAATGAGGTTCTCAGACATAAATCAACCAACCGGGGACTGGCAATCGCGCGGGCCATCAGGCGGGAGGACGCGGACCCGGCCGGTCGCGAGTTCATAGATCGCGCCGACAATCTGGATGCGGCCTCCGACCACGGCGGCGTGGCCGGCGGGGGTCGCCGCGAGTTGACGCACCGTCCAGCGCACGTTGGCTTCGACGGCGTGAAGCCATTGCGCCTCGGCAGGCTCGGACGCATTGATGCCCTCCAGGCCCGGGAGGATGGCGTCGAGCAACTCGGCGACTTTCCCCTTTTCACCCCGGCCACCAAACTTGGTTTGCAGGGCGGCCTGCACCGCGCCGCAGCCTTCATGGCCGAGCACCACGAACAGCGGCGTCCGCAAATGAACCAGTGCGTAGCCCAGGCTGCCGAGGATTTCGGCCGAGACGACATTGCCGGCGACGCGCACTATGAACAAGTCGCCCAGGCCCTGATCAAATATCATCTCGGGCGGCACGCGGGAATCGCTGCAGCCGAGAAGGGTGGCGAACGGTTGCTGCGCCGCCGACAATTCGGTCAGGCGGCCGGGCAGCGGCGGCCGTTGTTGCGGTTTGCCGCACATGAAACGCGCATTGCCCTCGATCAACCGTGCGAGAGCGGCACTGGCCGTGATTGTTGGCGTGACCGTTGACATGCGATTCATTGATCAAGCACAGTCTTTGTGCCGAGCGTTCCCCGCAGTGGGACGTTTGCATCTGGAAGATGCCTGAACCTGAAACCGGGGAAGCCTGCGCCATCCCACGCCGGCAGGACAGCCAACCGGTCGGCGGTCTTTGGCGGGTTCCAGCCGCCGGTTTCCAAGACAGTGCCGAGGTGCACCCCGGAATAGGCCGGGGTCACCTGGCGGGTTGACTTCATAAATTGATAATCTCCATTCGATGATTACCCGCCGGATCGTCAGGCGGATCGCGCTGGGTCAGGATGGCGAAGGCGCCCGGGAGCCGATGCCGCCGCACCCAGTCTTTGACGTATGCCGTCCACGACGGCGGCGGTGCCGGCTCATGCTCCGGAATTACGCCGTGAGAAAATCGGAGGTCCGAGCAGGTTTTGGCGCGGGGGCTGATGGCAACCACCGGCACCGGCAGGCGCAGCGCCGCCAGCCATCGCGCGGTGGCGCCGCTGGCCGATGGCACAAAGACGGCCGCCGGCTGAAGGTACTCGAGGCTGGCCTCGACGCTCACGGCGATGAGGTGCTCGGGCCGGATGCGGCCGGTCAGGTCCACCCCGGTGTACCTTTCTTTGACGGTAACATGGCGGCGGGCCGGCTCCACGGCCGCCGCAATTTTGGCCAGCATCGCCACGGCCTCCACCGGGAAGGCGCCCATGGCCGATTCGCCCGAGAGCATGACGCAATCGGTGCCATCGAGAATGGCGTTGGACACGTCGGTCGCTTCCGCGCGCGTCGGCAGACGATAGGCGGTCATGGACTCGAGCATCTGGGTGGCAGTGATGACGGGCCGGGCGCGCCGATTGGCCCGGCGCATGATGTCCTTCTGCACCACGGCAATCCGTTCGATGGGAACTTCCACACCCAAGTCGCCGCGGGCGATCATGATGCCATCCGCGGCGTCGAGAATCTCGTCGAGCCGTTCGAGGGCGCGCGACCGCTCGATTTTCGCGATCAGAAACGGGTCGTGGCCGAATTCGCGCGCGGCCTGCCGCACTGCTTGCACGTCTGCGGCGCCTTCAACAAAAGACTGGCTCACGGCGTCCACGCCTTCGGCAAGCGCAAATTTCAGGCACTCGCGGTCCCGCTCAGTGAAGGCGCTGATGCCGAGGCTGATCCCCGGCAGGTTCAGGCCCTTGCGCGAGCGGAGTTCGCCACCCACTTTAACCACACATTTCACCTCGGCGCCGCTGACCTCTGCAACTTCGAGCTGGAGGTAACCGTCGTTGAGCGACAGGGGGTCGCCCCGTTTTACCACCTGCGGCAGGCGCGAAAAGCTGACCGAAACGCGCCGGGCATCGCCGGCGACCTGGGCCGTGGTGAGCGTGAAGCTGTCACCGGCTTTCAATTCGATTTTATCCACGCCGAGGTTGCCGATGCGCATTTTGGGGCCGGACAAATCCGCCATGATGGCCACCGGCCGGCCGACGGCCCGGGCGGCGGCGCGCAGGTTCAGGATATTCTGCCGGTGCGACGCGAATTCGCCGTGGGAGAAATTGAGCCGCGCGACGTTCAGTCCGGCGCGGATCATTTGTTCCAGCACCGGCTGGGAATTTGACGCCGGGCCGATGGTGGCGACGATTTTGGTTTTGTGGGCGGGCAAAGGGTTTTCCATAGCTACAGCTGGCTTTCAATGGGCAGCAAGGACAGCAGATTCACCACCAGCCGGCGGTAGAGCGAGGCGTGCGGTTCGTGGGTGTACCGCACTTCCCGTCCGTTCTCCTGTCCGATCCAGACGATGGAGCCGCACTCCTTGCAGGGGCCGGGACCGGGAACAAATTCGAGGCGATAGGCGGCCTCCTTCAGCCGGGCTTCGAGGGAGTCCGCCACCGGGCCGGCCACGTCGGGAATCTCAATGACGAGGCCCATCTCCGTATTGAGCACGGTCGAGCGCGGATCAACGTTCAGGGAGCCGACGAAAAGTGTTTGGCGGTCAAAGATGAACGACTTGGCATGAAGGCTGGAGCGCGGTGATTTGGCGTTGCGCCGGCGAGTGGTCCTGTCTTCCAGAGCGGTGGCGCGGAGCCGGGCATTGGGCTTGATTTCCCACAGCTCGACACCGGCGCGGAGCAGCGCCTTCCGGTAGCGGCGATAGCCTGCGTGCACCGCCACCACGTCGGTCGCCGCCAGCGAATTGGAGAGCACCACCACCCGTATGCCGCGCGCCCGCAGCGACCGGAAGAGTTCCACGCCGGTCGGGCCCGGAACAAAATAGGGGGAAACGATAAAAACCTCGCGCGTGGTGCCGTCGAGGACATGGCGCAATTGCGGGAGCAGGTGGGTGGCGGTGTTGGTCAGGTCGGTGGTGATCTTTTCCGGCTGGTCACACACCAGCCGGGTCTTCCCCCAGGTGGCGTCCAGTTCGTGCTGGCGGATTTCCTCCCCCACTTCGTTCCCGGCCAGGCCCTGGAAATCGGGCGTATTGGTGATCGCCTGCACGCGGGCCGCCAGACCGGCGTATCTTTGGCTCACCTGTTCGGGCGAAAGCCGATTTTTGGTCAGCGCGTGGATGGGGATGGACAGCGAACTGAACCAGTATCGCTCAAACATCTCCGACACCTCCGCCGCCGCCGGGCCGGCCGCCATGACGTCGAAATCAGCGAAGTGCGGTTCATCGCCGGCGGCATAATAACGCGCCCCCACATTCCGGCCGCCCAGAATGGTGACCAGCCCGTCCGCCGTGAAGGATTTGTTGTGCATGCGCCGGTTGATCCGCTGGAACTCAAACAAGGTGCTCAGCCGCCGAAAGGTGCGGTTCGCCACGGGGTTGAATAACCGCACTTCGACATTGGTGTGGCTGTCGAGCGCCAGTAACACCTCGTCGGAAGCGGACCCGCCAAAATCGTCCAGCAACAACCGCACCCGGACACCCCGATCCGCCGCGCACAAGAGCCGGTCCGTTAACAATTGGCCGGTGGCGTCCGGGGTCCAGATATAATACTGCACGTCGAGAGTGCGCTCAGCGGTGTCCGCAAGGGCCAGGCGCGCCGACAAGGCGTCCAGCCCAAACGGCAGGAGCTGGATTTCCGACGCACCGGGGTGCTCGGCGGCGGCGGGTGCCACCGTGCGGGCCCAGGTCGTGTTTTGCGTGTCCACCGGGTAGCGCACGTTCCATTCCGGACTGGGCTTGGGCAGCGAAGTGCACCCGGTCAAAGCGGTCGCGACCAGCGTCAGGCCCAGGATTGGCCCAAACAAACCGGTTCGCATCGCCCCAGTCTGCGCCCGCGGCGCCTTCGTCGCGGTTGAAATCGATCGGTGGTAGCACGCCAAGGTCAAAAGTGACCGGGTTTTATCGGCGACCCTGTTTCTCAGTTGCGGTTCAAGCATGGTCCTGGATACAGCGAGCGATTCTCACCGGAGGAGGTTAATGAATCCAGCCCTCCTCCTGGAACCGGACTTTGAGCTGGTCGGCGATTTCCGCGGCCGTCTGCTGCGCCCGCCCCTCAATCTTGGCGCTGCCGCTGGCCTCCCCATAAACTTTCATTCCACCGCCGACGATGAGTCCGACCGGGCTGCCGGTGATCAGCCAACCGGCGGCTCCCAGAGAGGCGCCCGGCCCCTTGCCGCTCTCCGAGTCCACTCGGCCCGCGCCGAGCTTTCGCAGTCCCTGCGCGGTCATTTGGAATCCTTCGACGGCGGTGGTCAACTCGGAGCCCCCCGAGCCGAAGCCAACGGTCATGCGCTTGGCGGTGCTCCCCTGCTCCACCGAAACCAGGTAGCCCCGGATGACAATGTCGTTAATCTGCAACCTCGACCCGGCCTGGCCCCGCTCGGCCGGCAATCCCATCCCTTGGATGGCCAGAATCAATTGGGAAGTGATACTCGAGCCCAACTGGCGTCCGAGCGCGGCTTCCGCCTCGGTGGGTGGCGTGACTGGCACGGACGCTTGAGCGGCGAACATGGAGTTGGTCGGGATTTCATCGGCCGAGGCGGTAAAATCGTAAATCACGATATGCTCGGGCCGCGGCAGCCGTTCGTGGACGTAGCGTTGACGCCCGGTGACACTGGTCGAGGCGCAGCCGGTAAGGACGGCCGCAGCCAGCGCACCCAGTGCGAGCGTCCGCACCGTCGCTTGAACGCCGCCAACCAGCGGCTGGAAGGCATTTAATCGCAGATGGGATGAGCGCGCGGGGCGCCCCGGGGTGCCGTCAAAACTTCGATGGTTAATCATGGCTTGCATTTGTTCTTCCTTGAGTCTTATCGAATGGTCGGCCTTTGTCACCCGCCGATTTTGACCCGGCTTTGAACCTCCCGCTGCTGTTCCAAACCGGCTTGTCTCAATGATGACAAACGGACACGGAGGTTCGCCAAATGGGCGATTCCGACGGATCGGTGTTTCGCCCAGCGGCGCGGGTTCTATCCTCCGTTACTCCGGCTGGGCTTCAGGTCCTCCCCCGGCTTAAACCGCAATGCCAAGGCTCGGCGGATCAAGCTATCCGCCGGAAAATGATTTGAGTTTTGGAGCCCTTTATCGGATCAGATATTATCCGCCTCGGTCGAGCTGCCTTTGACTTCCACCGCGCCTTTTTCCCCCCACCTCCAACCGAGCACGAACGGATGGTCCTCGCCGCGCTCGATGATGTACTGGCGGTGCTCGATGAGGGCGTTGCGGATGGCCTGTTTGGCGTAGGCGGCGCGGGCCCCGAGTTGCGGGAGCCGGTCAATCACATCCTGCACCAGATGGAACCGGTCCATCTCGTTCAACACCACCATGTCGAACGGCGTGGTGGTCGTCCCCTCCTCCTTGTAGCCGCGCACGTGCAGGTTTTTGTGGTTCGTGCGGCGGTAGGTGAGGCGATGGATGAGCCACGGATAGCCGTGGAACGCGAACACGATGGGCTTGTCCTTGGTGAAGAGCGTGTCGAAATCGTGGTCGTTCAACCCGTGGGGATGCTCGCTCGACGGCTGGAGTTTCATCAGATTGACAACGTTGATGACGCGCATTTTCAACTCGGGCACGTGGCGACGCAGCAGGTCCACCGCCGCGAGCGTTTCGAGCGTGGGCACATCGCCGCAGCAGGCCATCACGACGTCGGGCTCGCCGCCCTTGTCGTTGCTGGCCCATTCCCAGATGCCGACGCCGGCGGTGCAATGCTTGATGGCCTGGTCCATGGTGAGCCAGACCGGCGCGGGTTGCTTGCCGGCGACAATCACGTTCACGTAGTTGCGGCTGCGCAGGCAATGGTCGGTGACGGAGAGCAGGCAGTTGGCGTCGGGCGGCAGATACACGCGCACAACTTCGGCCTTTTTGTTGACGACGTGGTCGATGAAGCCGGGGTCCTGGTGCGAAAAGCCGTTGTGATCCTGGCGCCAGACATGCGACGAGAGCAGGTAATTAAGCGAGGCGATGGGCCGCCGCCAGGGAATCTCGTGGCACACCTTCAACCACTTGGCGTGCTGGTTGAACATCGAATCGATGATGTGGATGAACGCCTCGTAGCAGGAGAAGAAGCCGTGCCGGCCGGTTAACAGATACCCTTCCAGCCAGCCCTGACATTGATGTTCGCTCAACATTTCCATGACGCGGCCGTCGGGCGCGAGGTGGTCGTCATAATCGTACCGCTCGGCCATCCACGCCCGGTTCGTCACGTCCAGCACATCCTGCCAGCGATTGGAGTTGTTTTCATCCGGGCTGAACAGGCGGAAGTTCTTGCTTTCCAGGTTCAGCTTCATCACGTCGCGCAGGAATTTGCCCATGACGCGCGTGGCTTCAGCCTCGGTGCCGCCGGGCTTCCTGACTTGAACGGCGTACTGGCGGAAGTCGGGCATCCGGAGGTCGCGCAGCAACAAACCGCCGTTGGCGTGGGGGTTGGCGCTCATCCGGCGTTCGCCTTTGGGCGCAATCTCAGCATACTCCGGTTTGAAGCGGCCCCGGTCATCAAACAGCTCCTGCGGCCGATAACTTTTCATCCATTGCTCGAGGATTTTGATGTGCGCCGGCTTTTCATGCATTTCCCCCATCGGCACCTGGTGCGAGCGCCAGGAATTCTCCGCGCGCTTGCCGTCAATCATCTTGGGGCACGTCCAACCCTTGGGCGAGCGCAGGATAATCATCGGCCAGCGCGGGCGCTCGGTGACGCCCCGCCGGCGGGCCGCGTTCTGAAGGCGCTGGATTTCTTCGACCGCCTGGTCGAGCGCCGCCGCCATGAGCTGGTGCATTTTCGGCGGTTCATGACCCTCAACGAAAATGGGCGCATAACCGTATCCGCGAAACAGTTGGTCCAGCTCCTCATGGGTGATGCGGGCCAGCACGCAGGGATTGGCAATTTTGTATCCGTTCAGGTGCAGAATCGGCAGTACCGCGCCGTCCGTGGCGGGGTTCAGGAACTTGTTCGAGTGCCAGCTCGTCGCCAGCGGCCCGGTCTCCGCCTCGCCGTCGCCCACGACGGCGGCGACGATGAGGCCGGGATTATCGTAGGCCGCGCCGTACGCGTGACTGAGGGCGTAGCCCAACTCGCCGCCTTCGTGGATGGAGCCGGGCGTCTCCGGCGCGACGTGGCTGGGAATGCCGCCGGGGAAGGAAAACTGTTTGAACAGCCTTTTCATGCCTTCCTCGTCCGGTGAGATGTTCGGATAAACTTCGCTGTAGGTGCCTTCCAGCCAGGTATTGGCCACGATGCCCGGCCCGCCGTGGCCGGGGCCGATGACATAAATCAAGTTCAGGTCGCGCTCCTTGATGATGCGATTGAGGTGCACGTAAATGAAGTTCAACCCCGGCGTCGTGCCCCAATGCCCCACGAGGCGCGGTTTGATATGTTCCTTGCGGAGCGGCTCCTTGAGCAATGGATTATCGTAGAGGTAGGTTTGGCCGACGGAAAGGTAGTTGGCGGCGCGCCACCAGGCGTCCATTTTGGCCAACAGGCCGACGCTGAGCGGGCCTCTGACGGTGGCCGCAATGGCTCCGGGGCGGCCGCTGGATTTAGCAGTTTTCGGTTTCATGATGAGTTGAGGTTGTGATTTCAGTTCTATGTAAATTCATCTATCTCCGGCGCCCGCCACCAGCCCGGACGGGTGCCGAGCGGACGGGAGCGGGCCGTACAGCCGGGCGGGCATTTTGCGCCCGCGCCTGGCCCAGTTGGCGGGCATAATATTGCCGGTCGAGCTCCGCGGCGTTCTGGGCGAGTGCCTGGGGGGCGGCGCCGGCAACCTGGCGACCGCGCGGTTGCGAAGCCGCCACCGGCGCAGCAGTTCCGGTGTTCCGGCCCCCGGTGCGGGATGCCGATACCCCTTGAGCCGCGGCGCTCTGTTTGCGTTGGCCGGCGCCTTGAACCGGAGCGTAATAATCCCACTTGCCGCCCGCTCCGCGGCGATACCAGCCATCGCTTTTGCGTTGGTAGATGTTTCCGTCCGGCGACGCATAAAGGTCGCGGCCGCCGCCAGGAGACTGCCGGACGGTATCGAGCAACTGCGCGCCGCCGGGCACGGAACCCGCGCGGGCAGTGGTTGGCGGACGGGAATAAGGATTCAAGGCAAGCGTGTTGGGCGGCGGACTCCAGGGCGTGGGGCGGGCCCCGCTTTGGAAGCGTCCGTACAAGGCCGGATAGCCGCCGTAAACAACCGGCCATCCCGGCGAACTGGCGGCGTCGGCGCGGCGATCATGGGGCGTGACGTGATTGCCGGATTGCCAACGATCGTAAATGTTGTCAATCACGGCCGCCCGGAGACCGCCCCGATTATTCCACGAAGGCCGCCACGTCCACCATCCGTACCAGGGCGAGTAAAGATAACCATAACCCCACGTGTAACCCCAGCCGTAATAGGTCGTGGTCGTCGTGCTGCACCACGGTTCATAATTATACCCCGTGCCATAAACCATCGTGCCATCATCCTCATAAGCGCCCGTGTACCCGGAGGTGTAGCCGACCTCCACACTATTGGTGTCGGCATCGTAAACGCGGACAAAGGTTGCGTAATAGACCGGGGAGTCGGGCGGGATGGTGTAAATTTCCTGCGGCACCTCCGCCGCCACCTGCCACGGCCCGGCCGGGGCCGCCGCCGTGAACCACACGCCCTTGTCCGCGGCATAATAGCTTTCGCCGGCCCGGATGACCGGCAATGGCGCATTGACCGCGTACAGCAGGGAGGTGCCCGCAATCGGCTTGAACTGCGGTTCGCCGTCGTAAGCAAACTCGAGTTTCGTGTCACGCCTGACCGTTGCCGTGGTGGGAACCGAGCTGGCAATCAGCGCCTGCTCCGCCTCGGGCGTGCCGGGCACGGAAGCCAGCACCACCGCCTGCGGACTGCCGCGGGGAATATCGGCGAAGTCATCGGGCAAATCCTTCGGCGCCACGTAAGTCCACGGGCCGTCGAGCGAGTTTGCTCGGAACCAGCGGCCGGAAAGCAGCAGGTAAGCCTGGCGTTCGGGGACGTAAAAGAAGAGCTGGTTGTCCGAGTTTGCCGCGTACTGCAATTGGGTGCCGCGGATGGGCTGAAAATTCGGCGCGCCATCCGTCATCAGCAATTCCGCGGGCCGGGTGCTGACGAGGATGCGCGGCCGGCCTTGTCCCGCGGCCGCCGCCGGGGCGTTGGTGGATGCCGGGGAAAACGCGGCCACATCCGGCGGCGGGATTTGGGCCAGCGACCAGGGACCGGCGAGCGCATCCGCGGCAAACCACTGACTTTCACCCGAAAGGTACAACCGCCCGCCGGCCGGGTCGCGCACCAGCAAGGCCGGCGTGTTGATGACGCGTTCGAGGGCCGTGCCGGCCATCGGTCGGAACACCGGCTCGCCGTCGATCACCACCAGCACTGACGGGTTGGTCACCCAGATAATATCCGGCGGATTGTGATTCAACGGCTGGGTCTGCGGCCGGGCGGCCGCCTCCTCGAATCCGAGCGCCGTGATCAGGTAATCGAGCGACACGGTGCGGGCGCCGCCCGGGAACAGTTCACGCACGAGGGCCAGGTCGTTGCTGCCGTTGTCCGGCGCGTCCGGGAAACTGCCCCGGGTGATTTCCAGGCGGTCGAGCGCGACCAGCCGGGTGGAGCGATCCACAGTGCCCTGCGCCTCGAACCAGACGACGCCGAGTTGCTCCTTTTTAGTGCGGGCCGGTTTCACCCCGACCACGGCCTGGGCGACGAACCAGTTGGTGGTCCAGCGTTCCACCTGCGGCAGATACATCGTGACGGTGTTTCCGTTGGTCGAGCGAACGCGCGGCCAGGGGGAGTCTTCGTCCAGGGCCGTCGGGGCCGCGAGCATCGCCGGGGCCAGCGCGAGCACCAGGCTGATGATTTGTATTCCGCAGGCAACCGGGCTGCCAATCCGGCGCGGCTCGAGCAAGTGAACAGTTAGTTTCATATTGCGCTCCTTCATCCTTCGCTCTGGATCCCCTCGATGAATCCCTGCGCGCCTTCCTGGACGTTGGCGGCATTGGCTTCATCGGTGTCAATGTGCATGGCCAGCTTGTAGTTCGGATCCACACGAACCAGCACATCGCCAAACACGAGTTCCCTATCCCCGTCAATCCGCACGCGCACGACCGACTTGTCGCGCACGCCGTAGCGGAGGGCATCCTCGGGCGTCATGTGAACGTGACGCAGCGCGCAGATGACGCCGCGGTCGACTTTTACCCTGCCGGTCGGGCTTTCGAGAACGCACCCGGGCGTGTCGGCGATGTCGCCGCTTTCGCGAATGGGCGGGTGCACGCCGAGTTTGAATTGCTCCGTCATCGCAATTTCAATCTGCGTGTACTTGCGGGCCGGGCCGAGCACGCGGACGCGCTCGATGCGGCCTTTCGGCCCGACGATGGCGAGTTGTTCCTGACAGGCATACTGGCCGGGCTGCGAAAGATCGGCGTGTTTGGTGAGCTGATGCCCCTTGCCGAACAGCGCCTCGACATGTTCCTGCGTGAGATGGATGTGATGGGCCGAAACTTCGACGAGAAACGGAACTTGTTTCTGGGCTTCGAGCACCTTCGTGATGTAGGAGCGGCTGAGGGCGCGCAACGCCTCGCGTGCCATCATGCGCTCCTCGTCCGTGGGCACCACCAGCACGGCGATCTTCGAATCTTCGGCGGTGATGCGGCAGATCTCGTCGAATCCGCGCGCCTGGCGGTTGCGCACCTCATCCAGCGAAATACCCATGCAATCCAAGCCTTGCAATGCCAGCGCGCGCACTTCGGCGCTGCCCTGGCCGATGCCGCCGGTGAAAACCACCGCGTCCAGGCCGCCCATGGAGGCGACGTACGCGCCGATGTATTTGCGCACGCGGTAGCAATACGTCTTGAGCGCCAGCAACGCGCGGGGCTGCTCCTCATCCGCCGCCTTGAGCACCTCGCGCATGTCGCTGGAAATGCCGGACAATCCCAGCAACCCGCTTTTCTTGTTCAACATCTCTTCGCTCTGACTGGCGGTGCGGCCCTCGGTTCGCTCAAGAAAGGCGAGCACGCCGGCGTCCACGTCGCCGCAGCGGGTGCCCATGATGAGGCCCTCGGCGGGTGTGAAGCCCATGGTCGTATCCACCGACCGGCCGTGGTCCACGGCGCAGAGGGACGAACCGTTGCCGAGGTGGCAGCTCACCAGCCGCAGTTCGTTCGGGCGGCGCTTGAGAAATTCCGCGGCACGCAGATTGACGTAGTGATGCGACGTGCCGTGGAAGCCGTAACGGCGCACGGCCTTTTTTTCGTACAGCTCGTAGGGCAAGCCGTAAAGGTACGCATACGCCGGCAGCGTGTGATGGAACGCCGTGTCGAAGATCGCCACGTGGGGCACGGCGGGAAACAGCTTTCGCATCTCGCGGATGCCCGCGACGTTCACCGGATTATGCAACGGCGCCAGCGGACTAAGCTCGTCGAGTTGGGCCAGCACTTCATCGGTGATGAGCGTGCCTTCCGTAAATTTCTCGCCGCCGTGAACGACGCGATGGACGACGACGCTGACCTCCCCGGCTCCGCCAATGACGCCCGTGTCCTTTGCGGTGAGTTCGGCGAGCACAGCCTTGAACGCCTCGGCGTACCCGCCTTTGGATAGCTCGCGTTTCAATTCGCCTTTCGGCCCCTGATGCTTGAGGCGCGTGCCGTCGAGCCCAATACGTTCGATGAGACCCCGCGCCTGGCGGGATTCGTTGGCTGTATCGTAGAAACAATATTTGACCGACGACGAACCGCAATTGATGACCAGAATTTTCTCGGGCCGCTCGCCCTTGAGCTTGAGGCCGTACGGATCGTCGCTCTGGCGCAACGCCGCCGCCGCCTTGGCCGGGTCGGCCATGATGAACTTCACCCGTTCGGCTATCGTACGCGAAATGAATTGCACCGCCCCGGGCGCGGCAACGATGGCGGACTGGAACAGCGACACCGGGATGAGCAGAATTTCGCAGCGGGTTTCGGCGATGAATTCCGCCAGCAGCGGATTGCCGGTCATCAAGGCGCCCTCGCCGAAGGTGTCGCCGGCTTTCAATTGTCCGAACACCTGGCGGGCGCCGCCGTCCCCGAGGGCCGAAGCCGTCACGGCGCCGCCGAGCACGACATAGAAGTGCGTGGCTTCCGCGCCGCAGTGGGCGATGGCTTCATTGGCTTCGAAAGAGACGATGCGCGAAGCCTCCGCCAGTTTGGCCAACAGGTCATCCGCAAACCGGGTGAACAACGGGACCTTGGCTTTGAGGAAAGCGATGATTTCAGCTTGCGTTTTCAAAATCCGGTTGTCGGTTGGGAAAGCCAAAGCGCGCGGCCGGGCGCGATGCCGCCTCCTCCGTGCCGGGCAGGGGGAGAGGCTTTGGATACCAGGGGTTCCTGCCACCAAACCGTGCCCGACGAAGCGATGACGCGCTCACGTAATTGCCTCGATTTTCTACCGGACATTTTTACTTGACCGGACCAGAACGGCCAATTGGACCTTGGTCCAACTGACTTGGAAATCACAGCCGATGAACACCACGCACACGAGGAAGTTCTGTGGTCCGGGCCCGACCGGGCGGCCGTCGTGGATTCACGGCTCGACGGGCCGGGGCCAATCAAGATCATCATCGGGGCCTGCCGCCAGCGACCGGGAGGTGAGGCACGGGCGCATTCAAAGATATTTCAAGCGCGAGGTCGGATACGCCGCGTTGAACGTGCGGGACCAACGGCGCGCCGGGCCAGCGGTCCCGGCGTTGGCGCTTACGCCGGCCTTACTTTGGCGCCGGTTCTGGTTTTGCGGTCGCGTTGCCGGCCGGATTCCATTCCTCAATCAGGCGGTAACCGACCGCCAGCAGCGTGGGGCCGAGGAATACGCCGATGAAACCGAAGGCCAGGGCGCCGCCGATCACACCAAAGAAGATCAGGATGAATGGCAGGTTGCTGCCCTGGCTGATCAGCCACGGCTTGATGAAATTGTCCACATTGCCCACGAACAATCCCCAGACGATCATGAAAATGCCGTAGCCGGTCGAGCCTTGATGGAACAGCCAGATGGCCGCCGGGATCCAGACCAGGCCGACACCCACCACCGGAATGACTGAGGCAAAAAAGGTCAGCAGCGCCAGCAAGGCGGCTCCGGGAACGCCCGCGATGACATAGCCGATGCCGGCGAGGACGGCTTGAGCCAGTGCCGTCCCCAAAATGCCATACACGACTCCGCGGATGGTTTTATTGGCCACAGTCAGGAGGCGCACGCCCTGACCGCCGGCGATGCGTCCGACGGCGGCATTCAACCAGCCGGCCATGGCCTCACCATCACGAAACAGGAAGAACGCGATGAAGATGCTCAAGGCCAGCCCCAGCAGGCCGTTGCCGAGCAGCAAGCCCGCTTTCAACAACCAGCCGCTCACGACCGGAATCTCCTCCTGCGCCTTGGCCATCAGTTTGGTACTGTCCCCGGCGAGACTCAGCCAGGATTCGACGGCTTTGGCGCCAACCACGGGAATTTTGCCAAGCCATTCGGGCGGCGCGGGCGGGCCGGCCGCCATCCAGTTCTGCACGGCCGCGGTCAAAGCGTTCACGTTATCGGCCAGCGTCATGCCAACGATGACGAACGGGAACAGAACGATCAGCAACAGTCCCAAGGTCATCAGGGATGCGGCGAGCGTATGGCGCTGATTGACCAGCCGGAGCAACCGGCGATAAAGAGGCCAACTGGAAGCGCACAACACCACGCCCCAGAGCAGCATGGACACAAACGGGCGCAATACAAACAGGCAACCCGCGATCAGCAGGAGCAAAATCGCCACGCCCACGTTCCGTTCCAGATTTGAGTTTGACGGCATTGTCATATAGTGCCTCCGGAGGTTATAACAGCGGCTCCAGCTTGAAACCGTCGAACCGCCTGTTCAAGGTTAAAAAACATCCGCTCGCGGCCCAAGGTTTTCCCCAGCGTCGATTTTTGAACCAAGGCCAGCGGTTCCGGATTCAAGGCAGCCAGCCACAGGCTGATCCCGGACTGCTGGAGCTTCTTTTCCGCATCGGTCAGCATCATGAGCGCGGTGTATTCCAAGTCCGGGATCGCGCTGCAATCGATGACGACTACTTGCGGCTTGTATTCATGGATGAGCGGCCACATCAGGTCCCCGATCCGCTGGGCATTGGCAAAATGGATGATGCCTTCGGTTTTGAGGATTAACAGGCCGGGGCAGAATTCGTCTTCCGGATGTTCGCTGGAACGCGGACGGAACACCGAGGTCCCGGGTTTTCGCCCCAGGACAAAGACCGGCCGGCGGTTGCCGTGATAGATCAGGGCCAGGAGCGAAAGCAGGACGGCTACCAGGATGCCCTGCAAAGTGCCGATGAACACGACGCCGGCTGATGCGGCCAGGGCCCAGCTGAATTCCATGACCCGCATTTTGGCGATGGCGCGGAATTCGCGGATTTTGATCATCCCGGCGCACGGCACGACGACCACGGCAGCCAGGGTTGCCTGCGGCATGAGATGGACCAGCGGCGCCAGAAAGAAGAGCACGGCGACCACCACCGTCCCGGTCACTAGACCGGCAATCTGGCTGCGGGCGCCGGACCGGCGATTGACCGCCGTCTGTGAAGTCCCGCCGCCGGAGGGCATGTTATGGAACAGCCCGCCGACGAGATTTGCCAAGCCCAAGGCCAGCAGCTCGCGATTCGCCTCGGGCCGCGGTTCGTCGGCGCCACGGAAGGCCCGCCCGGCCGCCACCGTTTCGACGAAACTCATCAGCGCGATGCCCAGCGCGGCGGGCCAGAGATGCATAAACCAGGACAGGTCCGGAAGGCCGAACGGCGGCAAGCCGCCCTGGACTTCTCCCACCCGCTCAATGCCGAAACGATCCAGGCCCAGCAGTCCGGACACGGTGATCCCGGCCAGCACGGTGACGAGCGAGGCCGGCACGCGCGGCAGGAACTGCTGCAGGCCCAGCTGCAGGCAGAGCATGGCCAGCGCAAGCAGCATCGTGGGTCCCGACGCCTGCGGGAGATGATGAGCGATGGCAGCAAGGTTGTGGAAGAAATGACCCTTGGCAAAATGAACTCCCAGTAATTTGGGGACCTGATCCACCACGATCACGAGACCAATGCCCGCTTTGAATCCGGTGAGCACCGGTTCGGAGATGAAATTGGCAATCATGCCGAACCGCAAGAGCGACGCCACGGAAAGCGCGGCCCCCACCAGCACGGCCAGCGTCGCCGCGCCGGTCATCAAGGCGTCGTGGTCGCCGCCGGGAACCGCCTGATGCAGGGCCCCGGCGGTCAGGATGGCCAGCGTCGAGGTGGTGGTCACGCTCAAGGGACGCGACGTGCCCATGACCGCATAGACCGCTATCGGCACCAGGGCGGTGTAGAGTCCGACGACCAGCGGCAGGCCGGCGATGGCGGCATAGGCCATCGCCTGCGGGATGACGACCGCCGCGGCTGTCAGTCCGGCGACCAGATCACCGCGGAGCCATTTCCGCTCATAGACAGCCAACCAGCCTGTCGCGGGAATCCAGCGCGCCAAGGAGTGCGGGCGGGAGGGTGTCGGAGCCTCGCTCAAAAATTCATTCGCCATGGCTTTTCAACTCAAAGACGTGGTATTGCCACGGAGCCACATCCAGATAGAGCCCGCGGGATTGCAGTTCGGTTCCATCGCGCTCGTAAACGGCATCGCTCAACAAATCGCGCAATCGCCAGGGTGTGCCGCCGAGGTCGGCAAAGGGGAGACGGACATAACCCTGGCTGGCATGACCGGCATAATTGACGCAGGCAATCAGGCGTTCGCCGCCGGCCTTTTGCCAGGCAAAAACGATAAAGGCGTCGGACGAGCCGTTGCCCTCCCAGGCGGGGGCAGATTCGAGCAATTGCCATTGGCCCTGCCGGACGACCGGCCGGCGCAAGATTTCGAGCAGCCGGGCGTAGAACAATTTCAAATCGCCGTTGACGGCTTCCTGCGGCGCGCGGACGAGATGCGGCGAAATCCGTTTGCGGCGTCCGTCGAATTGTCCCTGATGAAAGAAACGCAGGCCGGGCGAGAGAAAAGTGATGACGGCAGCGGCGCGATGAACTTCATCGGCAAAAGCGGCGGCGGCGCGAGGCTCATCGTGGTTTTCGAGAAACCGGGCGAGTTTGTTCTGGTAATCCGGCGCGGCGCGGAAATGCTCGCGCACCGGCCGCGCGCGGCCTTCGCGGAGGCGGTCGTACAGCCGCTTGTCGTAAGTGTAATCGAACCCCTGTTGTTGCAGTGTCCATTCCAAATCCCAATACACTTCGGCCATGAAGCAAAACTCCGGTACCTGTTCCCGCACCCGCCGGGTGGCGTCCGGCCAGAAGGCTCTGGCCGGTTTGCCCCAGGTCCGCTCGAAGACTTCCGGCAAGACCAGCATGGCCATGTCGCAGCGCACGCCGTCGCACTGGCCGGCGATCTTCAACAACTCGCCGGTCATGGCTTCCGTCGTTGCAAGCTCGGCGTAGTTGAGCTGCAAGGTGTCCGGCCAGCCGGGGAAATACGGATCGCGCCCGTGGGCCAGCAGCAAGTCTCCGCGCTGGCGCTTGACCCAGGTGTAGTTTTGCGGCGACCGCGCCAGATCAAGCTCCGTCCCCGAAACATAATACTCGGGATGTTCCTCAACCCATGGATGGTCCAGGCCGGTGTGATTGGGCACGAAATCGAGCATCAGTTTCAGGCCGCGCTGGCGCAGCCGTTCACGCAGGCGCGCGAGCGCCGCGCCGCCGCCGAGGTTTCGCCCCACGGTGTAGCCAGTGATGGCAAACCCGGAACCGGCGATGTCGTCCTCGCGCAAATCGGGAAGCGTTTCCTCAAATTCCCTCCGCCATTCCGGATGGTTCCGGGAAATTTCCCGTCCGGCCCGGCCGGTCTGCCAGACGCTCAGCAACCAGACCCAGTCAAAACCAGCGTTGGCGAGCTGATCCAGTTCGGCGTCGGGCACATCCTCGAGCGTCGCCGGGCGGCGGAGGCTGCGCGAGAGTTCCGTGAGCCACACGCGGGTGTTGATTTGGAACAGCGAAGGGTATCGAACGGTCGTCATTTGCCGGGTTCGGCGGCGGCTTGGGGATTGCGCGGACGTTTTGCCGGTTTCTCCAGTTCCACCACCGCGGCAATTTTGCCGTGTTCGAGCACTTGTTCCGCGCTGGTGGTGGCGAACAGGTGCATGGCGCGGGCGATGACTCCGGTCCAGCCCGTCTGGTGGCTGGCCCCCAGGCCGGCGCCGTTGTCGCCGTGGAAATATTCGTAGAACAGGATGAGGTCGCGCCAGTGCGGGTCATCCTGGAATTTTCGCTCGCCATCGTTCACGGGGCGGCGGCCATTTTTGTCCTTCAGAAAAATGCCGCCCAGCCGGCGCGAAATTTCCTCGGCGACCTGATACAGGTTCATCTGCCGGCCGGAGCCGGTGGGACATTCGACGGTAAAGCCGTTGCCGAAGAAGGCGTAGTACTGGAGCAGCGCCCGGATGATCAGCCCGTTCACCGGCATCCAGATGGGACCGCGCCAGTTCGAGTTGCCGCCGAACATGCCGGTGTCGGATTCGCCCGGCACGTAGGCAACGCGAAATTCCTGTCCGTTGACATTGAAAACGTAGGGATGGTCGGCATGGAACCGCGAGAGCGAGCGAATGCCATAGGGACTGAGGAATTCCTTTTCATCGAGCATCTTTGCCAGCACGCGCCGGAGCTTGTTTTCGTCGAGGATCGCGCCGAGCCGTCGGCCGGCCTGCCCAACTCTGCCCGGATCATGGATGAAAGTTCTCAATTCCGGACGCGCCGCGATGAAATCCGCGAAGCGTTGCATGAATTCCGGATATTTTTCCCGAAATTTACCTTCGAACACTGTGACGGCACAGAAGGGCAAAAGCCCGACCATGGACCGGACCTTCAATCGCTGGGCCTGGCCATCCGGCAATTGGAGCACGTCATAGAAAAAGCCGTCTTCCTCATCCCACATGCCGGTGTCACTTCCGGCATGGATGGTGGCCGAGGCAATGGAGACAAAATGTTGGACGAACTTGACGACCATGTCGGCATAGGTCGCCTTGTGCATGGCCAGTTCCGTCGCGATCTCCAGCATGTTCAGGCTGAACAGAGTCATCCACGCCGTGCCATCGGCCTGCTCGAGGTAGCCGCCGGTCGGCAGCGGCGCGCTGCGGTCGAAGACCCCGATGTTATCGAGCCCGAGGAATCCGCCCTCGAAGGTGTTTTTGCCGGAGCGGTCCTTGCGGTTGAGCCACCAGGTAAAATTCAGCAGCAGCTTCTGGAAACTGCGTTCCAGCCATTCGATGTCGCCCTGGCCCGTGCGCGCCTTTTCCAGGCGATACGTAAAAATGGTGGCCCAGGGATGCACGGGGGGATTGACATCGCCAAAATTCCATTCGTAGGCGGGAATCTGGCCGTTCGGGTGGAGATAGGTCTCGCGCAGCATGAGGTCGAGTTGTTGCTTGCCAAAATCCACATCCACCAGTGTCAGCGGCAGGACATGGAACGCAAGGTCCCACGCGGCATACCAGGGATATTCCCACTTGTCCGGCATGGAGATGACATCGGCATTGTACATGTGATGCCATTGTCCGTTGCGCGGCGCGGCCTTGCTCGACGGCGTGTACGGGTCGCTCCCCCGCTCCTCGAGCCAGCGGTTCACGTCGAAATAATAATACTGTTTGGACCACAGCATCCCGGCCAGCGCCTGGCGCATGACGTTGGCCTGGTCGGCATCGAGCGAACTGGGAATGACCGAGGCATAGAACTCGTCGGCTTCCTGCCGGCGCGCCTGCATGATTCCGTCAAAATGTTTGCCGAAGGCGCAATTGTCTTTGCCATAAGTTTGCTCCACGGCCGCCGGCACCACCGTAGTCAGCCGCAACCGGACGACCTCGACTTTGCCGGCCGGCACCGTCAGGCGGTAATGCGCCGCAGCCTTGGTGCCGGTTTGCTTCGGATTCACGGCTTTGCCCTGCTTGTGGACGACGTAGTTGTTGAAGGCGTCCTTGACAAACGGGGTCCGGTTTTCGCCGCCGAACAACTTTTTCGCGTTGGTTTCGTTTTCCGCGAACAGCAGCGCCGCCTTGCCGTCGCAGTAGAGATAGCGCTCGCCCAAATCAGGCTCGGCGGCCTGGACCACGGCGGATTTGCCGGCCATGGCTTTCAAAAACGGCCGGGGATTGTCCTGTCCCCATGACCAGCGGTTGCGGAACCAGAGCGTCGGCAGCAGATGAATCTCCGCCGGGTTTGGCCCGCGGTTGTGGACGCTGATCTGGATCAGGATGTCCTCGGGCGATTCCTTGGCATATTCCACAAACACGTCAAAGTAACGGTCCCGGTCAAATACGCCGGTGTTCAGGAGTTCATATTCAAATTCCTGGCGGCCCCGGTTGCGGTTGGTGTGGACGATTTGATCGTAAGGATAGGCGTCCTGGGGATACTTGTAGAGCCACTTCATGTAGGAGTGCGTCGGCGTACTGTCGAGGTAGAAATAATATTCCTTCACGTCCTCGCCGTGGTTGCCTTCGCTGTTGGTCAGACCGAACAAGCGCTCCTTGATGATGGGATCCTTGCCATTCCAGAGCGCCAGCGCAAAACAAAGCCGCTGCCGGTCATCCGAAATACCCGCCAGACCGTCCTCGCCCCAGTGGTAGGCGCGCGCGCGGGCCTGGTCATGGCTGAAATACTCCCAGGCGTTGCCGTTGTCACTGTAATCTTCGCGCACGGTGCCCCACTGGCGTTCGCTCAGGTAGGGGCCCCATTTTTTCCACGCGGCTTTCTGTCCGCGCGCTTCTGCAAGCCGGACTTCCTCTGCGTTCATATCTGTTCTCCTTTGTTGGCTACGATGATTCCGCCCGGCAGGGATCGCCTACTTCAGCCCCAACATGCCTGTCTGGAGGTCCTTGGTCGGCGGCTTGGGACCCAGCCAGATCGAGAAGACGGCCTCGGCAAATCCCTTGCCTTCAAAAGTGCCCAGGCCCTTGTCTCCGGCCTTCAGGGTGGTCCCTTTCCCGGGAACATACACAAATGTCAGCGTGTCGCCTTCCTTCACTTCGGGAACCAGCGCCAGCAACTGGTCAAACGCGGGCTTTTGGCCGGCCTTGTCCTTGGCGTTCGCCTCGAAGCCTTCCTGAAACCCGTCAACGAGTTGTTTCTTCGACAGGCTGCGCACGTAATGCATGCAGATGGCCTTCGCCTGATCGGCAGCGAGGATTTGTTCCGCATCCTTGGAGGCCGTCTCGACGTAGAGACCGCCCACGTAAACTTTGACAAAGGACTTCTTTCTCAGGCCCAGGCCATTCAGTTTGAGCGTTTTTCCGCCGGCGCTCAGCGTGTCGGGCAGCGTGACGCCCGCCAGTTCGGCGGCCCGGGCAGACCCGCCGAGCAGGGACGCGGCCAGCACGACCAGCAGGGCGCGACAAATAAGCGATCGTTTTGCAGACGAGTTGGAGTTGATGAACGCAGATTCAGTATTCATGGTTTTGGGTGGTGCATGGTTGATCTTAGTGCCAGTCCTTCAGTATTTCTCCGGCACAAATCTCCGGCCTTTGAGCGCAGCCTGGTCATCATAGGCTTCCTTCATCGCTCGCTTCGGCAGCTTGATCTTCTCGCGGGGCACCTTCTGGTAGGGGACGAGTTTGAGCAAGTGGGCAATGCAGTTCAGGCGGGCGCGCTTTTTATCGTCCGACCGCAGGATGTGCCACGGGGCCCACTTGGTGTCGGTCGCTTTCAGCATCTGGTCGCGGGCGCGCGAGTACTCAAACCATTTGCTGCGCGACGGCAGGTCCATGGGACTGAGCTTCCACTGGCGCAGCGGGTCGGTAATTCGCGCCTCGAAGCGGCGCCGCTGCTCCTGGTCGCTGACTTCAAGCCAGAATTTGATGAGCTTGATGCCGGCGTTCGTGATAAAACGCTCAACCACCGGGCATAGCTCGAGGAAATGCCGGTGTTGCTCCTTGCTGCAAAAACCCATCACGTGCTCGACCCCGGCGCGGTTGTACCAACTGCGGTCGAAGATGACGATTTCGCCGGCCGCCGGGAAATGCTGCATGTACCGCTGCATGTACATCTGGGATTTCTCGCGGTCCGACGGCGCGGGCAGCGCAACGACGCGAAAGACGCGCGGGCTGACGCGCTCAGTGATGGCGCGGATAGTGCCGCCCTTGCCGGCGCCGTCGCGGCCTTCAAAAATGATGATCACGCGCAGTCCTTCGTGTTTGACCCACTCCTGCAAATGGCATAGCTCCGCCTGCAACCGGCGCAGTTGTTTCTCGTATTTCCGGGCCTTCAATTTTTCGGTACCCTTTGATTTTTCTCTGTTTTTTTTGCTCATATGACCTCTTGGGATGACTATTTGGTCTGCGACTTCGAGGGGGAACCCGGCGCGAGGCTGGGCAGGTTCGAGGCGATCGCCAAATCAATGTAGATGGCAATTTGGTTTTCGATCTGAAGGAACTGGGCCGCCCGCATCGGGGAAACCGACCGGCTGATTCTCCGGTGGTATTTTTTCCAGAGTTTGGTGTGGTCCTCGAGGTTGCGGAGCCATTTTTCCGCCAGAACCTTCGCCGTTTCATCCGTGAACGTGTTATGGTTGTAGTCGCTGGCAAATTCCCGGGCCAGTTCCAGCTTGCGGTCGCCGATCACGGCGAGCTCCTTCTCATAGGCGCGATAAATGGGCCAGAACTTGTCCGCCTCCGCCGGCGTCAGGTTGAGCACCTGGCTGATGACCGCAACCTTGTTGGTGTTGAATTCCGAACGCAACGCGTCGAAATAGGCGCGGGTATCATCGTTTAAGGCCGGCAGGACCGGTTGGGCCGGCAGCCGGGCAGATAAAAGCACGGCTCCGGCAACGAGGCAGAGATAACGAATGGCTGCATTCATGGTTTGTTCTGGTTGATATTTACTGGCGCATGACGGCAGGGGTCCCGGCCGGGGGAAACATCCGGATTAGCGCTTCCTGAACGGCCGGAACATGCAGGTTGCCGAGGTGTCCACCGGTGGGATAGACGGTGGCATTCGTGCCAAAGGTCGAGCGGAACCACTTGAAATCCGCCCGATTTAACAGGAAATCGTCCTGGCACACCTGGACTCGCACCTTGGGATTATTGGCGAGTGATGCCGTGTCCTGCGTCAGATCCGTGGCGGCGAGGAGCGCCTCCCGGTTCGTACCGCGTCCCGTTTTCACCAGGTAGGGAACCATGAATCGATCCATGTACTCGGCGTAGGAAATCCGGCGGATTTCGCGGTAGGAGGGCTGCCGGACAAACCGGTCCGGATCCACCTTGAGCACGCCCAGGTTGTCCCGTCGCTGGCTGTCCACAATGGCGCTCATCAGGGTGTAGCGGAAGGCCAGCCCGATGAGGAAACGGGACTCGTCGAGGCTGAGCGGAATATTGCCTGACACATCAAGGCCATTCTGGGCCGAGGACTGCGTGTTGTCATCTGATTTTTCGCGGCCCTGGGCGGCAAAGTACAATGCCTTGTAGATGGCATCCTGCATCCGTTGGCGCCGCTCAACCGCCGGCCAGTTCAAAGGCGCATTAAACAGGTCATCCAGATCTTCCAAGGCATCCGCCAGGCTCGTGGGCGGCTCCACGGCAACATAGCGGTCAAAACTCAGGCCGTTCAGCTCCCCGGCGGCTTCGCGGGCGGCGATCATCAAGGTAAAATAGCCCCCGTACGAAACTCCGCTCAGACTGGTTCCAGTGATCTTGTCCCCTTTCCGTTTCCGGAGGTCGGCCAGGACCAGCCGGAGGGCGTTGATCACGTCGTCGCAATCCGCCGGGCCATAACCCGGAATCGCCATCGTTGAGCCGTGGTCCATGAACTCCTGCTGGAACGGATTCGAGAAGGTGACGACGGAATAGCCGCGCCGGTAGAGCATATCCGCATAGGCCAGCGTGGAACGGTCCAATCGATAGGACCCCAAGCCGGGAAGATAGCACACCAGCGGCGCCGGCTTCTTCTGCATCCAGCAGGAGTAGGCCAGTTTTTTTCCGGTGGCCGGCACCCGCACTTTGTAGGTGTCCGCCTTTTCAGCAAACCGGGGTGTCTGCGGCTTGAAAAAAACCGCACCGACGGTTGGATCGGGCTTTTCGCCCGGTTCATAGCGCGGCAGGTAATCCAGGACCAGCCGCTGCCGGTTCAGCGAGTAGAGGGTGCGAATCGCCTGGTACGGATCCACCAGCGAATCCAGTTGGCGTTTCAACTCGGGTGCCTGTCCGCTGAAATCATTGAAGGTGAATCCAGGCCGGAGCGCCATCGGCCAATCCTCATCGTCATAAGCAACCCCGATCCAAAAACAGATGTCCAACGGGAAATCCACAATCTTGCCCACGGCATCGCGTCCATTGCTGGGACCGATGACGGGGATCATCAGGTAGAACCAGGGTCCCGAACCCCAATGGCCGAGCGTCAGACCGAAATCCTGGTCGGACCGGCCGATCTTCCAATGGGTAGCGGGATCGAACAAGCCGCCGAGCCCGATGGTGGAATTGACGCCGAAACGTTCGGTTTCCTCCCAGGCGCCGCGCCACCTGCCCTGCAGACAGTTGTTCACCAGCCGGACCGGGTAGGTGAGATTGTGCCCGACGTTGTAGATTCGTTTGCGGACCGGTTTGGGCGCGACCGTGCAGTACCCCACGCTCAGCGGGTAAATGACACCCCGGAACAGCACATCATTGAACGCCCACGAGCAGCGGTTGAAACCCTCCAGCGGATCCGGCACCGCGTCGAAGTAAGGCATCTGGCCGGCGGCCAGTTGTGGCTCCGAATTGGTTGGCGCGGCAGTCTGTGCCTGGACCCTGATGCAGGTCAGGGTTGCTGCCACCGCCAAAGCAGCAAGCATGGCTTTGAGTGTGGTTGATTTCCGAACCTTGGCTTTCATTTCCTTTGATTGGGTCTGGCGGTCAGGGACCGGTGCTATGGCATTTCAAACTTTGCCGGGCGGCGGTTCCGCCGAGGGAGGCGGCGGGACAGGTGGCGGTTCCGGTTTGACCGTAATCGTGGCGGTCGGGGTTCCGGCAGTGGGAGGGTTGGCCGGGCCACCGGTCATGGAGAGGCTGATGGAAACCGGCATCATCCGCTCGGCGACGGAAACGGTTTTCCAATTGAAGATGATCGCCAGCAGGCGGAACACAAAGGTGGCGCCAACGGCCATCAAGCCGGCCTTTTGAAAAGACCAATCGAGGCGCATCAACATCCAGGTAAACAGGCAGGCGCCCAATACTGCCCCCAGAACGTAGAGTTGCCCGGGCTTGAACAGCAATGGCTCTTCGCGGACCAGCACGTCGCGCAGCAAGCCGCCACCGGAGGCATTGATGACGCCGACCATGATCGCCGCCACGACGGACAATCCGGCATTGAGGCATTTTTCGACTCCGACGACGGCGTAGGCACCCAGCCCCAGCGCGTCTGCCAGCAGAAATACTTTTTGCAGACGGTCGATCCGACGGCTGAACGCAGCCGCCACGACGCACCCCGCCAAGACGACGTATAGGTAACGCTCGTCCTGCATCGCCAGCGGCGGGCCGTTTTGGATGAAGATGCTGTCACGGATCAAGCCTCCTCCCAGGCCCGTCACCAGCGCCAGAACGAACAGGCCGACAATGTCATAATTTCGGCGGATGGCCACCAGCGCCCCGCTCAGCGCGTAAAGGAACGTGGCGCCGAGATCGAAGTAAATCGGCAGGATAAACTGGCCTTTGAGTTCAACCGTCATTGGATCTTTTGTGCCACGTCCGGAACCGCCGGGGGCGCGCGCCTTCAGCGCGCGCCCCTTCATCTCATCCGGCGATCAGAACAGCGAGTAAACCATGCCGGTCTGGACGCGCCAGACATCGCCATGGGCACCGTCGTTCTCTTCCTTGTAGCCGTAGAGGCATTCCAAGCCGACGCTGAGCCGTTTGCGGAGCTGCCAGACCAGGTTCCCGCTGGAATAATACGTTTTGTGGTAGGCGGCCCCGGTCTGGGCTTGCTCATTTTGCAGATCCACGAAGCCGAACGTGGCGGTGGAACGGAACTTTTCCGACCATTGGTGCGTGTAACCGCCCATGGTGGCCAGGTACGTCAGCGACTGCAATGAACCGTCCGCGTTGTACGCTGCGTCGCCGCCGTTGAACCCGGTGTAGGTGAAGTTGTCGTTGCAGAAGGCGAAAATGCCCTGGCCGTAGGTGAACTGGGCCTGGACCGAGTCATGCTCGAAAACGTTTAAACTGGTGGACAGGTTCAAACCCCATCCCAAAACGTTCTGCTGACCGAGGGTCGGGCTGTTGGCGCCGATATCGCGCAGGATGGTGGCAAACTGCACATGGCCCCACTTGGAGTCTTCCCAACGAACATTGAAGCCGCCATCCGGCAAATGGTTAACCGAGGAAGCGTCAGTGCCCGGTGTGCCGGCGGTATCAACCTGCGATGAGGGCTGCTGCACTCCGAAGTTTATCTGCCATCGATCATTGAGCGGCAGCATGTAGCGCACCGTCGCCTGCCGCGCAAAGATCATCGAATTCGGCCCTTCGAAGTCCACCGTGTCCGGCCAGACGTCCGGGTCTTCGAAGATGCTGTACGTGAAGCCGGCCGTGACATTGTAAATCTGGCCGTATAATTGTTTGAGGCGATAGGACATGCCGCTGCCGCTGCCGAAAAAGTCGTTGTTGTAGTAGAAGCGGAAGTCGCCCGGCATGTTGGGCGCCCGCACGTCCATGCTCAGGGACGAGCCCTTGGCGGTCATGTTGAACTGCTCGCCGCCACCGTATTGCGGGGTGTGTTCCATCGGGATGGTGGCGGTGACAAACCGGTCCGGATTTCCGGAATTCTGGTTGTCCTCCATCATATCCACGCGCGGCTTCGCGTTGAACTTGATGAGGGCGTCCGTGTTGGGCACCGGGATGAACCCCCGATATTTGGGATCAAGCGTGAGGTCGTTCAACCGCGGTGCGGCTTCCTGCATGTCGTTCATGTTGGCCCGGTCCGCCACGGGGCTCGGGTGCCCGATGATGGGGTTGGTCGGCATGGCAAAATACACACCCTCACCGACGTTGGTTCCCGGCGCCGCGACCATCCCCCTCTGCTTTTCCAGTTCGGCAATTTTCTGCTGCATCTCTTCCATGCTTTTTTGCATGGCCTGCATGGCGGATTTGAGCTGGTCGAGCTCGGACGACTGGGCCGGCGCCGCGAGGACACCGGCGGCCATCAACGAAATGACCACGATTGAAGTTTTCATGGTTGCTGGTTTCATAAATCAATTTCGGGTTGCAGGATTTTAAGGGTTACTTGAGCGAACCGAACAGGTCCAGGTCCAGTTCCCTGACGATGTAGTCAATCGCCTCGGTGGCCCGCACGCTGTTGCCGGCCTCGTTCACGGGAGGTGAAAATCCGACGACGGCCATTTTACCCGGAACCACGGCGACAATGCCGCCGCCCACCCCGGTTTTGGCGGGCAGGCCGGCGTTGTAAGCCCAGGCCCCGGATTCATCGTAGAACCCCGCCATCATCATCACCGCCAGAACGCGCGGCACATACTTCGAATCCAGGCAGCGCTCCTGGGTGATCGGGTTCACCCCCCCGTTGGCCAGCGTTGCGCCCATGACGGCCAGTTGTTTCGCGGTCACGCCGATGGAGCATTGTTTGGTGTACACATCGGTCGCCTCCGGCGGGTCACAGAACAGGTTTTCGTTGTTGTACAGGATCCAGGCGATGCCGCGGTTGCGGAAATTCGTGGCCGCCTCGGATTTGTAAACCTCGTCAATCAACTTGAGTTTCTCGCCGGCAAATTTGCTTTGATAGGCCAGAATCTTCTCCCAGCGATCCTCGGGACCGTTGGCCTTGACCAGGCTGACCGACGCCATGGCCCCGGCGTTCACCAGCGGGTTGACCGCCTTGTTGTTGTGCATGCCCAGCGCCACCACCGAGTTGAACGGCATCCCGGTCGGCTCGACGCCGATTTTCTTGAACACCGCCTCTTCGCCGGATTCCTGCATGACCTGGGCCATGGTGAACACCTTCGAGCAGGACTGGATGGAGAAGGCGTAGTCAATGTCGCCGGCGCTGTACACTTTGCCGTCCGCGGTGACGATGACCACCGCGAACAGGTTCGACGGCACGCTGGCAAGGTACGGAATGTAGTCGGCGTTCTTGCCCGACTTGTCGTCTTTGAATTTGTTGTAGGCTTCTTCGACGACACGCTGCAGATCAGGCGTCGCCGAGGGAGCAGCCGCGGTTTGGCCTGCGGCCGGTTGGGCTGCAGACTTGTTGTTATGAACCTGGATACAACCAACCACGGCGAGCAGCGAAACGACCAGCACGACTGCGCTCAGGTGGCGAAGGCTGAGTCCGGTTTTTTTAGTTTTCATGGTTGTGATCATGGTGGTTTTCATCTTTGTAATCTTGGATTGGGATTTAATCTGGTTCATCAGCGGATCGCGACAGTAAGGCTTAATACTCCATAAAGTACTGCTGCAATTTCTTCGGGTCATTGGTCTTCATCAGGCCGAGCATCGCCAGAATGCGGGCCTTTTGCGGGCTCAATTCCATCGAGGTGATGAAACCCAGTTTGTCGTCGTCCACCTCGACGTTGCGCACCACCAGGCCGCTGCCGGTCCGGGTTGCTCGAACCACCAAAACACCCTTTTTGGCGGCGTCGGAAAGCGCGGCAATCACCGCGTCGGTGCTGTTGCCGTCCCCCACCCCCGCGAGCACGATGCCCTTGACGCCGTCCTTGACCAGGAAGTTCACGACCTCAGGCCCGACATTGGCGTAGGAATAAACAATCTCCACGCGCGGCAGGTCGTTCGTACCCTTGCCGTCCACGGAAAATTCGCTCCTCGTGGTGTGCTTGGTGGTGTTGTGGTTGAAGAGATGGATCGTGCCCACGTTCATGACGCCGGCCCGGCCGCGATTGGGCGACTGGAAGGTATTGAGCGAAGTGCTGTTCATCTTCTGCGCCTCACGCGCATAGTGAATTTCGTCGTTGAGCACGACGAGCGGGCCGAGGCCGCGGGCATCCGGGCTCGCCGCGAGCGCGACCGCGTTGTAAAGATTCGCCGGCCCATCTGCGCTGGTCGCCGTGGCCGGGCGCATGGAACCGACGAGGACCACCGGCTTGTCGCTGTGAACGACGAGGCTGAGAAAATACGCGGTTTCTTCCATGGTATCGGTGCCGTGAGTAATTACAACGCCGTCCACATCCTTGTCAGCCAGGACTTCGTTGACGCGTTTGGCCAGCTTGAGCCACACCTCGTGGTTCATCGTCTGGCTGCCGATGTTGGCCACCTGCTCCCCGCTCAAGTCGGCGAGATCGCCGAGGTGCGGAACAGCCTTGATGAGGTCATCCACCGAAAAGCTGCCGGATTTGTAGCCGACCTCGGTGGAGCTGGCCTGGGCGCCGGCGATGGTGCCGCCGGTGGCGAGAATTTTGATCTTGGGTTTGGCCTGGGCGGCGGTGGAAAACATCAAGGCCATCACCGCAACAAGGCACAGGAGGTATCGTGTCGTTTTCATATTCAGTTCAATTTTGGTTTGCAGTTTGTTTTTGCCCGTTGGTTCACAATTTGAGTTCGCTGAAATCTAGGCCGCCCGGCCTCTCTTTGAGGCCTTCCATTCCGTGACATAGGCCTGCGCCGCGGTGCGGAGGTATTGCCCGATCTTCGGATAGGTGTCTTCGGGGAGGTTGGCCAGCGAGACCCGCACGGACCAGTCTGGCCCGCCGAAGCCGCCGCCGTGCATGAGCACCACGCCGGAGTGCTCGGCCAGGCGGAAGAGCACGTCGGTGCATTCGTAGTTCTTCCGCAAAAACCGCGCGAAATCCGGGCCGTACTCCTTTTCCGCCCACACCATCAGGTCAAGCTGGACGTAATAGGCGGCGCGGTCGCTGTCAGGCGGCAGCGTCAGGCCCAGGCCCTCGAACATCGCCTGAAACCGCCGACGCACGATGATCTGGCAAAGGGATTTGTAACTGTTGGCCGTGTCCAGCAGGGCGAACGTGGAGAACAGCGCCATCTGGATCTGCTGGGGCAACGAAAGGCCCGCGGTGTGGTTCAACGCCACCATCCGGCTGTCCGCCACCATGCGGTCGATGAACTTCACCTTGGCCGGCTCCAGCGTGATGGGGCTGTAACGATGATTCAGTCTGGCGCGGGTTTTGGCCGGCAGCTTCGCAATCATCTTGTCGAAGATGTTGTTCTGGTGGACGGCCACCACGCCCAGGCGCCAGCCGGTGCACCCGAAATGCTTCGAGTAGGAGTACACGCCAATGGTGTTCTGCGGCAGCTCGGCCATGGCCGACCGGAAGCCCGGCACAAACGTGCCGTACACGTCATCGGTGATGATGATGAGGTCAGGCCGTTTCGTCTTGACGAGTTTGACCAGGCGCTGCATCGAGCTTTTGCGCATGGCAAACGACGGCGGGTTGCTGGGGTTGACGAGGAAGAACGCCTTGATGCGCTTGTCCTTCAGCTTGTCGATTTCCGCGTCGGCATATTGCCAGGTGTGGGCGCCGTTCTCGCGGCATTCGGAACTGGCGTCAAGGTTGACCACCTTGAAGGCAAAGCGGTCCATGTGCGCAATCTCAATGTAGGGCGTGAACGTCGGCACCGCCAGCGCGATGGTGTCGCCGCGATGCAACAGCTCGTTCTGCATCAGTGTATCGAAAATGTAACACATTGCCGCCGTGCCGCCTTCGACGGCAAAGATGTCGAATTTGCCCGCGGGCGGGCGGCTGTCGCACATTTCCTGGTCGAGGAATTCGTGCACGATGCGCTCGCAACAGCGCAACATCCGGTCGGGCACCGGATACATATCGCCAATGATGCCATGAGTCAGTTCGTAGGCGAAGGCCTCGGCGTCGAACTTGAGCTTCTTGACGCCGTAATTCCAGGTGTCGCGGAGCAGCTTGACGCCGGGCGCCTGGGGATTGGCGTCGAGGAAATCTTCAAACCGCGACGCCAGGCCGGGACTTTGGGCAATCTGCCTTCCCAGGTCGGGGATGTTGACGCCCCGGCGGGATTCTTCGAGGCCAAAGCGAAGGAGCGTTCCAAAGGCGTCGCGCGGCGTGGTGCAAATCCAGTTTGGATTGCCGCGACCGGCGTTGAGGAATTGGGCCGTTTGATCGCGCTCGGCCACCTGGGCGAGCTTGATCAGTTCATCTTTCAGTTCGAACGGGCTGAGTTTGAGCAGCGCTTTTTGATGTTCGCGCGTTGTGGAGGCTTTTATGTTCATAGATTTGGGAGGGTATTGGTTTAGCGCATCATAACGACGATCACGGTTCCCCAGGCAATCAGGAGCACGTTGCCAAGAGCGTAGGGCAGGCCGTAACCAAGCGCGGGCACCTTGCTGTCGGCGGCTTCCTGCACCGCCAGCAGCGATGGCGTCGCCGTGCCCGCGCCGGCACAGGCTCCCAGCACGATCCCCGGATGCATTTTCAACAGAAAACGGCCGACGAGAATGGCAACGGTGTGCGAAATGAAAACAACCGCCAGGCAGACGAGGATGAGGCCGAAGCCGGCCTCCTTCAACCCCGTGAAAAACGCCGGGCCGGCGCTCAGGCCGACCACGGCGATGAACGCGTTCAGGCCGACGGAATCAAACAGCCACAGGGCGGACTCGGGAATGTGCCCAAAAACCGGGTAAACGGACCTCAGCCAGCCGAGCACCAGGCCCGCAAACAGTACGCCGCCACTCGTGCCCAGGCCGACAGGGATGCCGTGGACCGGCAACTCCTGCAGGCCCATCAGGCCGCCGATGAAAATGCCCAGCCCCACAAACACCATGTCGGTCATGCTGGTGGCCCGGTTGACGTAGCCCAAAACCCTGGCCGCGCGCTCGACATCCCGCTGGGCGCCAACCAGCGTCAGCGTGTCGCCGCGGTTCACCTCGGTGGCGGCGGTGAACGGCAGTTCGGTGCCGGCGCGGACAATTTTGCGCAGGATGACGCCATGGCTCATCAGCCGCCCCTGGTCGCTGATGGTCGCCAATTCGGCCAGGGTTTTGCCGCTGTACTCCTTGTTGGTGACCACGACATCCAAAATGACCCCCGGGAAATCCAGCAGCTCCTTGTCCTCCACCTCTCCCGTCAGCGGGAAGTCCGGCGCCAGCAGGAATTCGCGCCGGGCGATGAGGGCCAGCACGTCGCCCGCGAGGATTTTCATCTGCGGCTCCGGCTCGAGGAGCTGCTCGCCCCGGCGGAGGCGTTGAACAAACACGCGCCGGCCGGCCCCGTGCCAGCGCGCCTCGAATTCGGCGATGGTCTGGCCGGGAAGATCACCGCCGGGGACGCGATAGGCCCGGATGTCCCAGGCCCGGTAGGCCGATTGCACTCCGGGCGCATGGCTGGGCCCGCCGCCGGACATTTCCTGCTCCAGCTTACGGCATTCCTCCTTGAGGTTCACCCGCATGAGCAGCGGGCCGATGGCGGGCAGGAACCAGGCGGTGCTGATGGTCCCGAGCAGGTACGTGACGGCGAAAGCGATCGTCATCTTATCCACCAACTGGTCCTGGTCGGCCTCCGGCATGGACAGGCGATGGATGGCGTCGCCCGCCGTGCCGAGCGTGGCCGACTCGGTCATGGAACCGGCCAGCAGCCCGGCCGTGGTGCCGATGTTGTAGCCCATGAGCCGCGCGGCGGCGAACGAGGTGCACAAGGCGGTCAAACACAGAACCACCGTGACCACCGCCTGGGGCAATCCCGTCTTCCGCAATCCGCCGAAGAACTGCGGGCCGACCTTGTAGCCGATTGCGAACAGGAACATCAGGAAGAACACCGCCTTGACGTTCGGCGAGACGTCAATCTTCATCTGGCCGATCAGGACGCCGGCAATCAAAACACCCGTGACCGACCCGATGGCGAACGACCCGAACTTGATCCGCCCGATCAGGTAGCCCAGCGCCAGCGTCAGAAAGACCGCCAGCTCCGGGTGCTGTTGCATTGCTTTGATGAGCGGTTCCATGCTAATGGGAAAATCGGGCAATGATTAATTATTTCTTCGCTTTCGCTGGTTTGCCGCCGGCGCCTTTCTTTTCGAGTTTCAACACCTTCAATCCCGCGGCGGCGTGGTAGCCGTGGATTTCCTTCACGTCCAGTTTGCGCATGAAGGTGATGATTTCCGGGCTGATGACCTGGCCGGGCACCATGATGGGGAAACCGGGCGGATACGGGATGACGAAGTTGGCCGAGACCAGTTCTGGGCCTTTCTTCAACCGCTCATCAATTTCCTTGCCGTTGAGCTTGATGTGCTCGCAATTTTCCTCGTCGTAGGCCGCGTAGAAGGCCGCGCGCATGTCACCCTCGGGCGTCTTGCTCTTCGGATTGGCCCGGAACAAATCGTGATAGCGGCTGAAGTTCGGCAGGTCCGGCACTTCCTCGCAGAGCGACTTCACGCGCGCCTGGAACGTCTGCGCCTCCTCGCTCCGGGAGTTGGCCAGCCGCGCCTCGAGGTCGCGCGCGATGTCGGCCAGCACCTTGATCAGATAAGCGATGTCGCTCCGGGTGTTGTTGATGTTCGTCATCAGCAGGATCGTGTTGCGCGAGGTCTTGTTGATCTGGATGTCGAATTTTTCGGCGAGCAGGCCCTTGAATTGCGTGCCGTCGAAGCCGGCCGTGCCGCACATCAAGGTGAGCCGCGTCGGGTCCAGCGCAAACTCGTCGTTGTCCAGCGCTTCGATGGCCTCCTTCCAGGTGGAATGCGGCGGGCCGTAGTCCGCCAGGCCGCTGCCGCGCAGTTCCGCCGGTATCATTTCCGCCGGGGTCAGAATGCGAAAGTACTTCGAAATGAGCGGATGCGAGTTCACCTC
>Ga0335071_10000274_pt1 | contig 59110 bp, 56 predicted proteins | sample Lox_Sample_15_FD_206724 | JGI IMG/M metagenome (GOLD analysis project Ga0335071, IMG submission 206724) | Soil microbial communities from Loxahatchee National Wildlife Refuge, Florida, United States - Lox_Sample_1.5 | ecosystem: Environmental > Terrestrial > Soil > Wetlands | place: USA... | reverse complement strand
GCAAAATGGGGCGAAACGGGCCAATGGTGGTCATTATTCTATGGTGGAGTCAAGACGCTGGTGGATTCCGCCGAAGACATGCAAGCTCGCGCGGAACTTTTGCGCGTGCACGCATTTGTCATGGCGGGCGCGGCGGTACCTCCGCATCCGGTGCCTGCGCCGCCGGTCATTACTTTCAAGGGCATCGGGCTAGTGGGATGGCGTGGTTCGGCTGGGGCAGTGGTCTATAGCGTTCAACGCCGAGTGGGTGATCTAAGAAAATGGGAGATGGCGTGCGACCGTTGCGCCACAGACGCCGATACTCCCTGGGTGGATACAGACGCCGCGAAGAGTTCATTCGCAAATGTGCTTGCGACGAAGTACCGGGTGATCGCCTACAACGCGGATGGCAAAGCCAGCGATCCATCGGCGGAACGCTAGTATGAGCGACCACCGGCAACAGGAAGCGCGAGCGGCGTTCGTCGACATCGACCTACCGTCGGAACCAGAAGTCGCAGTTCCCGGACGGCATGCCTGGGCTGCTCTCGGCATGCTGTGGTTTGTCTACGTCCTGAACTTCCTTTCGCGGCAGCTTCCGGCGATTCTTGCGAAACCGATTCAGGATAGTCTGCACGTCTCCGACGGCAAGCTTGGCTTGGTCGGCGGCCTCTACTTTGCGCTCTTTTATTGCTTCATCTCGATTCCCGTAGGCTGGATAGCCGACAAGACGAACCGGTCCAGGGTATTGGCGGCCGCGTGTGCAATTTGGAGCGCCGCGACGATGTGCTGCGGCATTGCAGCAACTTATCCGCAACTAGTTGTCGCGTACATGGCGGTAGGTTTCGGCGAAGCAGGCGGCGTCCCACCTTCTTACTCGATTATTTCCGACTACTTTCCGCCTGGCCGCCGGGGAACAGCGCTCGGTCTTTTCAATCTTGGGCCGGCTTTCGGCGCGACGCTCGGCATAGCTTTCGGAGCTTCCATCGCCGCCGCTTTCAGCTGGCGCTACGCGTTTCTCTTCCTCGGCAGCATTGGCGTGTTCGCGGCAATCGCCGTACTTTTTGTCGTGCGCGAACCGCGGCGCGGTGGATTGGATCGCATTTCAGACCAAACTGGCTCTGGCAAGACAGGTTTCTGGCAGACGCTTGTTTTATTTTTTTCGCGACCTTCTCTTAGACTTGCCGCCTTTGCTTCCGGCGCCAACCAGTTTATTACCTACGGTCTGGCCAACTTCGTGGTTCTCTTTCTTATGCGCGAGAAGGGAATGGTGCTCAAGCAAATTGCCGTCTACTACGCAATCGTATTTCTGATCGGTGTCGGCGGTTCGATGTTCGTCTCCGGCCGATTGATCGACCGCTTCACGCGAACCTCGAAACGGGCCTATGCCTTGATTCCCTCGATTTCGCTGGCTCTAGCCATGCCCTTCTATCTTGCTTTTGTCTGGGCTCCGTCCTGGCAGCTTGCGTTGCTTTTTCTAGTCGCCACACAATTTCTGAACTATTTTTATCTCTCCTCCATGGTGACGTTGGTGCAGGAGGAGGTACGGCCTGACCAGCGTGTCATGTCGGGGGCTTTGCTCTTGCTCGTAATGAATTTCATCGGCCTCGGCCTCGGCCCCACCTACGTCGGCGCAGCCAGTGACTTTTTTCACACGGCCCACCCTCATAGCTCGTTACAGATTGCCCTTTCCACACTCGCACCGTTCTATCTTGTGGCGATTTTGCTGTTCCTGAGACTCGCACAGGTGCTCGCGCGTGAGAACAATACTCTGGGAGTTAACGTATGAGCCTGCGTCGTTACCCGGTCCTTTTGGGCGCGGTGATCGGCTGTCTTACGATCTCATCTTTATATGGTGCAAGCACCACATCCTCATCGGGCGGCAAAACTAGCTCGATATCGGACTCTCCAGCCGGCAAGGCAGAAGGCGTAATCGAAGGAAAATTGCGCGTCTTCAAAGGCATTCCGTATGTGTTGCCTCCTGTCGGCCCGGCACGATGGAAACCTCCCCTCCCCATGCCCCGATGGGAAGGAGTCCGAAAAGCGACTGAATTCGGTCCCGCATGCTTGCAGCCGAAGCCGCAACTCTCAAATGTCTACACGCGCGATCCAATGCCGATGAGCGAAGATTGCCTGACGCTGAATATATGGGCTCCTACCGATGCGCGCACCGCGCCAGTCTTTTTCTGGATTTATGGTGGAGCGCTGGTTGGCGGGGCAAGCCGGGAGCCATTCTATGACGGCGCAAGGCTGGCGAATCAAGGTATCGTTGTCGTCTCGATCAACTATCGATTGGGTGTTCTAGGATGGCTGGCACATCCCCAACTCAGCGCCGAGTCGCCACTTGGAGTATCAGGCAATTACGGTCTATTGGATCAGATCGAGGCGCTGCGATGGGTACAGAAAAATATAAGGTCGTTTGGTGGTGATCCTTCCAACGTGACCATCGCCGGCGAGTCTGCCGGGGCCCTGAGCGTAATGTACCTGATGGCCGCGCCTGCTGCGCGAGGTCTGTTCGCGAAGGCGATCGCGGAGAGCGCGTACATGATCTCCGTGCCGACATTGAAGGAAAGCAAGTTCGGCGCACCGCCTGCCGAGGATAGCGGCGCGAAATTGGCCAGCGCGCTTCACGTGCCGGATCTCGCTGCACTAAGGGCTATGGATGCGAGTGCACTAAGTATGACTGCACCGACCACTGGGTACATTCCTTGGCCAACAATTGACGGGCATGTCCTACCCCGCCAACTTGTCGATGTTTTCGACCGCGGCGAACAAGCGCCTGTGCCGCTTCTCGCGGGCTTCAATAGCGGCGAAATCCGTTCGCTGAAAATCCTCGCTCCACCTCCGCCGCCCACCGCGGCCGAGTACGAAGCCACGATTCGCGATCGTTACTTGGACCTCGCGGATGCGTTTCTCAAGCAATATCCCAGCACGAACATGCAGGAGAGCATTTGGGCGACGACGCGAGATGCTCTTTACGGATGGACCGCGGTGCGACTCGCGAAAAAGCAGGCAGACCTCGGACAGCTGAGTTATCTCTATTATTTCGATCATGGCTATCCTTCCGAAGACGCCGCTGGCCTACATGCCTTCCATGCCAGCGAATTGCCCTATGTCTTTGGAACGCTCGACGCCACGCCGCCGCTCTGGCCGAAGATTCCCGCTACCTCGGAGGAAACAAAACTCTCCGACGCGATGATCGGATACTGGAGCTCCTTTGCTAGAACGGGTCGACCGAAAGCTGCAAATGCGCCAGACTGGCCGCAGTTCGGAGCCACGACCGCCTACATGGACTTCACCGATTCTCCTCACCCCTTGGAACATCTCCTGCCAGGAATGTATGAACTGAACGAAGAGGTCGTTTGCAGACGTCGAGCGAGCGGAGGTATACCGTTGGGCTGGTATTCCGGCTTGATCTCGCCGAAACTCCCCGCGCTTACAGCGCAGTGTAAACCGTAATCGAAGCACCATCGGTGTTCCTAACCAGAGATTGCGTGCGGGTGAACTCGTTCAGGCCTCGCCAATGCTAACCACATCCAATGGCTTAAAGGAAGTGGAGGCTTGATACATCGATAGCAGGCAGACGCGAAAATAGAATCTTCGCCACCTCAGCAGAAATCGACCACGCTGACCTGGGAGAAGGAAGGCAGCCGTTGGTCTACCGCGCTGAAATCGACGGTGACGAAGTTGCCAACGCGCCCAAAAACCCCCGTGCGTGAGCGTATTCACCAGTTCGGCAGCAAAATGGTCCTGGAATCCGATTCCTCCGGAACCCGTGTCTCCGATACCATTCCCGTCTCGCAATCTTCCCTAACGATTCATCCGCGTCAGGCAAATTGCTCCCGAAAGCGGTGTGAGGCGGATGCACGCTAACTCGCGAATGCGACTGTTCCAGATCATCGGGAAGTAGACTTTTGTGTGACCGAATGGTATCGAAACCGGGCAACGGCTCAATGCGGTTGTGACACCGGTCTTCCGGGGTTGATGGCGCAAGGCAGCCAACCAATAGAACAGTCCAGACTCATTGTTTTGTTTCTGGACTGACTGTCATCCGGGCATCGCCGAAAAGCATCTGAATCGAGTACCTGATCTTAGTAATCTGTGTTGACCAAGGAGTGTTCAAGATGACCATGGCGATGACCGCCTCCCCAGTCCAGCGAAAACCGGAACTCCTCGGCCAGACTGTCGTCATCATCGGCGGCAGTGCCGGGATCGGGCTCGAGACAGCGCGGCGCGCGGCCGCCGAAGGAGCCAAACTCATTCTCACCGGCCGTAACCCCGAATCGCTCCAACGCGCGGCGAAGGAACTCGACGCACTGAGCACCGCGTCTTTTGACGCCACTGATTCTGCGCTACTCGAACAGTTCTTTCGAGCTTTGCCGAGCCCGGTAGACCACGTCATGGTGACGGCTGGCCGTCCTTATTATGGCCGCCTGATCGACATGGACTTTGCCCGGATGCCCCATGCCCTCGACGAGCATCTCATGCTCTTTGTCAATGTCGCTCGTAGTGCCGTCCAAAAGGTCAGACCCGGAGGTTCCTTGGTTTTCATGGGAGGCACCGGCAGCCGCCGCCCGGCCATCGGACTCGGAGTCGCATCGACCGTGACCATCGCGATGCCCGCTCTCACAGCCAATCTGGCGCTTGAGATTGCGCCCATTCGAGTGAATCTGATCGCGGCCGGCTTCGTCGACACGCCCCTGTCCGCATCGCTACTTGGGGATGACCTCGAGAAGCGACGCAACCAGCTGCGAACCAACCTTCCCATCCGGCGGGTTGTCCAGCCGGAAGATGTTTCCGCGCTTGCCGTGCACCTGATGATCAACACAGCCCTGACGGGCGCAACTTACGACATCGATGGCGGGCAGCAGTTCGTCGCCGCGTAACCAAGAAGGAGGAGAAAATGGCAACTCTAAGTCAGCTTGTGAGCAGGCGATTACTGATCCTGGCGCGACGACTGTGAATCTAAAGCTGGAAGTAGTCGTCATCCCGGTAGCGAATGCCTTGCGCCGTGCGGCCGCCGCGCAGGGTCAACATGAAGCGAGGATTGGGTAACCGGACAAAAACTGGCCAGACTGGTATGCGAAGTACATGGCCGCGGAGCAAAAAGGCACGGAGTTACCGACTTAACCTCAATCGATGCTCATCGCAGGAGCCAATGATGCGTTCTGATATCAAGCCAGGAGCAGTCCTCCCCGACTACGAATTGCCCGACCACACGAGCAAACCGCGGAGGCTCAGCGAACTCCAAGGCGACGACCCTCTGGTCCTCACACTTGCGCGCGGCCACTATTGCCCGAAGGAACACCAGCAGCATCTCGAACTCGCGGCGTTCTATCCGAAGATCGCCGTCGCCTACACGCAGGTCGCGACAATTTCGACCGATGACCACCACACGCTCCAGGAGTTTCGCGCATCGGTCGGCGCCGAGTGGCCCTTCCTCTCCGATCCCGAGCGAATAGTTCAAAAAGATCTCGACATCCAGGAATACACCGATCCCGAGCACAATCCAATGATCCCGCACACGCTCGTGCTCAAGCCGGGCCTGGTGATCTACAGCATCTACAACGGGTATTGGTTCTGGGGCCGTCCATCGATCGTCGATCTTTGGCACGACCTGCGCGCCGTAACCAAGGAAATTCGTCCAGATTGGGATCTGAGCGCACCCGGTCTTCGCGAGGAATGGAATGCGGGTGACCTCTCGCGCTTCCATGGTTGGAACAAAAGAGACAGTGGCGAAACCCCGCCAGCCGGACGGAAGGAATAGCGGATTTCTGGTTCATCTTCGGCGAATGACGCAAGAAAGCGAGCACCCTATGAACGAACAAGAGTCGTTTTCCGAGTCAACGTACGAGCAGGAAACGCATGTAGCGGAGCGCGAGCTCTCCGCCTTTGTGAAGGCGGTGACGCAAATGTTTGGCGCGGAGCAGGCGCGAACTTCGACCGTGGATTGGCTCGACGAGGCAGAACTAATGGATACTCCGCCGCGGTCCACGAGCAGGGACTGGCGCGCGGTTACGATTGCCGCGTCGGCCCGATTGGCAAGCCGTATCGATGCCGCAGAGCATCGGCGGAGGTCCGTCGCAGCATAGGCTGAAAGCCCCAGCAGCTGCGACAAATCCGCTGAACTCATAGTTTACATCATGATCGCCGGCGCATTTCGGCAAACAAGACTTTAGAATCGACTGGAAGATCGAAAGTAGAATGAAATGCTGCATGTGTTGAATCCATTTGCGTTCATTTCCCGATGACGAAAGCGCCCACCGTCTCCAGTATCGATGAGTACTTGCGCGAAAGGCTGATGCCGGTTGAAGGAGCGATTCCCCGCATCGACGGCATCGACATGTTCGGAAATTCGATTCCGGCTGAAACCGTCGGCGGCGATCTTTTCGAATACATCAACTTCCAACAGCGTTATGACATCGAGGCGCGAATTGCGCGCGCCGAACGCTTATCAAAGGAGTTTCTGGAACCATTACCGGCAGGCCTTGCTCCCCGCAATTCGGTCGACGACCACGTGCACTGGATGATGGGCAGGCGCGACTACAAGCCTGAGATGGAGAGCGAATATCGATTCGCCAGAAGTTCCGAGCAGGTCCGGGTTGCGGAAGATCTGCGCGACCTTCGCTCGACAGCCGGTGTCCTGGTGGTGGACGCGCAAGGACACGGAGTCATTTCAGCCAAGATCGCGTCTACCGTCCATGACACATTCCATGCCCTCATGCTCACCGAGTTGGACCGCTACGGCAAAGTGACGCCGGAGTTCCTTGAAAATCTCAACCTGCGCCTGGCGCAATCTGTTACCGCCCGCAATGCGCTCGGAATTAGTGAAAAGGAACGAGCGCGCGAAATCGCGACCATGCTATACGGCGAAGTCCGTCCGGGTGGCTTGTTCCGCTTCGCGAATTTCGGCCACCCGCCGCCGCTGGTCTTCTCGGCGGAGTTTCGCCGGTTCATGAACATCGACGAAGATCTCATGATGCAGTTCCTCGCGCTCGGCTTGCAGATCCCCTCGGACCATCCGGATCGAAAGAAATATTATTCTCTTGCCTCTCGCCAGAAAGAGTTCAGCTCCTCCGACATCGCTGAGATCACCCTGATGAGTCCAGGCGACATCCTCGTCCTCTATACCGACGGAGTGTTCGATGGCAGCGACGAACAAGCGCGGCGCCGTCTGGAGGCGGTGTTGCAAGAACACTATCGAAATTCGGCCCGGGATATTTGCAATGCATTGCTTGATTACGCGGTGCGGCAAGACGAGCAGCTTCGCGAGACTGCGCCAGACCTGATCGACGACAAAACGGTCTTCATTATTAAGCGAACCTGATCAGTTCGAACGAGCCATCATTCAGATCCGGAAGAGATACAAGTGCCACGCTTGCTCTCAGTCAACGTCGGTATCCCCCGCGAAGTGAAATGGAACGGCAAAACTGTCCGCACCTCAGTTTGGAAGTCCCCCGTCACCGGCCGGCGCATGGTGCGCAAGCTCAACATCGATGGCGACGGACAAGCCGATCTTGCGGGACACGGTGGAGAGCACCGAGCCGTCTTTGTCTACCAGATGGACTCTTATCATTACTGGGAGCGCTTCCTGGGCCGCAACGATTTCAGTTTCGGCCAGTTCGGCGAAAACTTCACGGTCGACGGGCTTCAGGATGACGAGGTCTGCATCGGCGACCGATACCGCATCGGCGATGCCGTATTTGAGATAACGCAGCCGCGCGTGACCTGCTACCGCGTCGGCATTCGCATGAATGAACCTCGTATGCCGTCGCTGCTCGTGGCGCATCACAAGCCGGGATTTTACTTTCGCGTGTTACAAGAGGGAGAAGTTGGTGCGGGCGATGAGATCGTGAAGACTGCCGACGGTCCAGAGCGGACCACCGTGGCCGAGATCGACGCGCTTCTCTACTTGCCGGGACATTCCCGCGAGCAACTGCAACGCGCGCTTCGAATTCCCGCGCTCAGCAAGGGCTGGCAGGGCTCCTTCCAGGTGATGCTCGATCAGGAATCGAGTTCCAAAACCGTGGCGGGGAATCCGGGACTCGCAATCGAAGAACAGCCTCCAGCGTGGCCCGGATTCAGGCAAATGCGAGTTACTCAGATTCACACGGAGAGCGATAGCGTAACTTCTTTCGTTCTCGTGCCCTTCGATGGGCAGCCTCTTTCTCTTTTTCGAGCGGGACAATTCGTGGTCCTGCGGTTGCCAGTCGATCCGGGCAAGCCCCCGATTCTTCGCAGCTACTCGTTGTCTGACCTTCCCGGACCCGACCATCTCCGCATCAGTGTCAAGCGCGAATCCAATGGCGTTGGGAGCGCATTTCTATGCAACCGCACCCAGCAAGGCGATGTCCTGGATGTCAGTGCCCCGCGAGGTAGTTTTACCCTTAAGCCCAGCGAGAACCCTGTCGTCCTGATCAGCGCCGGAGTCGGCGTAACGCCTGTCATGTCGATGCTGCAGGCACTCGCCGCTGTGAAATCGCCACGGCAAGTCTGGTGGATCTACGGGGCGAGGAATCTCAGTGAACATCCGTTCGCGCAAGAATCGCGTTCTCTACTGCAGCAACTCTCGAGCGGACGAAGCTACATCGTCTACAGCAGGCCAGCGGCAACCGACAAACCCGGCGTGGATTTTGACGCAACAGGCCGCATCGACATGCCTTTGCTGGAGAAGATCGGCGTACCGTCAAATAGCGACTTCTATCTTTGTGGTCCATCGTCATTCTTGGAGAACATGCGCGTTGGGTTGCAAAACTGGGGCGTGCCCGCCCAGAGTGTCCACACGGAAATCTTCGGCGCTCTCGAGAGCATTACTCCAGGCCTGGCCCAGACTATGCATGCTCCGCATCAGCCGCAAGGGCCGTCGGGAACCGGTCCCTCAGTTTCGTTTGCGCGCAGTGGGATCACGGCTCCGTGGGACCCGAAATACCAGAGCTTGCTACAACTCGCGGAAGCGTGCGACGTTCCAGTCCGGTGGTCGTGCCGTACCGGAGTGTGCCACACCTGCATGACTGGTCTGATCGGTGGCTCGGTAACTTACAACCCGGAACCGCTGGAGAACCCAGCGCCCGGAAATGTGCTGGTGTGCTGCGCCCAACCTGACGAGAATGTCGTTCTTGATATTTGAGCGCAGGGGATAGAGCCCTATGAGCAACTCCACTGGAGCCTAGAGCCCTCTAGAGTCTAGGGCCCAAAGCCTGCCACCTGACACCCGCCCCGGGGTTCTTTACAATTCTCTTGTGCGAATCTCCAGCCGTCGCAAGGCGATCGCGTTCTTCCTCAGCTTCGGCGTCATTCTGGCTGCCATCGCCTTCGCCGTCGGCAGCGGCTGGATCATCCTCAACTGGCAGGAAGGCGTAAAGGTCTTTCTCGGGATCGTCTTTTTTGGTGCCATTGTCACCGGCTTCGTCCTCAATACGATCTTTCTCGTCCGCGAAATCCGCCGTAACGAGCAACACGACAGTTTCATCAACGCCGTTACGCATGAGCTGAAGACTCCCATCGCTTCCATTCGCCTCTATCTTGAAACTCTGCAGCGCCGCGAGGTCGATGAAGCGCGCCGCCGTGAGTTCTACCAGCTTATGCTCGTCGATACCGAGCGGCTGATGAGCACAGTCGAGCAGGTTCTCAAGGCGGGTGCCCTTGCGCAGAAGAAGGCGAAAGCACAACGAGTGCCTGTGGATATGAGCGCGGTTGTCTCCGAATGCGTCGATCTCGCGCGCGCCCGTCACCATCTCTCCGAGGAGAACCTGTTGTACCAGCGAGCCGCTTCTACGCTGGTCGACGGCCACGCGCAGGTCTTAGGTGATCCCGAAGACCTTCACACGGCTGTCACCAACCTGCTCGACAACGCGGTGAAGTATTCTCCCGACGGAATCCATATCAACGTCGAACTCGCCGCCTCGGGCGACGAACGCATCGTGCTGCGCGTTCGCGATCGTGGCGTCGGCATTCCGCAGAACGAGCTGAAGCGGATTTTCAAACGCTTCTATCGCGTCCGTCAGCGCGGTCGTGCTCGCGTCAAAGGAACCGGCCTCGGACTATTCATTGTGCGCGCGATCGCCCGCAACCACGGCGGCCGCGTCTTCGCCGAAAGCGAAGGGGCGGGGAAGGGAACTACGGTGACGCTTGATTTGCCGCGCCTGCCGGACGAAGTCAGCGCGAAATCTTCCGCGGCCGCTTCCGAGGAAACGCACCGCCCCGAATCCCATCACGCTGGATCGAGAACCGCATGAGCCGAGTCCTCATCGTCGAAGATGAAGCCCACCTCGCTCAGGGGCTGCGCTTCAATCTCCAGGAGGAGGGTCATGATGCGGAAGTGGCAGGCGACGGCGAAGAGGCTCTGGCGCGACTGCTCGACCGCACCGAACACTTCGACGTTGTGCTGCTGGACGTGATGCTCCCTGGCAAGAGCGGCTTCGAGGTTGCTTCTCTCCTGCGCGAGAAGAAGAACTACGTTCCTATCCTGATGTTGACGGCGCGCGGCCGCGCCGAAGATGTGCTCAAAGGTTTCGCCTCCGGCGCCGACGACTACCTGCCCAAGCCCTTTGAGCTATCGATCCTGATTGCACGGCTTGATGGCCTGCTGCGCCGGAGCGCCTGGATGCGTCAAACCCAGGCGGTAGAGCCCGGACGTGCGCGACCAGCTTCTCGCAACGGCGCCCACGCGGGCGGTCAGAAAATGGCGAACGCGGACCACCCTTCGGCCTCGGCGAACGACGGCGCCCCACAGAGTGACACCTTTACCTTCGCCGGCAAGTCGATCGACTTCACCGAACTCGAACTCCGTTCGCTCGGCAACACTATCCATCTCACCGTGATGGAGGCCGATCTTCTCCGTTATCTCGTGCACAGTGCCGGCCGCAATGTTTCACGCAAAGCGCTTCTCGAAGATGTCTGGGGTTTGCACGAGGACACCGACACGCGCGCCATCGACAATTTCATCGTCCGCCTGCGCCGTTACATCGAAGAAGATCCGTCGCGCCCAAAGCATCTCCAGACAGTGCGCGGCGTAGGCTACCGCTTCATAGCTGAGCCGGAGTAAGTAAGCTCCAAGCTCTCAGCTCAAAGAAAAATCACGAATCCGTCTACGGGAACAAGGTTCCCTAGCGATCGAGCTGAAATGAGATCTGTGAACTTTGCTTGGAGCTTGGAGCTGCGAGCTTGGAGCTTTCGTCAATGCTGCCTTGCGGAAGAACTAGCTGCCAGTTCCCGAAACAGTCCCAGCAGCGAAGCAGCCGCCTGCTGATCTGACAAATTTGCCAGCGCCACCGTCGCCGTAAAATGCGGCGATTTCTGGTTAAACCGAACACTCACAAAATCCTTGTCACGCCATGTAGCCAAAGCATTTACGACGGGCGTTAATTCCAGCGGCCAGTCTTCCTTCGTAGTCAGAATCACCGGCCCCGGTCGCGTGATCGTCCACTTCCGGTTCGCGTTTTTCGTCCCTGTTTGCCCTGACCACCGATGCCGAACGACGTCCAGATGGAAGCCTGGGGGGAAGCCCATGTCAGCCTCGAAGGTGAGCGTCTCCTGCTGCTCTTTCCACCGGCTGACCGCCCATTGTACGGGCAGCGGCCGCGGCAACAATTTGATCGTGAGGTGAACTTCGTCGAACCAGCGGGAGGAGAGATGCAAGGTTGCTTTGATGCGGGAACTGCAGGACTGCCATTGCAGGCCTTCCAAGCGTCCTTTGCCAAGACAGGCCGCCTGCACCCATTCGAGCACGCTTGCCGCTCGCCGGCGGTTATAGCGGACGAACCAGCTATACCAGACAAGGACCAGCATTCCCGCCAAGCCGAGGTCGATAAGAATCCAGCGCCCCACTTGCTGCCTCTCTGGAGGAAATCGTACGTCTCTAAGATGCGGATGCGCAAGGGGAGGAGCAGAAAAAAATCCGCTGCCGGCCAACCCGGCTGCAAAAGCTTTTCTCCCGGTAAAATGGCGGCGTGTCCTTTAGCATTCGCAAATTCCAAAAAGCAGATTTTGAGACGCTTTGGCAGATCGACCAGCTCTGCTTCGATCCGCAGATGGCATATTCCCGGGCCGAATTGGCGTTCTACATGCGTCGCCCGGGATCATTTACGTTCGTGGCGGAAGAGCAAACGGACGGCACGAAGACATCAATCGTCGGTTTCATCGTGGCTGAGGCGCGAAAGCGGAGCGGCCACATCATCACCATCGATGTAGTCCAGAAAGCGCGCCGCACTGGAGTCGGATCGGCCTTGCTCACTGCGGCTGAAGATCGGTTACGCGCGGACGGCGCGGAAAATGTCGCCCTGGAAACAGCCGTCAACAACGAGGCGGCCATCCGCTTCTACAAAGAGCAGGGTTATTTCGTCGAGAAGTCGGTCCGCGGATACTATTCCGGCCAGCTCGATGCATTAGAGATGGTAAAGAATCTAGTGGAGCCGGCGGTCAAAGAAGGGGCCCGATGAAAATCGCAATTCAGGGAGAGTTGGGATCGTTCAGCCATGAGGCGGCGCAGGCCATGTTGCCTTCCGCCAAGGTCGTGCCTTGCGCGCGCTCACTGGAAGTATTTGAACGCGTCCAGCGTGGCAGCGTCGACGGCGCGGTTATTCCCATAGAAAATTCGCTTGCCGGTTCGGTCGCCGAGCACTTCGACCTGCTTCTTAGCCGCGACGTGCACATCGTGCGCGAGTTTCGTCTGCGCATTGTCCACAACTTGATCGCGCCTCCCGGCACAAAACTTCGAGATGTGCGCAAGGTGTTCTCGCATCCGGTAGCGCTCGACCAGTGCCGCGACCTGTTTGACCGCAATCGCAATTTAGAGCCGGTGCCCTTTTATGACACGGCCGGCAGCGTGAAGCACGTCGTGAGCGAAGGCTTGACGGACGCGGCCGGCATCGCCAGCCGGCGCGCCGCCGAAGTCTATGGCGGCAAGATCCTGAAGGCAGGCATCGAGGACGACAAACGAAACTTCACGCGCTTTTTCGTGATTCATCGCGGCAAGGCCCGCGCGTCGACCGGCGCCGACAAGACCTCGCTCGCCTTCAGCACGAAAAATATTCCGGGTTCGCTTTTCAAGTCGCTAAGCGTCTTCGCTCTACGCGATATCAGCTTGAGTAAGATCGAATCGCGTCCTCTTCGCGGCCGTCCCTGGGAGTATGTTTTTTTTGTCGATCTCCTACGGGGTGATGACGAAGACTCTCGCAACGCGCTTCGCCATCTGGGCGAGATCACCGATCTAGTGAAGGTCCTCGGAATCTACGAGCAGGCAAGATGATGTGGGTGAATCCCCGAAAATCGGCGTTCATCCGCGGGAAGGAAGTTCTACTGCGTCTTCCACACATCCTTGATCGGCTTTGCGCTTGCGGCACTTCCTAGATGTTTCAGTTTGTACATCTGCTCAATCGTGCGTAGCACGTTGTAGTGTGTGATCTTTTCCGAATACTGGCCGGGCTTCACCGAAGCTCCATAGAAGATCGCGGGTATCTGGTTGCCCTCTGATCCATCGTCTTCATCCCGAGTGATAATAAGCAGGCTGTTATTTGTCATCGCCCACGTGCATAGGCGGAAAGATTTGCCTGCAACCAGACATCGCCCTGCGCGATGCTCCCATCGTGCATGTCGTCGAGCAGGTCAGGTATCACGAAGGAAACCAGCGGCAGTTGATTGAAATCTGTTGGAAAGCTAGTGAATGGCTGGTTATCGTTCGGATTGTCTTTGGAAAAATCGGTCCATGGAACATGTTTCCGCGCAAACTCACCCGCACTGCACGTCATCGAGCCTGCCTGTGGCAATCCCTCGGAGTACCCCGTGAACGTCTTTTTCTTTGCCAGCAGTTCGCTCTCCAGCGAGTCCGCGGAGAAGGTGTGCGGGCACGAGTCGTCCGTGACCCCTTGTGCTCCGCCCGAGAAGATTGCGAGGTAATTTGGTTGGCTGGGACGCATAATCGCATAGGACTGAGTGAACAGCGCGCCCTGCGCCGCGAGTGAGTTGATGTACGGCGCCGCCGAAGAAGCGATGATCTCGGAATAGCTGTGGTTTTCCTCGACGACCACGACGACATGGTCAGGGACCGCCGAGGGCATCGGGGTCGGGTTCGACTGCATTTTGGTGCCGGAGCAGGCACAAAAACCGGCTAAACCCATGGCAATCCCGGCAATGACAGTTATTATGCGCATCTCTGCCCCACTGGAGAATCGAAATACATCGTGCTAAGAGTGTCTTTTTGATTGCTGCTGCGAGGCTCTCGTTGCCCTGGAAAACGGTGACATGGGCCGCTTTTTCACGTGTTTTCCGTCACCCGCCGATGTGAGGCAGTACACAGCTATGGTCAGGCGCCCGGCATAGCCTATATATGAAAGAGGAGGCGTATGCGTCCAAGAACTGTATTCATCATCGTTGCATGTATCGCGCTGGCTGCTCTCTGTTCGGCGAGCCAGAACCCAACCGGCATTGCCGACCGCTATATGATCAGCTTCGGCGAGCAGGTACGGGTTGCCGACCACTTGCTTCCGGCTGGCAGCTACCAGATCCGCCACGTCATGGAAGGGCAAGAACACATCATGGTGTTCCGCCAGGTCGGCGTCCGCAATCCAGTTGAAGTTCGTGCCAAGTGTAATCTGGTTACATTGGCGAGCAAGGCCGAGCAGAGCCAGAAAATTTTTGAAGTCAACGGCGCCAACGAGCGCGTTCTGAAAGAGTTGACATTCAAGGGCGACCTCGCGAAGCACGTGTTCTAGTCCATCTTCAGGCAGGGTGCAGTTGACTCCAGACTGCACCACTACCCACTTCGGGGGACTTGAAAGGCTAGTCCCCTGTGTAATTGGCACCTGCCATTCGCGCAGCCGATTTCTCCTTCGGACACCATTCCCAGAGAGAGCGCTATGCGACGTTACCAGCGGAGGACCGCTGCCTTCCCGTGTCTTGCAAAAAACGAAAAAAGGTCTAGAATTCAACAGCCTAGCTTCTGCCCTGCATCTTTTGCACGGCTCGCTTCATCCAAGGTTGAGTAAAAGTGACTCAAGACAAAAGCATGAGTGAAATTATCCCTACTTCTTACGAATCCAGTGGGCGTTCGTTGCCGATTTTGCCGGTTCGCGACACGGTTTTGTTCCCTCACGCGGTGTTGCCTTTGACCGTTGGCCGCGAAAGCTCCGTGCAACTCATTAACTCGTTAGGTGACGACAAAACGATTGTCGTCGTGGCGCAACGCGAAGCGCGCGTCGATACGCCTCAGCCCACTGATCTTTATTCCATTGGCACTTTGGCGGTCGTTCACAAGGTCGTCAAGATGCCCAACCAGAGCCTCTTCGTTTTCGCTGAAGGCCTGGAGCGCGTGCGTCTTACTGATTTTGCGCAGCTCTCCCCTTTCATGCGCGCGCAGGTGGTCTCTGTTCCCGAGACGATTCCTCCAAAGGACTCCGAAATTGAAGCCTTGCAGCGCAACGTTCTGACGCTCTTCCAGCAGATCGTCGCTGGCTCGCCCACGCTTTCTGACGAGCTTTCGACCGTGGCGATGAACATTGAAGAGCCGGGACGCCTGGTCGACTTCATCGCTTCGTCGCTGCCGTCGCTCTCGACAGCAGACAAGCAAGACACGCTCGAGACGACTGACGTCCGCATTCGCCTGGAAAAAATCAATCAGCATCTCGCGAAGGAACTCGAAGTTCAGCAACTGCGCAACAAGATCCAATCCGAAGTCCAGGATCGCGTGCAACAGACGCAGCGCGAGTACTACCTGCGCGAGCAGATGAAGGCCATCCAGAAAGAACTCGGCGAGCAGGATGAAGGCGCGCGCGACACCGAGGAACTTAAGCAGAAGATCGAATCCGCCGGCATGCCCGACGACGTGAAGAAAGAGGCCCTCAAAGAACTGGGCCGTCTTTCGCGTATGTCGCCCATGGCCGCCGACTACTCCGTTACTCGCAATTACATCGAGTGGCTCGCTGTCCTGCCGTGGCAAAAGACCTCCGGCCAGGAAATTGAAATTCCGAAAGCGAAGGAGATTCTCGACGCCGATCACTACGATCTGCAAAAGGTCAAAGACCGCATTCTCGACTATCTCTCCGTCCGCCGCCTGAAGCCGAATATGAAGGGTCCCATCCTCTGCTTTGTCGGACCTCCCGGAGTTGGCAAAACTTCGCTTGGCAAATCGATCGCCCGCGCTCTCGGCCGGAAGTTCGTCCGCCTGTCTCTCGGCGGCGTGCACGATGAGGCGGAAATCCGCGGCCATCGCCGCACCTATATTGGTGCACTGCCTGGCCAGATCATTCAGGGCATTCGCCGGGCCGAAACCAAAGACCCGGTCTTCATGCTTGACGAAATCGATAAGGTTGGCCGCGACTTCCGTGGCGATCCTGCTTCCGCTCTACTCGAAGCGCTCGATCCCGAGCAGAATGCAAGCTTCCGCGACAACTATCTCGACGTGACGTTCGATCTCTCCAAGGTCCTCTTCATCACGACGGCCAACATGCTCGACCCAATCGCCGAGCCGCTCCGCGACCGCATGGAGATCATCGAACTCCAGGGTTACACCGAAGAAGAAAAAATTCACATTGCATTCCAGTACCTGGTTCCGCGCCAGATCGAAGAAAACGGAATCACAAAAGACCATATCGAATTTCCCGAAGAGACGGTTAGCTACGTCATTCGCCACTACACTCGTGAAGCTGGCGTTCGCAACCTCGAACGCACCATCGGCACGATCTGCCGCAAGCAAGCCCGCCGCCTCGCGGAAGGTAAGCACGAGAAACTCACAGTCACCAAGGAAGTCGTTCAGGAGTTCCTTGGCGGTATCAAGATCCGCAGCGAAGGCGAAATCGCCGAACGCACCAAGCGCCCTGGCGTGGTCGTCGGCCTGGCCTGGACTCCCGCGGGCGGCGACGTTCTCTTCGTCGAAGCCAACCAGATGAAAGGCAAGGGTGGCTTCACCATCACCGGCCAGATTCAGGACGTGATGCGCGAGTCCATGCAAGCCGCGCTGAGTTGGGTCCGCTCCAACGCACGAGAACTCGGTATTGACGAAGAATTTTTCGCCAACCACGACATCCACATTCACGTTCCCGCAGGTGCCATTCCCAAAGACGGCCCATCGGCAGGCGTGACGATCGTGACCGCCTTGGTATCGCTCTTATCGGGCAAGCAAGTTCGTCCGCTAACAGCAATGACGGGGGAGATCACGCTAAGCGGCAACGTGCTTCCAGTCGGAGGAATTAAAGAAAAAGTTCTGGCGGCGAAACGGGCGGGCGTGCATGACGTAATCCTGCCTGCCGACAATAAGACGAACGTTGACGAAGACCTCACGCCCGAACAGCTCCAAGGCCTGAACACGCACTTCGTCAAAAGAATCGAAGAAGTGCTCGAGTTCGCCATGCCCTCGACTCCCCGCGAAGAGCGCCAGGATGCCGAGGAGCGCGAAAAAGTCCTGACCACCTAAGTCAGCGGGAACTTCAGGTTGTACACTAATGCGGCAGGAGCCCCATTGGCCGCGCGCGCAACAACACTAGCGATCGTTCCGAGGCCCCCAGCATCCACAGCGCCAACGCCCAAGCCGAAACTCGGCCTCCGCGCTTGGATGGAGCGCGTCCTCGTCGAATGCGATCGCGCGGCCGTTGGCTTCGAAGCAGACCCCGTCCACGATTTGCGCGTCGCCATTCGCCGCTGCCGGTCGCTAGCCGACGGCCTCATCGCCCTCGACTCTGATCCCGCTTGGAAAGAGATGAAAAAGGCGGGCCGCAAGCTGTTTCGCGCTCTCGGTGACCTCCGCGACATGCAGGTCCTCGAGGAATGGATCGAAAAACTGGCCGACGACAAGAATGATCCAGTGGTTTTGAAGCTCCTCGAGCACATTCGCGCCCGCGAGTCCGGGTGCAAGCAACTGGCATGGAAAGACCTGGAGCAGTTCGACCGCAAGCGCTGGCGCCAATGGAGCCGTGCTCTCCCGCGCCGTGCCTCCCGCGTCCGTCCTGGCAGCGTCGTCTACCTGCACCTCGCCTTCGAAAAATGGACCAGCGCCTACGACCTCCACAAGCGAGCCATGCGCACGCGCTCGCAAGTCGCGCTCCACGAACTCCGCATCGGCATCAAGCGTTTTCGCTACACGGTAGAAAATTTTCTCCCGGAGCAGCACGCCAAGTGGGGCAATGACTTAAAAGAGCTGCAAGACCTACTCGGCGAAGTCCACGACCTGGATGTTCTTTGGTCGATCGCCTTAGCGGTGCAAGCCTTTCCCGACCTCGAAAGCCACAAGCGATGGCACGACAGGATCGCTCACGAGCGCAATAAACGTGTCGAGCGCTACCGCGAAATGATGTTAGGCCAGCAATCGCTCTGGCGAGCGTGGCGAGCAGAGCTCCCACAAGGCACGCAGCTCCGTGCTGCCGCGCTCAGCCGACTACGGGTCTGGGCCTCTTATCTGGATCCTGATTTCCAGCACTCCCAACGCGTCTCGCAACTGGCTCTTCATTTATATGAGGGACTCTCGCATGCGGGTGTACTCATTCACAGCACAGGCCTCGGTCATGGCGCCGACGTCCGCGAAGTTCTCCAGGCCGCCGCTTTCATGCACGATGTCGGCAAAGCCAGAGGCCACGACAATCACCACAAGAAGTCTTATCGCATGATCCGCGGGCTCGCGCGACCTCTGGGGTGGAGCCCACGCGAACTCGAACTTGCTGCTGTGGTCGCCCGCTACCATCGCGGTGGCCTGCCACGCCCACGCGCTAAGGCGATGCAGTCCCTCGACCTCCCCGATCGCCACTTGGCGATGCAGTTAGCCGGCGTTCTTCGGTTGGCCAATGCTCTCGATGCCCGCACCGGCGCGCCGCCCAAGCTCACCGTTGAACTTCACGACCGCATCCTGCGCATCCACGCCGCCGGCTATTCGCCTCTTGACCGCAGCGCTGAAAACATAGCCGCCGCCCGCCATCTGCTCGAGACGGTCTTAAAGCTCCCTGTGATTGTGAAACCCCTGCCAGTGCGCAGCCCAGGCGCGCGCATTACGGCCGCGAACTAACGCTGAGACCAATGTTTGCGCGTCGATTCACGCCAATAAATGGACCATTATCCCTGCCCCATCGGCATCCAACTCTGTAGGTCGGTTCCCCAAAGCATAAATAAATCGTCGCAGACCCGTAACTTTCCGTCCCTCTGCCCAGATTAGTTAAGTAGAAACGAAGTTGCTGCGGAGAAGACTTCTTGAAGGCGTTCGAAACGAAGGATGGAGTGTGGGATGCTGAGAGGCTGCAGGTCGAGGCAGCAACGCGCGATCCTTCCCGCTTCGCTGAGCTCTACGAAAACAACTTCGAGCGCGTCTATGCGTACTTTGCGCGCCGCGTGAGCACTCGCGAAGAAGCCGAGGATCTGACTTCGGAGGTATTCCGAGAGGCTTTGGCCGGCCTCCCGCGGTTCGAATGGCGGGGCGCGCCGTTTGTGGCTTGGCTTCTGGGAATCGCTACCAATGTTCTTGCCGATCGCTGGACTCGAGTGGCGAAGCAGCGGGAAGTTGTCATCGATGATTTCGAACCAGCGGGCGGCGACGACGGCATAGAGCAGCGCGCGATCCTCTACCAACTTGTCGACTCGCTGCCCGACGATCAGCGTCGCGTCATCACCATGCGCTTTGCGGCCGAGAAAAATCTGCGTGAGATCGCCGTCGCTCTCGGACGCAGCGAAGGCGCAGTGAAGCAGCTTCAACTTCGGGCTCTGCGGAGTCTCCGTAACTGGATAAGGAGCAATCATGGCTAACATTTCTCTTGCAGATCAGCTTGACGACGCGATCGAAATGATGATCGCAGAACCCGACTCGGCGCTGCCAAAGGTCGATCTCGCGATTGGAGAACTTCTTGGCATTGCGGCGGAACTGCGATTTCTTCCAGACCCTTCGTTCAAAGCGGCATTGAAGTCGGAATTGTTCGTGCAGTCTGGGTTAGCAACTCTCCCAACGCGTGGAAAGAGAAGGGAACTGGAGGCCGTTGCGGGTCCAATCCTGCCCAGTTTATTTGGGGAAGGCAGCGGAGCGTATCCAGTTCACCGGGCCAACTTTGCTATCTCTGCTGCTATCCATGCCGCTCTGACCGCTGCTGTGGTGACGGCCGGATTTTGGATGGCAAAGCATCCGCCCCTCGAGCCGCATACGTCAAGCGTCATGATGGTGGATTTAATCACTCCATCTTTGCCTCCCGCCAGGGAGAAAACTGGCGGCGGAGGCGGCGGTGGCGATCACGACAAACTCCAGGAATCTCGCGGCAGCCTGCCCCGTTTCGCGCGCGACCAGATTGCCCCGCCTGCCATCGTTGTACGCAATCAGGATCCGAAGCTTCCGGCTGAGCCGACGATCGTCGGCCCGCCCGAACTTAACCTCCCGCAGACTTCGCCGGTTGGCAATCCACTGTCCGCAATCGTGCAGGCGCCTTCAAATGGCATCGGGGGCGGCGGCGGAATTGGTAGTGGAGAGGGCGGAGGTGTGGGTGTTGGAACCGGTCCAGGCTTCGGCCCGGGTTACGGCGGTGGGGTGGCCGGGGGTGCATTTCGTGTGGGCGGCGGAGTCTCGGCTCCTCGCGCCATCTACGATCCCGACCCCGAATATTCCGAGGAAGCCCGCCGAGCAAAGTATCAAGGTAGTGTCTTGCTCTGGTTAGTCGTTGGAGTCGACGGACGTCCGCGCGACATCCGGGTGCAAAGGACGCTCGGCATGGGCCTCGACGAGAAAGCAATCGAAGCGGTAAGAACCTGGAGATTTACACCGGGGATGAAGGATGGCCGCGCGGTTGCCGTGCAGGTCAATGTAGAGGTCAGCTTCAGGCTCTACTAGACGCAGCCACAATAAGGGCTAAATGACCCCAGGTTCGCTCGCGTTTTGGACGCGCTAACCTGGGGAATTCAGAAAAGATCCTCGAAAATCCGGGCAGATCCGCGGAGAAGAAGTTCCTCACAGGTCGTACAGTTTCAGCGCCATCGCCCCGTGCGTAGCCGCGCCGCCAGCGCGCAAAGCCGCGGCAATAAACGTGGTCTCGGTCACTTCTTCTTTCGACGCCCCTGCCGCCTTGGCGTTCTTCACATGCACCTCGATGCAATACGGACACTGCGTCGTCAGCGCCACTGCCAGCGCAATCAACTCACGGTACTTCTTCGGAATGTTCCCGTCCCCACGGCCGACGATTTTGTCGAGGTTCAGCCACGCGTTGAACTCCGTCGGCGCGAGTTTTCCCATCTCCTTCAGTAACCGCAGGTCCGCCACATCATGATAGTGTTCGCTCATTTTCTCTCCTGAATCGAAATCGTAAACCGGTAAGCGCTCTATGCGCCTACCTTTTATATCGGATTTTCGATGATTTGGACGGCACCTTCGACGCAGACTCGCCTGTCAATTTTGTGTCATCGAATCGTCATGACTTTCAGGTAGTCTACTGCACTGTAAACGCCAGCAGAACGTTTCCTTCCATCGCGTTGGTGTACCCGCTGTTGATGAACACGCGCCCATCCACGACCGTTGCTCCCGACCCCACCAACGAACCGCCGTGGGCGCTGACTCCATCGGTTGTTCGAAACTGCCCCGAGGTATCGAAGTCCCATAGCACGCTGCCGTCCCGCGTGTCGTAAGCTCGCAGGTGCCCGTCAAGGGATCCGGCGAAAAGTACTCCCGGAATCAGCGTTGGAGGCGCCATCTGCGCCGCGCTGCACCCGAATCTCGCTGTGCATCCCGGTTTCTCCGGTGCAGCATGCCAGACTTCCTTTCCCGTGCGCAGATTCAGAGCAAATAACCCGCCGCCGACGACCGGATGATCGAAGTCGAAGTCGGAGAGCGGAAAATATGCCACCTCGCCGTCCGCCGCGCCTCCCCACTCAATTCCCCCAAGCGGCCCGCCATTTCCAATGCGCTTCTTCCAGAGCACCTTGCCCCGCCGATCGGGATCAATTCCGTAGACCACGCCTGATTTCTGTGCCAGCACCAGAATGTCCCGTCCTCCCAGCAAGCTCCTAAGAATCGGCGCGGCCCCGAAGTCGTAGTCGTTCCCGTGCTTCTCCGGACAGTTGTCTTTCTTTTCCGCCACGCACCCGCTGTTCCACGCATCGCCCGGAGTCAGTTGCTTCGACCATCTTCTTTTCCCCGTTCGTAGATCGAATGCGATGAGCGCATCGGAAGAGTTCGTCGTAGGGGGTAAGTAGTCGTTCCCAGTTGCCACATAGATTAAATGCCGCTTCAGGTCTGCCGTTGGCGTCGACCAGATCGGAGCGCCCGCCGGCCCCCAATGCTGCACCCCCTGCGCGCTCCTATCGGTCTGCTTTGCTTCATGTTCAATCGTGTATGTCTTCCAGAGTTGTTTTCCCGTAGCCGTATCGAGAGCCACAATGCTCCCTCGAAATGTGCAGCATGGATAGCTGGCGTCGGCTGCAGATCCTTCTTCTCCCGACGAAACCGGTACGTAGAGTTTTTGGCCTATCAGCAGCGGCGATCCCGTGATGCGCGCCGCTGCATGCGCCTCGGGCCGCGCCTGCCACACCAGCGTCCCATCTGCGACTTTCACTCCGTACACGATCCCATTGGTATCGCCAAATAAGGCGGTAGACCCGTGATTGCCGATCGCGATTGCCGTCTTCACCGTGGCTGGCGCCTTGTACATCCACCAGACGCACCCGGTTGCCGCGTCGAGCGCATACACGGTGCCATCTTCACTACCTACAAAGACCTTTCCCGCAAATGAGGTTGGCTGGCTGTAAGCGGCATACGCTCCGGGAAAGCCGAAGGCCCATTTCAGCTTCAAGCCTCTAATCCGCTCACGATTCAGCCCCGACGATCTTTCCGATTGAAAACGTGTATTTGCGAGGTTGGCTCCCCAGCCCATCCACACTGGAGGATCAGGCGGAGGATCGAGATCCCGCGCACAAGAGGCGCCCACAAGTTTTTCCCGCTCACTCTCTGTCGCCCCCAGGTACTCGGCGATAGCATTCTTCTTTGCGGAAGAGAGCAGCTTGCCCTCCCACTTCATCCGACCCGACTCCAGCGCCGTCAGAATCGTCGCCTTCGTCATGTGTCGCAGCGCCTCCGGTTCCGGCGCGCGCATATCGTTGTTTGTTTTGTGGCAACTCGCACACTTTTGCGCGAACAGCGCCGCCCCGTCCGGCGGAGCAGCCTGTTTGTGCGCGCAACCTTCGATCCCAACCATCATCAGCATCACCGTGCAGACCTGCACTGCTGTCAGGCGTCCGACCCTCTTTTCCATTCTCTTGTTCCAGGCGCGTTTACAAGATCGCGTTACTTGGATGAGAAGATCAGCGCGCTTACTGCTCGGCAGTGAGTAGAGAAGCGTAAGATTTATGGCGTCCCTCGTGCAACTGAACAGAACCGTCGAATAGGTCGCTGCGCTTCTTACCTTCAGTCACGTGTGTGCTCTTTGCCTTTAGCGCCATACTTACTCTAAGCATATGATTTCATTAGCCTTGCTTGGCGAGGGGTGAGGGTGTCCGGCCGATTTCCCCCTGGAAGGAAGGTTGCGTAACGACTCAGGCACTTTTCAGAATCCTTGTCTCGTTTGAAGCTGAATTCGTGACTCACGCAAAATTAGTGGAAATGGGAGTAGCATGGCTCCGACGCTACCGGTGCGGCGTAGTCCTCTCCGAGCAGGCCTGTGTCAGCGGCGAAATGCCCGATGCCATCGGCTGGAAAAAAGCTTGTCATTCTGTTCTCGTCGAGTGCAAAGTGACGCGCTCCGACTTCCTCGTTGATTGCGCCAAACCTTGGCGGCAGCAACCGGAAACCGGTGTCGGAGCCGAGCGTTATTACCTCGCCCCCAGAGGTCTGATCGAAACCGACGAAGTTCCGCGCGGATGGGGCCTTCTCGAAATCTGCGGCCGCGAGATCGAAATGGCGAAACGCTCCGTGAAAAATCTACGTTCCGCCGTCGGCTTTGAGTACGAGATGAATTTGCTCCTCTCGAGCCTGCGTCGCGTGGAAGTCCGTATCGAGCCGCAAAGCATCACCGACTTCCTCAAGTGGAAGAACCGGATGGCTGAATACAATCGCGGTGTTCTACCCGAGGGTCTGTCCCCGGTGGCCGAAGAAAAGAATGAATTTCTTGCCACCGCCGACTAGACGGAGTCAGGCCAAAGCTAGGGAGAAGCGCAATAAAGATCCGCGAGAATACGCGTCGATCCGCGGAAAAGTAGTTTTTCTGCTGGAGTCCGCGCAAAAGAAAACCGGGCTGTTTAGCCCGGTTTCTCAGCGTCGGTTGGGATGCGGTTACATCGCACCCGGCGCGACTGGCTGCGAGAATCTTTGCGGCCCTGGTTGATTCCGCAAATCCCGCGCCAGCCAAGGTCAAGGAGCGACGATGCAGAACTGCTCCTGAAACGAGCAAATCAGGGGCCAGCTTTAGCGATCGCGCGATAGTTTGAAAATATCGCGATAAACAAAAGAAAAATCAAGCCTTACGGCAGCCGGAGCCGCCGCTAGAACTAGTTCGAAATCATACTCGTGCAAAGTCTGTTCAAACTGTTGCACAAGTTCACGCACGAGTCTGCGACGTTTTGGGATTCTCTACGGCCGATAATATGCGCAACTTCGCTCGTCCGGCAGGCCTTTTCAGCAATCGCTCGAAGTCAGAAACCTACCCGCGCAAACCCCCTACTTCGAGTTTAGCTGTGTGAGTTTCACGGCAGTGTGCTGAGTCAATGTCCCGAAATACATGCTCGAAGCCTGGTTGCTCGTGCTCACATCGTCGACAACAACTCCGCCGACTCCGCCTTGTTCTGTCACGTCATTCAGGCCCTGCAACAAAGGCAGCACGCTGATGTCGTCCGTGATCATCAACCCGCGCGTTCCAGCCGCGACGATTCCGCCCATGAGTTCATCATGATGACCTGCAACGCCACCAAGATTAATGTTCGGGTTATAGAACTCGGTAAATGGAACGCAGGGTGCTCCTGCAGGTCCGCTGCGCGTGACATTGCCAGCGTACGTCGAATCCATCGTCGGATACGCAGCGAAGCCAACCCAGTAAATCCACGGAGTCGTATCCGTCGCGCCCGTTCCGCAGATGAAATAGAAACCCGAGGTTTGCGGCGTTGTGCCCCAATATCCGTTGTTAAACGCGCCGCTGTAAAGATTGACTCCGCCCAGTCCCAACGCCAGATCCACGCGTTGCGTAAGGCTCATCGAGAATTGGCTCAAGATCGCGCCCGCCGTCAAGCTGCCGTTGTTTCCTGAGAGCACAAATATCTTCTGGCTTCCGCCCGAAGCGTCCATCATGACAGCATCCGGAATCCCATACGCTGTTCCCGTCGCTGTGCAATCCGCGCCAGTTCCTGTTCTTCCTGGGGGATGAGCGATCGTGCATCCTCCGCCACCGACCATTACTGGACCGGCATTCAAAGTTGGCGTGCTTCCCTTGGCGTTGATCACCCAGATCTCGCCCAGTTGGTCGCCGACGAACAAACGTCCACTCGGATAATCGTAAACCGGACTGCTCGGCACAGGTTGCGCTCCGCCCGTTCCCGCAACTGGAAGCGTGAATGTCCAATCCACAGTTGGCTGTGCGTTGAGCGCGCAACTGAAGACGCAACTGATGCGCGAGACCTTCCCGTCATCGCTCGCCACGAAAGCCTTGTCCGTCTGGTAATCCACCCACGCGTCGGCAAGCGTCGTTGTTGCAGTCGCCGAATAGGTTGTCGACACCAGGCACGAGGACGCAGCCGCACCGCCGGTACAACTTCCGTTTGCGGTCGGCGCAGCGGCATTGGTCACAGTGCCTTGTCCCGCCTTGACCGTGAGCACATGAAAGATAGACGACGAAGGTGCGCTTTCCACGTATGCGATCTTTGTTCCATCGAGGGAAATTGTCGGAGACGTGACTACCGATCCTCCAGCCGTGCTTCCGTTGTACGCCCAAGTAACCGCTGGTGCGTTCCCGCAGAGTCCGGTCGGCCCCGTTCCGCTATAGAGCTTGTTGATTCCAACGATGTTCGCCTGTCCACCAGTTGCGCCCGCAACATTGAGAGGGAATACCGCGAAGTCAGCCGTGCAACTGGGCGTCCCGTTGACATCGAAACTGAACTTGGCGGGAAACTTCGCGAGCGAGATGTTTCCGTTGCCCATGCTCACGCTCCAGTCCCTGTGGATGATTGGATGCGCGGGAATGCCGCCACCTCCAGGAGCCTGCGCGCGTCGCAGCACGTTCACAGATTCGGGCGCAGGGAAGGAAACACTCACGGTCCCATCTTCAGCGCGAACCAGATTGCGATCAACCAGGTAGAAGAGAATGCGCGGTTCGGTCTCGGCGGCCTTGAGATTGGCGGCAGAAGGACCACCGCTGACAACCAGGTGATGCGTACTCCAGTCGCTGACGCGGCCAACGTGGCCGCGAGGATTTTGCGCAGGCGCGAGCGAGACAAACCCAAGCAGACAACCGATGGCAACGAAGCTACAGAACGGTTTCATCAGTCCCCCTGCGGAACCATACGGACGAAAGGACATGAATCTGACAACCCGGAACCATTCGAACGAAGACTATAGGGAAATGATATTGCAGTGAAATGGGGGGACTCTGCGGCATTCACCGGTGCTGAATAACAATGGTAACGAGGTAGCCTTCCGTCGAACTCGCGCATGAATGCGAGAGTACCTACGAACTCTTCCGGTTGAACCGGCAATGCGATTGGGTCGGGCTTATCTTGCCGCAGGCCAATGCCATGGTCTCAAACACGCGCTCGAATCGGAACGCTGGCACCTGATAGGGCCGCGGGACACTTCTCGGCGGAGGCTCCGCTACAGCTTCCGTTCGTCTTGCTTGCACACCGTCCCCCTCTTTCAGACTCATGCCTTGTTCCGTCAGTGTCCTTGCGCGGTGCTGTGTATTTCGATCGAATCGACGACGGTTTACCAGAATGTTAAAAGTCAACGAGATAGCGGTCAAGCATGGCTTGTTGGCATAGAGGATACGTCGCTCGGTCGGATGGGCAACCGACATTTTCCCGAGTCACATTGATGAGAGCCAAACCGTGATGCGGGGCGATCGAATGACTACATGTCCCGCCGGCCTTCCATCGCTTTCAGCATCGTGACTTCGTCGGTGTACTCGATGTCGCTGCCCACCGGAATGCCCATGGCGATCCGGGTCACGCGCAGGCCTTGCCGCTTCAGTTGCTGAGCCAGATAAGTCGCCGTGGCCTCACCCTCGACCGTCGGATTGGTTGCGAGGATGACTTCTTCAATCTCGTCCTTCGCGACGCGGCTGAGCAGATTGGAGATGCGCAGTTGTTCCGGACCGACGCCATGCAGCGGCGACAATGAGCCGTGCAGTACGTGATAGACGCCATTAAAGTGCCTCGTCTTTTCCACCGCGGCAATATTGGTAGGTTCTTCCACGACGCAAACGAGTTTCTGGTTGCGCGTCGCGCTGCTGCAGTACACACACGGGTCAACATCGGTGATGTTGTTGCACACTGAGCAGAGACGCAGACTGGCCTTGACGTCGTGGATCGCAGCCGCCAATGCGTCCGCATCGTCTTCACTGGAGCGCAGTATATGGAAGGCAAGGCGTTGTGCGCTCTTGCTGCCAACTCCGGGCAACTTCTTGAGTTGATCGATGAGCCGCGTCATCGGCTCGGCAAACTTTGACATGGGATTTGTAAGTTGTGATTGGTAATTTGTAATCGGTGGAAGTCCGCCCTCGCACCGCCGCTCAATTGCCAATTAGAAATTACCAATTACAAATTAAAGGATTCCTCCCAGTCCCCCGAGCATGCCACCTAAACTCGACTTCATGGTCTCATCCACTTTGCGGCCAGCTTCGTTTACCGCGGCGATGACCAAGTCCTGCAACATCTCGACATCGCCATCCTTCACTGCCTCAGGATCGATCCCGAGGGATATGACCTGCTTCCGGCCATCCATCTTGACCGTCACCGTCCCTCCCCCCGAGGAAGCCTCGACGACGGTTTGCTCCATCTTCTTTTGGAGCAGTTCGGCCTGTTGCTTGGCCTGCTGCATCATTTCCTGGAGATTAAATCCGGGCATAAGAGCGATTTGTAAATTGGTGATTTGTAATTCCCCATTTTCAGGGCTCTGCTGACCCTTAGCTGAGAGCTTTGCAATTTCAATTACAAATTTCAAATCGCCAATTGCAAATAAAAAATCAGTTTCTTCCTTTCTCTCGGTAGTCGATAACGGTGCGGATTTCCGCCCCGAACTTCTCCTGCATGCGGCGCACAACTGGATCGTGTTCGGCGCGGCTGCGCGCAGTCCCGGTAGCTGCTCCGTTTGATCCGCGACCGTTACCCGATGTTTCCTTGGCGACGCGTGAAGCGGTTTGGCCTGTTCCTCCCGGAACCACCTGCACCTTAAGAGCGCGTCCCGCAGCGCCGCTCACTGCGGCCGTTGCCGTGCGGCGAGCGTCAGCTGTGAATGACATCTCAATCATTGTGCCGGACGCGGCAACCTGTGCTATCAGCGAATTTCCTTGCAATGTCCAGTCTGCCGTCTCGAGCAGGGAAGCGAGCATCGGTTGATTACCCAGCGCGTTCAAGACCGCATCCCGCAGGGTGTCGATAGCGTGAGCCGCAACTGCTGTTTCACCAGAGGGGGCGAACTCAACCGCCGGAAGCGCTGGCGCTGTCGAGCCCATCACAACCACATTGGTCGCGGCGCCGCTGCCGCTGATCGAGCGTCCCGGCAAGATCGGCGATTCCGGCGATGACTCAGCCTTCGGCACATTCTTGCGCGCTGTATCAGCCGCGAAAGGAGAAATAGGCGCTGAACGGGTGGGCGATTCGGTCCGCCTCATCTCCAAGTGGGACGTGCCAGGCGATGCCAGCGCGGGGCGGCCAGCGGCTCGCGGTTGTCCTGCGCCGCTTGGAATCGCAGCCTCGCTGAGCAATTGCTCGATGGGCAACAGACGTTGCGCGTGGGCCATCTTTAACAGTCCAAGTTCCAGATGGAATCGCTGCTCCTGACGGTAGCCCAGTTCGCCGTGCGTACGCAGCATGATTTGCAAATGGCGCGCGAGTTCCTCTTCGGTAAAAAGCTCCGCAATGCGCGCCACCCGGGCGCGCTCATCGGACGAAACCTGCAGCAGCGGAGAATCCTTGCCCGCGATCTTGGCGACAGTCACATTTCGCAAAAACCTCACGAGTTGCCGGGCAAAATGCGTAGGACTGTGGCCCTCGTTCAGGAGTTCATCAAGCAGCGCAAGGATCCTGTCGCTCGCGCTTTCTGCCACGGCCTGCATGACGGTTTCAAGCGCGCTCGCCGGAGCCGCGCCGATGAGTCCTCGCACGGCTTCTAGCGTTAAATGTCCAGGAGTGGAAGCGATGGCTTGATCCAAAATCGAAAGCGCGTCCCGCATTGATCCATCACCCGCCTCGGAGAGCAATGCGAGCGCATCGTCGTCAGCTGCGATCTTTTCTTGGGCGCTTATGTCGCGAAGCTGCTGCAAGATGTCTTCGAACTTAACCGCGCGAAAACTGAAGTGCTGGCAGCGCGACCTTATAGTCTGGGGAATATCTTCCGGCTGCGTGGTCGCCATCATAAAGATGATGTGACTGGGCGGTTCCTCGAGCGTCTTAAGAAGCGCATTGAAGGCCGCGTCGGTGATCTGGTGAGCTTCGTCGAGGATGTAGATCTTGAAGCGGTCGCGGGCAGGTCGATAGCGAGCCGCATCGCGGAGTTCCCGGATTTCATCGATGCCGCGATTGGTAGCCGCGTCGATTTCGATTACGTCAACAGAGTTTCCCGCTCGAATCTCGGTACAGGACTCGCAGATGCCACAAGGTTCAGCGACTGGCTTTGCGCTTGAGCGACAATTGAGCGCCATGGCCAGGATACGGGCCACAGTGGTTTTGCCGATGCCGCGATGTCCGCTGAAGATGTAACCATGCGCGATGCGCTCCTGCTCGATAGCGTTCTGCAGGGTGCGCGTGACATGCTCCTGGCCGATCACGTCGGAGAATCTCTGTGGGCGGTACTTGCGGGCCAGGACCTGATAGCTCATGCGAGATTCTGATTATACCGTCTGAAAGCGTGGCGAGTTCGAGTGCTTGAGCTCCGAAAGAGCGGCATTGAGGTTTGACCCTGCCCCACCTCGCTGATATCATTTTTCTGCGGGGTGGAGCAGTCTGGTAGCTCGTTGGGCTCATAACCCAAAGGTCGGTGGTTCAAATCCACCCCCCGCAACCATTTACGGATTTGAGGGACTACCGGCGTAGTCCCCAATTCCCAAATCACTGGATCGCGGCTGTTTGTGGCCTCAAATTCTTCAGGGAAACTTCCTTCGCCCTATCCTTCAGTTGCTTTTTGATGTCGGGTGGCAAAACAAGATCTGCTACCCGGCTATTCGCTCGGCGCTTGGTCTTCTCAAATGCTGAGCCGTAGGTATTCATGGTCGTCTTGATGTCGGCGTGCCGCATGAGGCGCTGCTGCACCCCGAGCGGCGTGCCGATATCATCAATTAGCGTTCGATAGGTGTGCCGAAAGCTGTGCCAGCCCACTCCTTGCAATCCGATCTTTTCACCCGCTGGTCGCAAGTAGTCTTTCTGAATGGCGTCGCCGTGGACTGGGCGTTTCGTATCCGCCTCTTGTTTCGCCATGATGATTGGCAGGCGATTAAGAGTCTGTTTCGCCGCGGCTGGCAGGCGCCGGAAGTGGTCCGTCACCCAGTCGACATCGATCCCCAGGTTGAACTGAGGCTTCGAAATTTTTGGACTTGTCGCCCGAAAACGGGTTTCAGATAGGTAATTGAAGACGGTGTTAGGACGCCGTGCTAGCATCGTTGCAGGTTGCGTCTGCGCATCCTGCTGACCGTACTGCTCGAGATCGAATCAAAGCCTCCTCTTTCCATGCAGGATGGCACTGAAAAAGGAGTTCTGCATGGCTATGGACAATGTCAGAAAAGTGACACGTGTGGGGAAGGAAGAGCACTGCTCCCCGGACCGGGAGGTGAATGAGCCGATTCCAGGCAGCTTGCCTTCCGGGCAGGATGTCGACGACTTGGTATCGTCTATTCGTACGCGAGGCCTTGACGTTCTGGAAGCGGAACCTGAGTTGCCGTATTCGGCTCTGGAGCGTGGGCTGGTCCACGAGTCAGATGAGATTGATGTCAACCCGGCCGCAGTTGTCCCCGATGCCGCCACCGATCCCGTGCGCCTTTACTTGCGCGAGATGAGCGCCTCACCTCTGCTCACCCGTGAAGGCGAAGTGGAGATCGCTAGGCGCATTGAACGCGGACAACTCTCGGCCATGAAGGCGCTTTCGCGCTCGTCCATTGTGGTTCACGAGATTCTCGAGATGGGTGAGAACTTGAAACGGGGGCTGCGTTCGATTGAAGACACGGTCGTCTTCGACGAGGAAGAAGTCACCGAAAGGATCCTGCAGGACCGCGTGAAGGAGACCACACGCAGCATCGATGAGGTGCGCAACAATTACAGAACAGCCTGCCGCTTGGCGGAACAACTGGTGATCCTCTCAACAGAAAAAAAGACCCGCAGCTGCCGATCCCAACTGAGTCGCCGGATTGTCCGGATTTCTCTCATCATCCGCGACCTCGGCATTGCTCCCTCGGAGCGTAAGCGCTTGACCGAACGGGTGAATCACACCGCAAACCTGATGCGTTCGCTGGAGCGCCAGATCGCTAAGCTGGAAGAGAAGATTACGAACACGCGCAGCTTGACGGTCAAGAAGACCTACCGCGGCATGCAGCGGAACCATCGTGCCGAAGTGAAAAGGCTGGAAAGCGATGCGGGCATGACGTTTGCCGAGTTGCAGCGTACCCAGCGTCAAATCATCAAGTCTGAGATGGACGCGGAACAGGCAAAACACGAGCTGATTGAAGCCAACTTGCGCCTTGTGGTTTCCATCGCGAAGAAGTACAGCAACCGTGGGCTTCAGTTTCTCGACCTGATCCAGGAGGGGAACGTTGGCTTGATGAAGGCAGTAGACAAGTTCGACTATCGCCGCGGATACAAGTTCTCCACTTATGCCACCTGGTGGATTCGGCAGGCCATCAGCCGGGCGATTGCCGATCAATCGCGCACCATCCGGCTGCCTGTGCACATGGTCGAGATCGTCAACAAGCTGATTCGCATCACTCGGCAACTGGTCCAAACTTTGGGCCGCGAACCTACATCGACGGAGATTGCCCAGCAAATGGACATTCCCGAGGCTAAAGTGCGCAAGGTACGCAAGATCATGCGGACGCCGATCTCTCTGGAGACACCGATCGGCGAGGAAGGGGAGTCCCACCTCGGCGACCTGATCGAAGACCGGGCCCAAGTCTCGCCCGCCGAGGCGCTCATCAACCTAACCTGTGAGGAGCGGACTGCGCACGTGTTGCGAACGCTTAGCGTGCGGGAAGAGAAGATTATCCGGATGCGTTTTGGTATTGAGGACGGCTCGGAGCGGACGCTCGAGGAGGTTGGCCAGTCGTTCGGTGTGACCCGCGAACGAATTCGCCAGATCGAAGCCAAGGCGCTGCGCAAGCTGCGTCATCCCTCGCGATCCGCCAAGCTCAGGGCACTCATCCACGAGGTGGGCGAATGAGCGAGTCGCGATAGACGCTGTTGGCCGCGCAACGGCTGATGCGTTTCGAAATCAGCCTTTCCAAAGTTCACGTGATAACCAAGCCTGGTCTCAGAGGCTCCGCTGTAGGGGAAGGTTGGTACAGCTGTAGAGCGCGGTCTCATTCACCGACGCCGGCATGGAGCGCCGCCACGAATCCAAAAAGTCGCACGTACAATGCCCCGTATAGCGGTGGGGAAGCACGTCGCTGCCGTGTTCTGACAAGATCTGCCGCCGAACCGTCTTCGCTGCACGCAGAACCCTGCTATGCGCCACCGTCCCGCAAAACGTCGCACCCAAAGTGATGACTGATGCGATATCCGCCAACCGCTGCGCGGCAATCGCGCGCGATGATTCCTCCCGGACTGTGTCCGATCAGATGGATCTTCCGCCCGGACTTAGCCAGCGCCTTCTCAATCGTGTCATTCAATTGTCGTCGGGTGAGGAGGTTGGGACACTCGGTGTTGAAGCCTATTCTTGAAAAGAAGGTTGTACCCGATTAGCGCCAGCGATTGAGGCAAATCTACCAAGTAGGCATCAGGGCGCAGAAAAGCAGGAAGGAAACCACGGGCGAACCGTCGCTGTGAGGTATGCCTAGACCGTAGCACAAAGGGGCGGTATGCAGCAGAACCAACTCGGCCGCGCAAAGCACCTCGCCCAGAATCAGGAGGTGCGCTTCCTTAATACTGCTCAGTACGAATCGGCGACTCGCAAGCCTTGGGCCCAATGCCTGTTCTTCTCACTAAAGCTGTTCCAATCTATGTGAGAATGCGGAAGTGCGCAATGCAGACTAAACTGTCGATGCTTGATCTTCTTCGGGTGGAAGGTTTTCTTTTGCCCATCAACAATCCTACGCGTCCCGATCTATGGCGCAAACCGTAAAACTCGTGCAACTTGACCCGCAAACCCTGGAGGCTTTCGGCACCTACATTCATCAGGCAGAAACGCAGATGGAACAGACTTTGCACGGAAGAGGAGCATTCCTTTGGTCTCAGCAATCGCCAGAGCGAACTCAGGACGTCGGTCGCGGGAAGGTCGTGGCGGAATTCTGGTCCGGCCGTGGGCCGGTCAAGGTGCCGTGTGGTTTGATTCACGACTGGATCGCTGCCGCCTTCATTCCTGCCTCGACGATCCAGGGAACACTTTCCGTGATCCAGGACTACGACAACCACAAGAACGTTTACAAGCCGGAAGTGGTTGACTCGAAGCTGATTCGGCGCCACGAAAATGACTTCCAGATTTATCTGCGGCTTCTAAAGAAAAAAGTCATTACCGTGGTTCTCGATACCGACCATGAGGTGCATTATCGTCCGGTGGACAAAACACGTTGGGTCTGCAGCTCTTATACGACGCGAATCGCAGAAGTGGAAAACGCGGGAAGCCAGGACGAGCACATCCTGCAGCCGGATACCGGTTATGGATTTCTCTGGCGCTTGTATTCCTATTGGCGCTTCGAGGAGCGCGATGCGGGAGTAATGGTCGAATGCCGCGCCATCTCACTGACGCGTGATGTGCCATTCGGCTTGGGATGGGCCATTGAGCCCATCATCCAGAAGCTTCCCAAAGAGTCGCTTATCCACACCCTTGAGGCCACCCGGCAAGCACTACATGTCCGAAACCTGCGAGGAGCCTCGCTTTTCGCGACGGAGAGGTTTTGAGGCTATGGCATGAACAATCTGGACCTGTTGACTCAGCCCTCCGTGTCCGAACAGATTGAATGCTGGCTGGCCTCTCCGCAGGCGAAGCAAACATCGACACGGCGAAAACCCAGCTTGAAAAACACGACCGGACGTGAAGCAGGCATCTCGAGTCGAACCTCGCAGGTCCGAGCATTTTGTGCACTCGAATAAGTGGGCTGGGCATACGCCCATTGGTATCTTCACAGCTCAAGTGTTTGGAGTCGAGGTTTGCAGATGTTGTTCGTGTATTTATTTGCCCGGAAATCGCGTTTCAACTCTGACGATGTGGCGAAGAAAAGTTCGAAGTGTCTGGCTCCCGCAGAGCTTTTGATTCTCGTTTTTCCAATTCCGCCTCGCGATACAGCGTAGCTTCAGCGGGATTTGTTCCCGCCTTTAGATCTGTCTTGTCGATCAGATAGCGCCAGCCTTCGTGCCGGTCTGAGGAGCTTTGGGCCTCCTCAAACTTCTTCATCTCCAGTTCTGCCTGACGCTTGCCCCCGACTACGGCGACCACGCCCGCCGAACGGTACGTGCGGATGTTATAGCAGACGATGGCGTAGGAGGCGCCACTGTCGTTGATGGTCAATAGGAATCCCGTTGCAACAAGTCCAACGCACAGCAAACGCAACCGAAACAACAGATCTCAAATTTTATGACGCCGGTGTTCTCTCGATGACTCGCGTGTTGCATCGTGCTCAAGTTTTGGGCGACCTTCGTTCAAACTGATCGCGCGGTCATTTAAGCGGAATCCATTCAAAGATTCAATGGCCGCCTTGGCTTCAGCCGCGTCTGTCATCTCAACGAAAGCGAAACCTCGAGGCCCGCTGGTGTCACGGTCCTTCACAATGGTGACGGTTTTCACGGATCCATAGCCTGCGAAAAGATCTTTCAACTGCGCTTCCGTGGTCGTCGGGTCCAGGTTTCGAACGAAGATGTTGATCACAGTTTTCCGCAGAATTTTCAGTCAGCTTTCTTGCCCGCAAAAAGCGAAAAGGCGATCTTCGTTACTATCGCCTATTCGCAGAATTCATCGATCTAGAGTGCTTGGACATTTTCAGCTTGCCAGCCTTTGGGCCCCTTGGTGACATCGAACTGCACCGTTTGGCCCTCCTGAAGGCTCTTGAAACCTCCCGCCTGGATTGCCGAAAAATGCACAAAAACGTCGTCGCCATTTTGACGGCTAATGAAGCCGTAGCCCTTGGCGTCGTTGAACCACTTTACTGTTCCTTGTTCTGCCATGTTGATACAAGTTTCCTTTTTAATTAATTTACGCTGAGAGATTCGGAGGTACCGAGGGGCAGGTTACTGGCTGTTGAGGCGAGAACTGCTCACGACCGATTCGGTCTAACGCACACCGTGATCGTACGCGATGCCAGAACTATTAGCAAGGCGATTTCCTACGAATTGACTCCGAAGTTGCGCTGACTTTTTCGGGCATCGCATTAGCGGCGACCGACAAGACCACGAAAACGCGCACGGCCATGGCGGCCCGCAGAGCATATGACTCGATTGCGCGGCTGAGAGGCAACGTTGAGTTAACCGAAGCGGAGCGGGACAAACTCGACGCCAACGTGCAACGAGTGAAAACTGAACTTCAAACCCTTGGCCAGATCCTATAGATACGTAGAACTCGGATTTCGGAACCGCCGATCCACGTCCCTATACAAATACTTCTCCCGGCAAAGCGGTCACCTCTCACCCGCGACGGTGATTAGTTGTGAATGTGCAGCGTGCGAGCCTCCTCAACCGTGAGACGGGAAGGATCACAATAGCCGTGCCCTTCCAGGCAAGCCGCATAGTTCCGCTTATGCTCTGCGTCGGCTAGCGTTCTGGTTTCAGCGGCAGTCAGGTTGGCATAGTCACAAGTGTCTTCACCATTGCGGCAGGCTGAGAGGTTGCGCTGGTGATCCGAGTAGGCGGCCTGTTTGGCTTCTTGTGGAGTGAGCTTGGAGTAATCGCATTGATCCCAGCCATTGGCGCAATTTTGAGCGTTGCGACGGCGCTCCGCAGCTATCGTTTCCCGGGTCTGGGAAGCAGTCAACTGGGCTTGATTACACGGCCCCAGGCCGGCTGCGCAATCTGTGGCATTGAGTTTCCGCCTGGCGATGTTCACTTCTTCAATTTGTGCCGGAGTCAGTTGGGATCGATCGCACGCGGCCCATCCACCTTCGCAGGCGGCGAGATTGCGCTGTCGCTGCGCCGCTGCCATATCGCGGACTTCCAGTGGGGTCAGTTTGGACGGATCGCATGACAACATGCCGTCATTGCAGTCGGACACATTCCTCTCGTGATGGGCCACGGCTAACGCAATCGTTTCCGCTTCCGTGAGTGTTGAACGGTCACAGGAATCATAGCCGTTCCGGCAGTTCACAACGTTTTGCCTGTGGGCTGCGAGAGCCACTTCCGCGGCTTCCGCCTGGCTCAACCTGGAGCGATCACAGGTGTCGCGACCGGCCTTGCAATCCGCCAGATTTCGCAGAAGATCGGAAGACTGGGCAAAGGCCAAAGTCGGTAAAAAAACGAAACAGGCTGCTCGCACACCAAAACACTTCCATAAACTGATCTTCATCGCGCCCCTTTTGGTCCATGGAATAATGGGGATGCCGTAATGATCGCCCAGATCATGCCTGTTAGCTGGTCCGAATTGCTCACTATATGTTTCGTTCCTCACACTGACTCCGATCCCGCAAGACCGCTACTCAGGCATCTGCCCAAAAAGCGAGCACTTTTACACAGAATTCCCAGAGTTTCTGTGTCATCGTGATTTTGCCAGGTCGAGAAAAGAATAGGAGTTGACTATCAATACTGTCTTGTACTCCTCCCTTGTCCGTGTTCGCAGGCTGCGTGCTTTCATCGCTGCTTCGCTGAGGAAGATACTTCGAATGGAAGCTCACGACGGTGACTTCGCCTCTCAGCGGGTGTGTCCGTCTTGTGGCCTCATTACGCCGCGCTTCGAAACATGTTGTTTGGAATGCGGCAGGGTACTTAGACAGCCTGCAACCGCATAGCCTTATGCAGACGCGTCAAGCGCACCTTGATTGGAGGGTTGTGTAGGGAAATGGTCCATGGTGCGACTGAAACGACACAGCGCCTCAAGGTTATTTCATCACCTGAGAGGAAGGTTGGCTCATCTGAGAGGGTTGAGTTCCACCGCTGTACCTCGCTCGCTGGTCCAGAAACACTCAATCGTGCAAAACGACATTGAGTAGCGAACTGTGGACCTGCAGCGCGCCCTCCGACCCGCCTGCATAATCAATGAAGCCTAGTCTCCTGAATCTGTTCATGAAGAAGCTGACTCGCGAACGGGTAGTCCCGACCATCTCAGCCAGAGTCTCTTGACTGATCTTAGGAACTACGCTCTCGGGAATACCGTCCTTGCCAAAATGAGCGAGCAGCAGAAGAACCCGTGCCAGCCTTTTTTCGCTTGAGTTGAACAGTTGGTCGACCAGGTCTTCTTCGTAACGGATATTGCGCGCCAACAAATAGGCCACAAAGACTTCAGAGAATGCTTGTTCGCGCTGGAGGACATCCATCATCGCCTTCTTCTCCACACGCAGAATCTCGCAATCGGTCATCGCGACCGCAGAACCCATGCGCAGAAGCTGACCTGCCAGAGAGCCCTCACCAAAAAAATTCCCCTCGCTCACGATCGCGATCGTTGCTTCCTTCCCGATCTTAGACACGACGGTGAGTCTTACCTTGCCTTTCTGGACATAAAAGACGGCATCCGCCACGTCTCCTTGCGCAAATATCACCCGCTTCTTCCGGACCGACAGGATCTTCCTGCCCTCCCCAATGGTCGCAAGAAAGGTGTTGGGGTCGAATCTGACGTTTTTCCTGGCTGCCAACGCGAGCCTCATCTACAAACAAGTATAGTCCCCGACGAAGGCCAGTCCTTTCAGTCTGTTGCCCCAGCTCATTTCGTGAAGGTCCGGGATCTAAACCCCGCAAGTTCTCCCGGAGTGGTCAGTTTTGAGCAGTTTTGTTGTGCCTCACGCATCAGAATGAGGCCGAAGCAAAATCAAAATCCACCACTACTGATCCGGAGATCTATGCCATCAACCGTTCAAGTCGGCACGATTCTGATAAAAGAGTGGCCCGGAATGCCGCAGCTCATCGTGTTTGAAAGCGGGCTCCTCTTGGGGGAGTGGAGCATGGTTAGAGTCCCGGATGCATTCAGCCTCGATCGCAAGATCCATGCTGCCGGATGGAATTTCTTTTTCATGGCTGCGGAAGTCAAGGCGATGTTCTTCGGGTCTCTAAGGGCGTCAAAGGTACAAAGCGCGTTGAAGCGGATTCTGGCAAAGGTGAAGCCACAGCACTTCAATGGCCTTGAGGTTACCGCGATTGTTGGTCGACACTTCCTCGGCGTGCCGTATGTGACCGTGTCCGCGCATTCTCGCCATCTGCAACACGGTTCCAATCTGGACAGCACTGATGTACGCCAGACGTCTCAGGACGCCGCCGAATGGGCCAATGGTTGAGTTTCCTGTTGATCTCCCAGCACGCGCAGAAAGCAAGCCATTGGGAATCCGATTGGAAATCTAGCTAGAGAGAATCCTTGAATCAGCCGTGGTCAGCTCTTGGCTGATTTGATGGGCGGCGGTTCTTATTCACATTGAACAAGGTTTGCGCAGGCGAAGCACCACATCATCCCAAGACCTGGTCATCCCTCCCTCAAAAGATCAAGAGTACGCGGCCGCCGCGGCTCTGGTGAACGTAGTCTTTGTGCATTTGGCTTAGCTCTAGTAGCCACAAGTAAGGCACAGACGACCGATAAAAAGACGCTGACGCTCAAGGGAGCGGAAGCAGTAGTCACCGCCGCGAAGGCGGAAGCGCAAAAGCTCAACGCTCCCGGAGGTGTCATCGCCGTCGTCGATGACGGAGGAAACCTGATGGCCCTCGAACGTCTCGACGGAACATTCTCGGCCGGAGCAAACATTTCGATTGGCAAAGCTCGCACCGCCGTCATGTTTAAGAAGCCCACCCGCTTCTTCGAAGAGCTGTTATCTACGTCCTCGATGGGACCGCAACGTTCATCACCGGCGGTGAGCTATCAATGCAAAGACCACCGCGCTGACAGGTGCCTGCTCGGCGAACTACAGCCAGGACGGAAACTGCTTTTCCTTGGTTGGCGGAACTGAAGGCTTGCATGCGGATTTAGATGATGGAAGTTCGATGGACCCTTCCTATGGACAGACACACTAGCTTCACCACCCCTCGGTCAACTGGCGTAATGTCTGCAACTCGATGCCTGTCGCCGGCCATCAGCGACCCTACCGTTTCTTGCCCACCGCCCGAAACGTCATCTCCACCGCCGCGCTCCGAGTCGCCCGCTTCCACGTAAAGAAGAGATCAGCATAAGTCTGCGTAATGTAATCCTCGCGCGCAATCCCCAGCGCCCGTGCCGTGCGATCGATCCAGCGTGCTGGCCCTTCCAGTTCTCCAAAATTCCCAATCGGAGTCCGGTCAATCACGCAATGTCCCCGCCCATCGCTCCATTCCTCTCGATACTTCTCATACCGAAAAGTTGGCGCAAATGCGAGGGCGCGCAATACGGCATCCATCTGCTCGCCGTTCTCGACGCGTGTTTCAAGTTCCACACGCACCTTGTGACGCCCAGCCTTACCCTTCGACTTATGAGTCAACACCCATGCATCGCCATACTTACGCAGCCGCAGCAACTCTCCCCGCTTCCGCAGTTTCTGCCCTGGCAGATCATAAAGAGAATTCACTTCGTGGGTAGATCGCGTGACTAGCCGGAATCCCGCCCCGCGAAGTGAACGGATCAGAGCCTTATGATCGCGCACCCGAAACTTGATTTCTATTTCGTTTGGCATAGGCAAAGCCTAAGGACTAAACACGCAGGGCCAAGGAAGCCTTATTCTTTCTCCGCGTCCTCGACGCTCTCGGCGGCTAGAGCTCTGTCCTCAGATGAAGATGCCCCCGCCCGCTGACTCCACTTCATGTGCGGCAAGTCCCGTTCAACATTCCGCCGCTTGGCAATCAACTCCGCCATGATCGATACCGCGATCTCCTCCGGTGTCAGTGCCCCAATATCCAGCCCGATCGGCGCATGCACGCGCTCAAACAGCGCCGCTGCCAATCCCTCGGCCTGCAGTTCTCTGAAAATCGTCGCCGTCTTCCGCTTTGACCCGATCATTCCGACATATCGCGCCGGAGTCTGAACCGCCCAACGCAGCACGCGCATGTCATCCCGATGTCCGCGTGTCGCAATCACAATGTAAGATGACCCTCCAGGTGTCAGCTTCGACATCGCTGCGTTGAAATCCTCCGCCAACACCTGCTGCGCCTCCGGAAACCGCTCCCGATTCGCATAGGTCTCGCGATCATCCACTACTGTCACATCAAACCCAACCGTGCGCGCAACGCGGTAGACACTCGTCGCCACGTGCCCGGCCCCAAAAATGTATAACTCGGCCGGCGGCAGAATCGGCTCGATAAAGATCTCCAACGTCCCGCCGCACACCAACCCCGTATCGTTCTTCGGATCCTTATTCAAATCGAAATTCAAGCTCCGCGGCCGTTCCGACTCCATCACCTCGCGTGCCGCCTGCCAAACCTCAGCCTCCACGCATCCGCCGCCAATCGTTCCCACAATCGACCCATCATCCCGCACCAGCATCTTCGCAGTCTTGAAGGCAGGTATCGATCCGCGCACATTGACGATCGTGGCCACGGCTCCGCGCCGCCCCTCCTTGCGCAAACGCACGATCTCTTCGTAGATGTCCATAAATGTGATTGTCTTTTAGCATACTGCCATGGTCAATCAGGCTAAATGCCGCGTCAGACAAGTCATTCAGACTGCTTTCTCAGTTCCTTGGCCACCGCGCTCCCGAGAAGAATGTAGAAGCCCAGAATGACATAAATTAGCACGAATCATACCGGCACAATAATCCGAGCATAATGTGGATAGAATTCACCTTTGCCGCTCCAGTAAAGGAACAACGGAGCGAAACTGACGGAAACGTCGGTAAGCGCCGCCACAATTAGATAGATAGGCGAGCGAACTACTCTTGTCCACGTCGGGCCGATCTCTACGGTGACTCTCATCGCTAGCTCCTCTGGTGGTTCGGCGTCACAAAGGGCGAACTCTGTGAAGTATGTTCTGTGCTAGTTTAATGGGTTCGAATACGAAATTGGGAGCGCCCATGAAAGCCGTCCGCATTCACCAATTCGGTGGCCCTGAAGTTCTCACCTACGAGTCCGTCCCCGATCCGCAGCCGCGCAAAGACCAGGTGCTCATCCGCGTTCGCGCTTGCGCTCTCAATCATCTCGACCTCTGGGTTCGCAAGGGACTTCCCGGCGTCAACCTCCCGCACATTCTCGGCACCGACGCTGCCGGGGAAATCGTCGAAGTTGGCGAATACGTCACCGACCTGAAAGTCGGCCAGCGTGTTCTCGTCGCGCCTATGAGCTTCTGCAACCACTGCTCCAAATGCGTCGCCGGATTGCAAAATCAATGCCGCCAGTTCACTGTCTACGGCAACGCCGTCGACGGCGGCAACTGCGAGCTTTTCGCCATTCCCGCCGTTAATGTCATCCCCATTCCCGATTCGCTCAATTTCAACGAAGCTGCCAGTGTCCCGCTTGTCTTTGTCACCGCGTGGCACATGCTCACCGGTCTCGCCAAAATCCGCCCAGGCCAAACGGTCCTCATTCTAGGCGCGAACTCCGGCGTCGGCATCGCAGCCATTCAGATCGCCAGACTCTTCCACGCTCGCGTTATCACCACCGCCGGCGACGACCGCAAAATACAGCGCGCCCGCGAACTCGGCGCCGACTACGTCATCAACCACTACCAGCAGAAAATTTCGCAGGAGGTCCGCGACATCACCAAAGGCGAAGGCGTTGACATTGTCGTCGAGCACGTCGGTCCCGCCACTTGGCCGGAGAGCATGCGCTCCCTTAAACCCGGCGGCACACTCGTCACCTGCGGTGCTACCACCGGCCCCAAAGTCGATCTCGAACTCCGCTTCCTCTTTTCCCGACAGCTCTCAATCCTCGGCTCCTACATGGGCACGATGAACGAACTCAATGAAGTCCTCGGCCACATCTTCGCCGGACGCCTCAAGCCGGTCATCGCCAAGGTCTTCTCGCTCTCAGAGATCCGCGCTGCCCACGAATACCTGGAACAAAGCCAGATGTTCGGCAAGGTCGTCCTGAATCCATAACCGAACGATCTCGAATCGAGGTATCAGCGCTGAACGTCAAGACCTCGTGTCCCTTAGTGTCCTTGGTGGTAGGTGTTCGTCGCTCGCTATACTGATGTCTTGCCGATGGCGATAACCACCATTACCGAAACCCACTCCGCCGATGACACCATAGCCTACGGCCGAGCTCTGGCTGACGAACTGAAGCCCCCGCTTCTAATCCTCCTCCGTGGCGACCTCGGTGCCGGCAAGACCACACTAGTCAAAGGCATTGCCGAGGGTTTCCAGGCCGCCCGCGCCGACGATGTCACCAGCCCCACATTCACCCTGATCCACGAATACCGTTCTCCCCGCGCCACCCTTTACCACATCGATCTCTACCGTATAGACACTGAGCGCGAATTTGCAACCCTTGGACTCGACGACCTCCTCGCCCCCGACAGCATCCTGCTGATAGAGTGGGGAGAAAAATTCCCGCGTCTCGTGCGCGATTGCGACATCGAAGTTACACTGAAAAGAGTGGGGGAAAGCAGCCGCCGGATCCATCGGCAGGCGCGTTAAGTTCAGGCGGGCAGCGTCCAGTTCATCAAATTGGAGCCATCACACATTTGAAATGCAATCGACAACAAATGGAGAAACGAGCGTCTCTCTTGCCTAGCTCTCTTCTGGTCGCAACGATACTGCTGGCAGGCGTTCTTTGCCGCGCTCAGAGTCCTCAGGATTCCCCATCGCCCACGCCCTCGACACCTGGTCAGCAGGCGCAAGATACCGCCACTCAGAATCCGGCTCAAACCAGTCCTCAAAATCCTGAGAACAAAGGCAAGCAGGAATCCAGGAACTCGAAGTCCGGTGACCGCCTCTTCTTCGCGCTGCCTAACTTCCTCACGGTCGAAAACGCGGCCAACGTTCCTCCGCTCACCGCCGGAGGCAAGTTCAAACTCGTTGGCCGCAGCGCCTTCGATCCCGCGCAATTCGTGTGGTACGCCGGACTCGCGGGCATCAGCCAGGCTTCCGACAGCGAAAAAGGATTCGGACAAGGCGCCGAAGGTTATGGCAAGCGTTATGGTGCCTACTTCGCCGACGGCACCATCGAGAATTTTTTTGTCGGCGCCATCTTCCCGTCCATGCTGCACACCGACCCGCGATTCTTCCAGTCCGGAAAGGGAACCTTCATGCACCGCGCCGGTTACGCCGTCAGCCGCGCCTTCGTCACGCGTTCCGACTCCGGCCACAACGTCTTCAACGCCTCTGAAATTTTCGGCAGCGCCGTCTCCTCCGCCATCTCAACCTACAGTTACCATCCGCATCCCGGCTATCACCCGGTCGAAGGCGAAGACGTCCCCTACATCGCCAGCGATCGCACACTGAAAAACACGGCGAGCGTCTGGGGATCTCAAGTCGGCTACGACTGCATCACGTTCGCCATCAAAGAATTCTGGCCGGACCTGCGCCGCAAGATTCACAAGCAGCACTGATCGCCCGCGTAAGTTTTTCCTATTTAGTCTGAAGGTCGGGCGGCCGCTGCGCGCGTACCACTGGCAACCGAGGGCATCCCACTGGGCCACTCGATTCCTGGATCATCGAGAACAGTATCGCTGCCGCGAAAAACAGAAAGATAAGAGTTCGTTTTTCCATCTCACAGCTTGCTCAGCCGATTGTGCACCGGGTTTGCGCGCGTTCTTTGCGCTAACCGGGCGCTATGCTCTACGCAAACTCCTCTGTGCCGATAAATGCGCCCCGGTCAGCAGCAACATTCCCGACAAGAACGCCCAGAACATCAGGCTCACCGAAATCGCGAAAGGCCCGTACACCTCGCCAAAATTCAAAAACGGTAGCGCGATGATGTAAATGTACTTCAGCGCTTCCGACAGCAACCCCATGATCACCGCCGAGGGCAGCACCGATTGCGCCCGAACCTTCCCGTTCGGCAGCAACCAGTAAATCAAAAAGAAGATCGCGATGCTCGCCCCGATTGAAAACACTTTCATGGTCAGGAATCCAACCAGCTGCACATACCAGTTCCCGTACCCGTGCAGCGCCATCTTCAATACACGCACATTCCCCGCCGTTAACCCGATCGAAAGCAGCGTCAGCGACCCGCACGCAAATGCCAACCCCAGCGCGATCAACTGATTTCCAACATATGATCGGTTATTCGGAAATCCCCAAACTCGGTTGAGAGCGACCTCGAGCGGCATGAAAATTCCCGTTGAACTCACTAGCAGCATCACCAGAGAAAAAATCTGAGCCCGATGGTGCGACGCGACCAGCGCGTTCAAGTTCCGGATCACAAACTCCTGTCCCGTAGGCAGCGAATCGCGCAGCAAGCTCTCCACCACGTCGTACATCACCTGCGAATGAATCACGCGCCGGATCAGTGTCATCAGCAGAAGCAAGAAGGGAAATAATGACAAAATCGCATTGGCTGCAACCGAGAACGCAAATGTATGTACGTCGGTCCGCAGCATATAGCGCGCGGTCGAGCGAACCAGGCCTTCGCGGGCCGCCACGCGGTACTCCGCTGCGCCTTTCCTTCCGGATAATTCAACAGGAGTGAGAGAAGTCACACTTTTTCAAATCTTATCAAATACTTACGGCGTTTCCCCGAATCCAGTCCCCGAACGGCTCTGCGCTTTGCGTCTTTGAGTCACAGCCAACTCCGTCGCGGGCATCAATCTTCTTCTATCGACCAGGAAAATTTCTTGCTTGCCAACTGCGATCTTCCTGCTATTATCTGGTGCTTCGTCGGCTGCCGTACGCTGGCGAAAGAGCAACACGGTTTACGTTTCTGTGAGTGGGTTGTCGATATCGCGCCTTCGTCTTCGCGGCTCTTCGTGCTTCGGCCCGGGCTCCTGCCCACCGGAATGCCGGGAGCCGTTTCTGTTGGCGCGCTGCGTTTCCCTCCGTGTGGCCAACAATTCCCGCACCCTTTAACTCCCTGTCCCGTTTCTCGCTCGCGACCCGCGGGACACTCTAAGGCGGCGCTGGAATAATTCTTACGATCGAGGCGAAAGGAGTTTTTTGTGAGAGAGAAGGGTACTGTGAAGTGGTTCAACGGAGCGAAAGGTTATGGATTTATCCAGCGCTCCACGGGTGAGGACGTGTTCGTTCACTTCTCCGCCATCCAGGAGAACGGCTACCGCACACTGAACGAAGGCGAGACGGTCGAGTTCGATCTGCTCAAAGGGCCGAAGGGCTTCCAGGCCGGCAACGTAGTGCGCGCAGCGTAATAGATTCTCCAAACCAGTTCGCAACCCTCTCGCACTTTGAGAGGGTTTTTTTGTTGCTCGTGCGGCGCGGGCATTCCTGCCCGCGCGAATTCGACTTTGTTTTATAGGCTCCAAACAAAACTTCTCCGGATAGCTTCGAGACCACCAGAGCTCCATCCAGTGATAGCATCCACCCGTGAAGCGTCTCCTGAGAGTAGCCGCGGCTTTCTTAATTGTCCTACTGCTGTCCCTCTATGCCCTCCGCTTCATCCCCATCCACGTCTACGACGGCTTCGAGAGTCCCCACCTAAGCCACTGCCGCTGGTCAAGTTATCGCTTCGCTCCCGGCGCAGTCACGCCCGAACGATCCATCGTCCGCTCGGGCCATCAAGCCCTGGCCATCACCGTCCATTCCGGCGACCGCTACGAAGCCGCCAGCGAGGAAGGCGCCGCCACCGAGCGTGCCGAACTCATGGAAGCCTGGTGGCTCGTTTCCCGCCCTGGCCGGATCTACACATATTCCTTCAGCCTCTTCCTCCCCAAAGATCTCCCGCAAACCTCCGAGCGTCTAGTCATTGCGCAGTGGAAGCAACTCTGCTGGCGCTGCCATCCCGACAATCCAGTGATCGCCATTCGTCTCGAAAACGCGCGCCTCCTGATCACGCGCACTGGCCTTCACAGCCGCATCGTCCTCTATCAAGGCGAAGAAGACGTCCGCGGCCGCTGGCTCGACTTCCGCTTCGTAATCAAATTCGAAAACGGCAACCATGGGAGCATCGACGCCACTCTCGACGGCCACGACATCGTTCACTATCGAGGCCCCACTCTTTACCGCCCCGCCCGCGGTTACTCGCCAGAGAAAACTCTCATCTATTTCAAAACCGGCCTCTATCGCGACGCCCTCCACGAGCCGCCCTGGACAATGTACGTAGACGAATACCGCAAGGACGAATGCCCAGACCAAGGCAGCTGCTGACTCACCAACATCAACCTCCAAGATCAGACGCCGCCCAATCATTCGCGGACTTTCGTCGCTTTAGTGGTTGAGATCTTATGCTGTGAAACTCTGTGGATGAGATCAGTCCATAAGAGGCTTTCAGACCCCTTGATATACCCATCCTAGGAAAGACCCAGGTGTCTGAAATCCCTTTCCCCACTCGTCGTATGCTGCCATTGGCTTGGCCGCGATCACCTCTTCCAGGGTTTTGCCTTCTTTTTTGAGCTTGGCGACTTTGTCGCGCGCCTCGGTCAGTACATCGCGAAATAGCTTGAGATCGGCTTTGCCTCCGACCGCGCCATGCCCTGGAATCACCACCGTGGTGGCGCTCGCCATCGCAAGATTCGCTTCCGCCGCGCGAATCTGCCCATCGATGCTGCCTCCAGTCGAGTAGTCGATAAAAGGATAGTTGCGGTTCCAGAATGTGTCCCCGGTGTGCAGAACGTCCGCTTCGGTAAAGTGCACGGATATGTCGGAGTCGGTATGAGCCGGCCCGTAGTACTTGAGGGCGAGAGTCGATCCGTTGAAGTGCACCGTGTGCTCATTCTGAAAAACGCTCGTGGGGATCGCGCCGGCTGGCGCAGACGGAAACGTGTAGGCCCAGCCTTCCACGCGGGTGTCGACCAAAAGACGCTTGCGCGTGTTTTCGTGCGCCAGAATGCTGGCCCCCGCCTGGTGTACCCACTCGTTGCCGCCGGTGTGATCGAAGTGCCAGTGCGTATTGATCAGTTGCTTGATGGGGTCTTTGCTGATGCCGCCAAGTGCCGCCGCAACATTCGAGCGCGCGGTACTAACTTCCGCATCGACAAGGAGCTTCCCGTCCGTGCCGGCAAGAACCGCGATGTTTCCTCCGGGTCCCAGCAGGACGCTGAGATTGCGGCGAATTGTCTGCACGGTGATCTTCGCGCTGGCGGATTCCTTAAGCGCGATTTCTACCAGACCCTTCTGCGCAAAGAGCCGCGCCGGGACGAGATATGTGGCAGCAACCGCGACGCCACTTGAGATGAGAAAGTGGCGCCGCGAAACCTCGTTGATTGCTCTCCTGTGGGCAAGATCGGGGCTCATTTGTGCTCCTTGATTTGTGTTGGTTTTTTCAGCGAAGAATGGCCGATATCTTGGCGAAGAGTATAACCGGACTTTACACTCGTTTCATGCCCGCAACCGAAGTCCCCACTCTCACCGGCGACCACATCCGCCTCGAGCCACTCTCGCATCGCCACGTCGAGGGCTTGGTCGCAGCCTCTGCCGCCCACCCAGCTATATACAAATGGAGCCCAGTTCCCCAAGGCCGAACCGAAGCAGAACAATACATCAATACCGCTCTGGCATGGCAGGAAGCCGGTACCGCCGCTTCCTTTGCGGTCATCCGCCTGGCCGACAGCGCCGTCATCGGCTCTACGCACTTCTTCAACCTCGAGTACTGGGCCTGGCCTCCGCAACATCCTTCCCACGGCCGCACCGCGCCCGACGCCTGCGAGATCGGCTACACCTGGTTTGCGGCCAGCGCGATTCGCACGCCCGCCAACACCGAAGCCAAGCTCCTCATGCTGACTTTCGCCTTCGAGACCTGGAAAGTACTCCGGGTTTGCCTTCACACGGACATCCGCAATCATCGGTCTCGCGCCGCCATCGAACGCATCGGCGGACAATTCGAAGGCATTCTCCGAGCCCACCGCATGGCCGCCGACTTCATCCCCAGAGACTCGGCCCGATACTCGATTGTTGCCGCCGAATGGACCGCTGCAAAGAAGCGGCTGATCGACCTTCGTGATCGCCCCCGAGAGTCGCTACCTATTCCTTCTACCAATGGATTGTAATCCCGAGCCCGAGCGAAACCGTAGGCGAAGCGAGTGGACGAGGGATCTGCTTTCTTATCCTCACCAGGTCACCCTATTACCATCCTCGCTATAAACGCCAAAATCCCCTTGACTTAGCCAATCTATGGCCGAAAATCATAGTAGAGGCCAAGCAGGAGTTGGCAGAAATCGGAGCTATAATTTATGCAGCCAAGTGCAAGGCAATCCTCTAACTCCTTATTTTCGAAGATTTTGCCTCTAAATAGCGTCTAATCAAGATTTTGGCGGTAAAATCCTCCTAACTTGCTGATTCTAATAGAGCGCATGCGCAGGGGGGGGTACCCCCGTTAGCAAATAGTAAACAGACTTTGATCCCCATTTTGGACCTTCAATCGCAATGAGGGGCCGCACAGGAGACCGGTGAAGCTTCGCCAGATTGATTTCAAGAGCGCCGACTGGAAGCTTCTCGACAGCTTCCAGGATCGAACCGTTTTCCAAACTCGCCCCTGGCTCGAGTTCATTAAAGAAGCGCAGGGCGCGACGCCGGTCCTGGCCGAAGTCCTAGACGGCAACCACGTAGTCGGCTATTTTTCCGGCCTGACGTTCTCCAAGTTCGGGATGAAGGTCCTAGGCAGTTCGTTCCCAGGCTGGACCACTCCTTATGTCGGCTTCAATCTCAAGCCGGGAGTGTCCCGCCGCCCGGCCCTTGAAGCGCTAGAAAAATTTGCTTGGGACGAACTGAAGGTCCTGCACCTCGAAGTCTCCGATCCACACTTTACCTTCGAAGACGGAGAAGGCCTCGGCTTTACCGCGGAATACTATGGCTCCTATCGCACCGATCTCACGAAGCCCGAAGAAGAGATCTTCAACGGCATGGAGAGCGCCTGCCGCCGCTGCATCCGCAAAGCGGAAAAAAGCGGCCTCAAGATTGAAGAAGCCTACGACGCATCCTTCGCCGACGAATATTACGAGCAACTGAAAGACGTCTTCGCCAAGCAGGGCCTCGTCCCGACTTACGGCCTCGATCGCGTCCGTTCGCTCGTCAAGCACGTCGCGCCCAGCGGCCACGTTCTTCTCCTCCGCGCCCGCGATCCCGAAGGCCGTTGCATCGCCACCGGAATTTTCCCCGGCTCTAACCAGATTGCCGAATTCTGGGGCAACGCCAGTTTCCGCCAGTATCAAGGCCTTCGGCCCAACGAGGCTATTCACTGGTACGCCATGCGTTACTGGAAGAAGCGCGGCGTCGCCATTTATGATTGGGGCGGCGAAGGCTCGTATAAAGAGAAGTATGGTTGCATCGCGCACCGCGTCCCGTGGTTTACGAAGTCGCGCTATAAGATGATTGGCGCGCTACGCAACGAAGCCAAGAACATGTTCGCCCGCAAACAAAAGTTTCTGGGCTGGCTGCAAGGCGAGCGCAATCAGCGAGACCAAAGCGCCGAAGCGCCAGAGAAAGAGAACGCGCACCTGACGACGAAATAGCCTGCGCGCGGAGTGTGAACGAGAGAAGTATTTGTAGCGTGAAGCGCAGGGAACAGCTTTTTGGGTGGCGCAGCGCTTTAGCGCTGCGATTGCGACATTGATAGAAAGCGGCTTTAGCCACTGAGGTCAAGGAAGCAGCATGGCAATGTTAATCAAACGAGGCCTCAAACATCTCTCGCGCGTCAACGACGTGCTCTTCCGCACGCTCCGCATCGAGCGCGACATCACCATCTTCCCCGACGACGTCTTCCTCACCTCTTACCCGCGCTCCGGCAACACCTGGACCCGCTTCCTGGTCGGCAATCTCGTCCACACCGAAGAGCCAGTCACTTTCCTGAACGTCGAGCGCCTCGTCGCCGACATGTACAAACACGGCGACCACTATCTCCGCCATCTCCCGCGTCCGCGCATTCTGAAAAGCCACGAAGTCTTCGACCCGCGCTACAAGCGCATCATCTATATCGTGCGCGACCCGCGCGACTGTGCCATTTCAAATTTTCATTGGGAGATGAAACAGCGTTCCTTCAACGACCAGCTTCCCATCAAAGACTTCCTGCCCAACTGGATCGAAGGCAAAATCTGGGACCGCCTCGGCAACTGGGGCGATCACGTCACCAGCTGGCTCAGCACGCGCAGCGGCCACGAAGGCTTCCTCATGCTCCGCTACGAAGACATGATCGAAGACCCCGCCCGCGAACTGATGAAAGTCTCGAAGCTCCTCGGCATCGAGCAGTCCATCGATCGTTGCAAGCGAGCCGCCGACCTAAGCTCATTCGACCGCATGCGCAAGCTCGAAGAGAAGCAAGGCGACAAGTGGGTGCAAACTCGCTTCACAAGACAAGACAAGCCCTTCGTCCGCCAAGCCACAAAAGGCGGCTGGAGAGAAGTCCTCCCGCCCGAATGCGTAGCCCAGATCGAAGCCGCCTGGGGACACGTAATGATCCAGGTCGGGTATCAGCTGGTGTCAGACGCGGCAGGGAAAGAGAAGTTGGTGCACCAGGAGAATTTGTAATTGGTAATTTCTAATTTGTAATTTAAAACCCAAAGGCTTCAATTTGTAATCCGAAATCGACAGATTTTCAATTACAGATTAGAAATTAACAGGCAGTCCGTCTCCGTCCGCGCGCGTGATATGAAGCGTCGCGCGAGGTTCCTCCAGCGGTTGCAGCAGTTCAGTCAACTTCTTCGAAGTCGCCAAAACAAAATTCGTCGGCCCCTTCAAGAATCCGTTCTTCTCCAACGCATTGCACCAAGCATGATGACTCTGATTGGAAACGATCAAATCAACCCCATCTTTCTCCAGCGCCCGAGTTGCCGCGCCAATCACGGCATTTGCATCCTTCGGCATCGCCCAGCAATCGACAATCGATCCCACGCGCATTTCGCCATACTTCGCATCTTTGCGACGAATCCCGACTATCGCCCATCCGATTGCCGATCCATTCGAACTGATTCGCAATCGCCGCGTACTCGCGATTGGGTTTGTGTAGTGTTCGGGATACAACAGTCTCAGCGTCTTCGCGTCGCGCATCGTTGTAGCGCTGACGGACTCCTTTGCCGCATTCCACAACGCATCTGCCCAATTCGAGAACTCGCCGATTTCTTCGGCCACAACGTTCTCGATTCCGCTCCTCGAAGTCTTCAGCGCCTGCGTCGCCTTGATCGCAAGGAATCCAGTTCCACTCGCCGCAGCAATATCCATCAATATTGCGCGCCAGCGTTTCTCGCGCAGAGCCTGCATCTCGCGGAGGAACTTCGCCGGATGCACAACGCGAAAGTAGAAGGGAATCGGAGTAAGAGTGAATCCAAGCGCCATGAGCATCTTGGCAATCGGCGTTTCCGCTCCGCCCATTCCAAGCGCATAGAGAAAAGGCTGTCGAGCCAGCGCGTCGCGCGCAAGCAGCATGCCAACGCTGGTAAATGCGCGATTAACGATGCCTTCGGAAATCGGATGATGATAGCAAGCGATGCACTGCACGCCTCTGCCGCGCGCAAACAGCGCCTCCTGCTTTAGCGCATAAGCTCCGCGAACATCGCTCTCTGACGAGCCATCGACCGCGACATAGAACTCGTTCCACACAGGATTATCGTTCGAAGGTGGAAGCCAACGCGGAACGCATGACTGCGAGAAGACCAGATTCGGATCGCCCGAAGTCTGCAAGCGGCGATTGAACCCCTCGACCGCCGCTTCATGCTCTTTGCGATATGGCTGGATGACAATAGCCAAGACTATTTCCCAGGACTATCTCCCACGACTATCTCGAACTTGCTTGGAGTTTACTGTCGATCAGTGTTGCGCTCGCGCCCAGCGTCTTCATCTGCTCGATCTCTTCGGGCGCAAGTTGCACACCGTACTTCTCCTCAAGCGCAAGCACAAGATTCAGGTGCTGCACCGAATCCCACGACTCGACAGTCTCCGGAGACGACTCGGCAGTGAGCTTCGTGACGGGAACGCCAAAGATGTCGCTAGCCATGGTCCGCACGTCGTCGAAGGTGCTCAATGTGATCTCCTATTCGACTTCTTCTCTGTCATTACCACCATGTCATCCTGAGCGAAGCACGATCATCGCGAAGCGATGGCCGCGCACAGTCGAAGGACCCCTACCTTGCTACTAAGCCATACTCAGAGAGCATGTCTTTGCTCCCCTTGCGGAAGTTCTCTGCGGCCTCTACGGTTATCTTGTCGTTGTCGTCTCTGCGATGTTCAGCTTGATCCACTCCGGAGCAGCAAGCGTCGAAGTCCGCAAATCCAGCGCCCACAAAGTCCCATTCTCGTTCGTCTCCGCCCGCGAGAATCCATGCTGCTGGTAGAAATCCCGCGCTGGAGCGTTCTTCTTTGTCGGCAGAAACCATCCCACAAGCCGCTTGCATCCGCGTTCAGCCGCGCTCTTCGCAATGTGCGCCAGGAGCGCGGTTTCGACAGTCCGGCCAATCACGCGGCAACTCAACAGGAATGTATCGATCTCGCACTGTTCGCCCTCGTCGCGCGTGATAGCAACACCAACCAGTCCATGATCGCCAAATCGGTCTCGCACCTTGATCGAGAAGATATTCCATCCAGCCCGCTTCGCCATCTCGGCAATCTGTGCCTCACTGTATCGGCGCGTCGTGACATTGAACTGGTTCGTCTTCTGCGTTAGCTGCGCCACGCGCGCAAGCGTCATCTCCGTGACCGGATCGAGGTCCGCCTCCTGCTCCAGATACCGGAAGAAGCCTTCCTTCGACTGGAACTTGTTCTCGGCATCGGAGCGCTGGCGCTGCTCCGCGTACATCGCAGTCCGCTGCTGATCTTCAGCCGACAGCGACAGTCGCTCAAACACCGGGCAATCGCGCACTGCAGCCGCATACTCCATCGGATTCGCCGCAACATCGATGACCGTGACTTCGGGCAGCGCCGCGCGAACCTGCTCGCGCTCGAACGGATTGTCGTCAAGAAACGCCAGCGAATCGACGCCGATATTCAACTCCTGAGTGATCTCGCGGATGCTCTGCGACTTGTCGCCCCAATTGATGCGCATGGCAGCGAAGTCCTTCGAGCGCAGCAGCATTCCCGGATGTTTCTCGATTGCCTCCATCGCGTCATCAAGATTGTTCTTGCTGCAAACAGCCAGCAGAATTCCCCGCCGCGAGAGGTCAAGCAGAGCACGCTGCAGTGCCTGAAACGCGGCCCCGGGATATTCCGCGCCGAGCTTGATACCAGCCATTCCATCTTCGCCGATAATTCCGCCCCAGAGCGTGTTATCGAGATCGACCACGAGCGCCTTGCATGTGCGTCCCGCAAGCGGAACAACGAAGCGCATCCACCCGCGAGCCATATGAATAAGGTGATCGGCCGCGATCGGCAAACGAGCCATCAGCCACTTGCGTTCATCATGCCAGTGTTCGCTACCGTGACGCGCAACCAGCGCGTCGTAATCGAGGATGTAAACGCCGCGTGTCTCTGCCGCGATTCGCCGCAGTTCGTGGTTGATCTGGCGAACGAGTCCGGACTGGCTGTTTTCGGTCTGGCTGTCGAGCGCGCCGAAAGCGGGCTGTGCAGGACGTTCAAGCGAGTGAATGATCAGCGCAGCCTGGGCATTCCGGCGAAAAGACTGCACCCATTGCTCGTAACTCGCAACAACACGCTTCGTCGCCTCGCGCGCAGCATCCGGCGGGAGATCGGCAAAGCGAAGACACAGGTCAGGCGCAACATCCTCAACACGAACAGCGAGCACCACCGCATCCGGCGCGAACCGATAGAGCGAACTGCCCGCATCGACGATCTCCTGCACATAAGTGTTGAAGTCGCCGAGATGGGTTTCGAGGTCAATTCCGTAAGCAAATGCCTCGGCCCGAAGCAAAGGCAGAATCGGCTCGACGGTGAAAGACCGCAGAATGGCGAGTTTGAACCTGGTCAACGAAAGCCTGTCGCGCGACTGATCAAGCCGTGAGCAAACAAATCCCGCAGCCGCCGAACCGGTCTCGCGCCGCCAGAGTTCGCGCAACGCAGCCGAAGCCCGATCGAACTTGCCTTCCGCAATAAGCGCATCGATCTCCGCTCGCCGATTGCCCGAATTGTGCTCGGTAGACATTCGCCCAGTGCCTAACGCCTAAAGCCCGGCGCTCGTGCCCGCTTCCCGCGTGTTCTTCCCCATTCGTCCTGCATCGGCAAATCGCGCCAGCGGCGTCTCCGACTTCAGCCAGAACTTGAAGTCGAAGTAAAGCGGATACAGAAAACTCATTAGCCGCACTGCAAATTGAGAGTGCAACTCCTCACGCGATGTAGTTAGCGTGTATCCAGTCGCTTCCAGCAACTCCCCCTGAATGCTCTCGATATCGCGCAGTTGCTCCGCCGTAAAACTCTTCTTCCAGCGCCCAATCGTCTGCGCCTCCGCTTCTTTACCATCGCCACGGAAAGAGGAATTCGGATCATGCACCGACCCCAGCGCCACCTGTTGAATCTTGTCGTAGTCGAGATCCTGCTCGATAAACTTGCCGATGCGTGCCAGCGTTTCGCGTGGATTCTCCACCAGTTCCTCGTAGTGCACTTCCAAGTAGTCGTTGCCCATGGAGCGACCGTAACCCCGGCCTTTGCTAACGATCCATCGCCAGAAGATAGCGGGCGCAAGAAACGCGCGGGTGCGGTCCCAGCGAAATGGGCGAATCCATCCGATGCGGTGCAGGGAAGCGGCCACATCGCGTCCATCGCGAATGATGTGGATGACAAGCGCATCCGGCACAACCCGCTTGATCAGCCGCAGATTCAGCAAGTGCAGTGGCGTACACTCGGCCCACCGCGCGACGCCCTGCTGGCGTGCAATTGTCTCCATCACGATGCGCAGAAAATCGCCAGCATTGCGGCAGTTGTCCATCACCTGCTGATCGATGTCTTCGCGCTTGAGTCCAGTGCGTTCGAACAGATTGCTCTTGTAATAAGCGTCCAGCAGTTTGCGCCGGTTGGCACGTCGCGCGAGATTGCCGAAGTGAACGCCGAGCAGGTTAAACGTGTTGCTCTCAGCAAAGTAAACCGCAAAGCCGCCGCCGGAAAGGAGAGTGTGGTAGAGAAACTTGGTGCCAGAGCGTCCGCAGCCCAGCACAAACACAGGCGCACTCGATCGCGGATTAGCACGCGGCGCAACTGCCGCGCCCCTCGCTGGCAACCCTGTCGACCTGATCGCAGTGCTCATGACGGCTTTGAGTGCGATGCCATCTCGCCCACCGGCATCGGTTCGTCGGCCAGTTCAAGCGCGGACTCGTTGGCCATGCGTCCGATCGGCGTATTTAGTTTGAGCCAAAGTTTGCTGCCAAGGAACGCGGGATAAATCTCGCGCATCATCGCAAACCGCGGACTTATGCGACGCTTCTCAATAGGCAGAGAAAGCTCATAGCCGTTTTCCACGAGGCAATCGCCAACAGCGCTTTCGATCGCGGCCACGTTCGCCGGAGAAAGCCGATCTTTCCAGCGCCCGAGCGGATTGATCTTCTCCTTCGCCGCCTCTTCACGAAATGAAGAGTTAGTCTTTGACAGGCTGCCCAGTCCCGCGTCCTGTATCTTCTCGTAGTCGAGATCATGATCGATGAAACGCCCCAACCGGCCAAGCGTTTCACGTGCGTTCGTGATCAGGTCCTCGTATCGCACCTCGATGTAATCGGCAGGAAAGAGCCGCCCGCACTCGCGCCCGTGATGCACCATCCACTCCCAGTAGAGCGCGGTTGCAACCAGGCTGCCCGTCTCGCTCCGGTCCCACGGCAGCGGAGCGAAGCCGCCCATTTTCTTCAGCGAGAGCGCAATGTCCCGCCCGTCGCGAATGATGTGCACGAAGAGTGCGTTTGGAATGTCCTCTTTGACCTTCCGGAAATGCAACACATTGTCCGGATCGTAAAACGCCCAACGTTGTGCGTTCTGCTCTTGCATCACGCTATCGAGAACGACCCTGATAAAGTCGCCACCACTTCGGCACTCGTTCTCGATGCGCGGCGAAAACACCTCGCGCCCAAGCCCGGTCCGCCGAAATCCCTTGCTGCGGAACCACGTCGCCACGATCTTTTCCCGGTTCGCGCGGCTCGCCATGGAGCCGTACTTCGGGATCATGATCTTGTAAATCGGAAGATACCCGCGGTAAATGGCAAAGCCACCGGACGACAGAAGCATGTCATAGAGCAGGTTCGTGCCCGAGCGATGGCAGCCCATCACGAAGACAGGGAAGTACTTTCGCTCGTTTGGAGTGGGCGTCGGCAAGGCTAGGAAAATCTTACCACGCAGGATTGCGGGGGCTGGAAACGCCTGCAAAAGCAAGGGTTACCGAAGATTTCACTCCACGCCCGCGATAGCAGCCTCCACTCCATCCACGTCCGCTCCCATGTCCCGACCGTCGGAAGCGGCACCCGCTCCCGGCGAGCGCTTGCTGCAACCGCCACCCCGCTCCCGGCAGAGCCGCGGATCTTTCGCGATTCCTTCCTTCAAGTCGCGCACTCCTAGATCCTTGGGATTGGATACAACGACATTGCCCTTGGGAAACCCTGCCGCCCGCTCCACCGAGAGCAGGTTGTGGTCGAACCGGTAATTCGAGAAGCATTCGTCAAACACTGCCTGCGGTCCGGCCTTCGAGGCCCTCACGGCACAACTCCGCGGAGCGGCCGGCACGACCGGACGCCGCTCGCCCCCCACGGCAAATACGCTGTTCGTGAGGCTGAAGTTGGGCATCTTATCGCCGCGATCCGACACTGACATGAGCGGCCCTGGGCCAAACGAGGTGACGTGGTCAATCGCGACATCATGAATGATGATCTGTGCCGACATGTATTTCAGAAAAGTGCCCGCCCCCTTGAAGTCACGGTCGTGAACCTCGTCGGCGATCAGGTCGTGCACGCTCATCCGCCCACCGTCCTCCGGGCTTCCCCCGCCTTTCTTCTCGGGCGCGTGCTTGGTTGCGATGGTAAGCACCCCAGCCACGCGACGCACCCGGTTGTAGCGCACTGTGACATCGTTAACGCGGCATTTCGGGCAATGGCTCGCTTGGCTTACCGGCGCCAGCACAAAAGAAAATCCAGTCTGCGTAAAGCCGCCCCAACAATTTTCCAGCAGGTTCGCTTCGATCAGGATGCGAATTGCGCTCTTAAGCTCGAGGTGATTCTTGACGATGTACGGCTCGCCCTTGGGACTCGGCGTGTATCCCGGTTCGCCTTCTTTCCAGATCATCGGCCGGAACAGGTGGTTTCGCCGGACCTCGATGTCGGTCGGATTGTATTCCGACCCGCCTCCGCCAAACAGAATGTTCTCTCCCGACGCTTCTAGAAAATTGTTGTAGATCTTAAAAGTGCCGAACGGTTCCTCGCTGTGCGCCCCGCCGATCGCCGTGGCGTCCGTGCAGGCACCTTTGCGCGCGATACAGTTGAAGCCGCTGAGGTACGAATTGATCACCGCGATCTTGTGGCTACCAAGTACCATGCCGATGCCGTGCCCCACCTCCGAGCCTTCTCCGGCGTGAATGTAATTGCGGTCGAAAATGACATCCTCGTCATGATCGGTCGCGATCATGCGGCTGACGTGTTCGTCCGGAAGCGTGGTCCACTCGATTCCGATGAAGCGCACGTGATCCCCAACCAGCGCGCCGTTGTTGGTCTTTACGATGATGGTCGGCAGAAGCTTGGCTGCGCCGCCTGCAGGTTGTGCGAATGCCGGGCGGCCCGGCAAACTGGCAACTCCGGCCCATGCCGGCGAAATGCGCGTTCCTTCCGGTGGCAACTTCGAATCCGGCGTGTCTGTACGGATCGTGATGTAGTGCTGGTCATCGCACTTCTTGGCCGGCAGGTTGCGCACCTCGTAGGTTGCGCCTGCAGGAAGAAGCAGCGTGTCTCCACACTTCGCTCCTTTCACCGCGTCGGCCAAATCGTCCTTCGCGCCCACTCGAACTTGTTTTCCAGGTGATGGTGTCCCGTCGAGCGCTGTGTAATAACACGCTTGGGGCAACTGCGCCGGGCCGTCCTTGTCGCCGAAGTGCGGCACATCGCCTTTCCCGCAGTAGGCGTTCTCACCCGTCGGAGGCCCGGCCGCCGCAGCGTGGCTTGTCAACGCGACGCTGAGAAGAATGAGAGTCAGGAAGCGCAGAAGATTGAAGATAAAGTGGGAACCTTGCAGACGAAGCCGAGCCATGTTTTGCCTTCTCCTCACGCACGCCCGTGCTAGGGATCACAGGCGGAATAGCCTGTCCTGGGCCCTCTCTCGTGGATTGAGCATAACATGGGCTATCTTGCGGCTAACAACACTTCAGGCAGAAAGAACAAAGTCCGCGGCATAGCCGCGGACCATGTCTATGAAGCTGCGTATGAGACGGATTGCTTCTACTCCACTCCCGCCAGCGCGGCCTGCAGGCCCACGATGTCAGCGCCCAGGTCTTTGCCATCCGAGCCCGCATTCTTGTAAGGACTGTTGCTCTGCAGTTGGTAGTTGCCGCCATTGCCGCCGTTGTAGTTCACGAAGCGAACGTCGTCCGGCGTCGCGGGGAAGAAGTTATTGTTCGGCCATTTCGATGGTCCATATTTCGAGGGGCTCGCGATCAGGCCGTTGATCTGGAAATTGTTCGTGGTGAAACAGGTTTGAATGGTTGTAATCGGAATGTCACCAGTGGCGCAACCAGTCTTACCACCGCCGAAAACGTTCCACACCGGGTAACGCCCCGTCAGCACCAGGTTGTTGGTGAAGACCAGTCCATACATCGGAGGATTCCCGTCGGTGTTGCCGACGGTCATGACGTGGCTGTTGGCATCCGGGAAAACCGTGACGTGGTTGACTGTGACTGAGTTGAG